>Ga0256847_1001635_pt1 | contig 11048 bp, 11 predicted proteins | sample TeddybearmetaG_FD_189099 | JGI IMG/M metagenome (GOLD analysis project Ga0256847, IMG submission 189099) | Hydrothermal vent microbial communities from East Pacific Rise, Pacific Ocean - Teddybear | ecosystem: Environmental > Aquatic > Marine > Hydrothermal vents | place: Pacific Ocean: East... | reverse complement strand
GGCCATCCTTTTAGTTCAAAATGATGATGTATCGGTGCCATACGAAATATTCGTCGCCCCGTTAGTTTGAATGAGGCTACTTGCATTATCACTGATACCGTTTCCATTACAAATACTCCTCCCATGATTAGTAACACTAATTCTTGTCTCACTACTACTGCTACTATACCTAATGCTGCTCCTAATGCTAATGCTCCAACATCTCCCATAAATACTTGGGCTGGGTAAGTATTAAACCATAGAAAACCTAATCCAGCTCCCATTATTGCTCCGCAAAATATCATTACTTCTCCAACCCCTGCAATGTAAGGGATACTTAAATAACTTGCAAATTTAAAATGTCCAGTTGTATAAGCAAATAATGCTAGTGCGCCTGCTACTAAAACTATTGGTACAATTGCTAAGCCATCTAAACCATCTGTAAGGTTTACGGCATTACTGGTACCTACAATCACAAAATAAGCTAATAATATAAACATCCACGGTGATAACTGAATTATTGCACCTTTCACAAATGGTATTACTAATTGAGTTTCAGTTGGTGATTGAGCATTCATTAATAAAAATACAGCGGCTCCAAAACCAAATACCGATTGCCAAAAATATTTAGCTTTAGCAGATAAACCTTTAGAATTACCTAAAGCTACTTTTCTATAGTCATCAATCCAACCTATGACACCAAATAATAAGGTGACAATTAGCACTAACCATACAAAACGATTTGATAAATCAGCCCATAGCAAAGTACTAAAAGCGATAGAGATTAAAATAAGTGCCCCGCCCATTGTTGGTGTACCGCTTTTTTTTAAATGGCTTTGTGGTCCATCATCGCGTACACTTTGTCCAATTTTTAACAGTTTTAAACTGTTAATTAATACTGGTCCAACAATTAATGATATAACTAATGCGGTAATAGTAGCTAAAATAGCTCGTAAGGTTAGGTACTGAAAGACATTAAAACCGCTATAAAAAGCACTTAGATATTCACTTAACCAAAGCAACATATTATATTTCCTCCTGTAAGGCGTTTACTATTGTTTCCATTTTCATTCCACGTGATCCTTTAACTAATATTGTTGCATTTGTTGAAATTGTTTGTAAATAATTAATTAAATCAGCATGTTGTTCAAAATGCTTAGCCCCTTCACCAAAACTATCGGCTGCATTTTTACTCAATTCACCAATAGTTAATAATGACTCAACTCCAAATTCTCGCGCTTGTTTTCCAGCTTGTTGATGGAATTCAACACTTTGATTACCAAGTTCATTCATATCGCCTAACACTAAGATGCGTGGCGCATTACTTTGTTGTAATACCATTAAAGCAGCATTTAAAGAAGTTGGATTAGCATTATAAGTGTCATTAATAATTGTAGAATCATTAATGCCTTTGCATAATTGTAAACGCCCTTTTACTGATTGCATGGTTTCTAAGCCATTTTTGATAGTATTTAAGGAGCAACCACTAGCTAAAGCACATGCACTAGCGGCTAAGGCGTTCATGATATTATGTTGCCCGGGTAGGGGTAAATGAATTGTTATATCACCATTTGGTGTTTTTAAGTTGAAATCGCTGCTAGCGACATTTAATTGTATCTGGGTTGCTTTCACATCAGCATGGTTGTTAATAGCAAAAGTACTAATAGTATGTAGTGCCGCTAAATCACGCCAAAGTTCAGCATAATCATCATCATTGTTAATAACCGCAATACCATCAGCTTGTAAATTAGAGAAAATTTCTCCTTTAGCTAGTGCTACACCTTTAATAGTTTTGAAACCTTCCAAGTGAGCTGGAGCGCATTGAGTAATGGTAGCTACATTTGGCGGTGCTAATTGAGTTAAATAGTCGATTTCACCAGCATGATTGGCACCCATCTCAATTACTGCTTGTTGATGTTTCGCGTTTAAATTAAATAATGTCAAAGGTACTCCAATATCATTATTGAAATTACCCTGATTAGCTAAAACATTTTCTGCAAAAATAGCGCGTAGCATTTCTTTAGTAGTAGTTTTACCATTACTGCCAGTAATTGCAACCAATGGTAATTTAAAACGCTCTAACCAAAATTTAGCCAAAGAACCTAAAGCTTTGCGCGTATCAGCCACACACAAGCAGGGTAAATTACAATCAGCTACTACTTGTTCAACAATAACCGCGCTAGCTCCATTTTCTTGAGCCGCTGACACAAATTTATGCCCATCAAAATTTTCACCGCGTAAGGCAACATAGATGGTTCCGGGTGTAATCTGGCGCGTATCGGTGTTACAACCGGTAAATTTAACATCATCTCCTAATAAAGTTGCGTTTAAGGCGGGCGCAACTTCACTTAAATAAAGTTCTATCATAATAATTTATTTTACTAATTCTCTATCACTAAATGGCAAACGCTGATCACCAATTTCTTGATAATCTTCATGCCCTTTACCAGCAATTAAAACAATATCATTAACAGTTGCCTGTTGTAGAGCATATTCAATAGCCTCTTTTCGATTAGCTATAACCGCTTCCGGTTTTGGGCAACCCTGTAATATGTCATCAATAATGCTTTGAGAAGTTTCATGACGTGGATTATCATCTGTAATGATAACTTTATCAGCATAAGTTTGTGCAATTTCACCCATAATAGGGCGTTTACCTTTATCACGATCACCACCGCAACCAAAAACACACCATAATCTGCCCTTATTATGTTGTTTTAATGTTAATAAGGCTTGTTTTAAAGCATCTGGTGTGTGTGAATAATCAATAATTATGGTGGCTTGATCTGAGCTGCCAAATCGTTCCATACGACCTGCTACGGCTGGTAATATTTTGATTTGTTTCAATAATTCAGATAAAGAATAACCCATATTTAGTAATACTGCTAACACAGCTAAAATATTACTAATATTAAATTCACCAAACCAAGGAAAATAACATTGTTCGCCTTGGATTGTAAACACAGAACCATTGTTATCATAACCTTCTATTTTGGCGTATAGATCAGCCGATTTATCATGCAGACTGTAAGTCAATGGTGTTACGGTGCTAGATAAATTACTTAAAATCTGTTGCCCAAAAATATCATCACTATTTATAATAGCAGTTTTTAAATTAGGCATGGTAAATAATCGTAACTTGGCTTCACCATAAGCCTGCATAGTTTTATGATAATCCAAATGATCGCGACTTAAATTAGTAAATACTGCGGTATCAAAATTAATTGCATTAACTCTGCCTTGCACCAAAGCATGAGATGAAACCTCCATAGCAACTGTTGACGCTTGAAGTTCTGCAAATAAAGCTTGCAAACGAATTGCATCAGGAGTGGTGTGACTAGCGGTTTTCAAATTACCATAAACCCCATAACCCAAAGTACCTAATAAACCACAGTCTGTATTTTGGGTTTGTAATAAATGAGCGATTGCATGTGTAATAGAAGTTTTACCATTAGTGCCAGTCACGCCAATCACTTGCATATTATCAGACGGATAATTATAAAAACATGCAGCAATTGCTCCAACTTGTTCAGATAAATTAGGAATACTAATACAAGGAATACCAGCATCTAATTGCTCAATGCCAGCAATAGGTGCTTCTGTTAAAATTGCGCTAGCACCTTTTTCTAAACTAGACTGAATATAAACTTCGCCATGCTGTTGCGTGCCAGCTAGCGCGAAAAATACATCACCGGGGCGTACAGCGCGACTATCTAAAGTTAAACCGCTAATATTGCAATCAATTTCTTTTGGTAAATCTGTTTTTAATAATTTACTTAATAACATATCTAGGATTTAGTTTTGGTTTCAAAAACCCCTTTAAGCGAAGACATAACTTCGCGACGTATTTCTTTTAAACGTGGTTTTTCGTCTTCGATAAAGGGTAATGGGCGACAAGCATTCATTGCATGAATACCAAGTCGTGCTGTTAATATACCGGCACCTAAGCCTTGTGCTATTTGAGTTGACATTACTGATAATACTGAACCGCCTAAAATTTCAGCCGTTCCATCGGCAACTGTTTCGCTTACATCGGCGTAAATAAGATTTTGTATCACTGTCACTATTAAACTAATTGAACCGAAAAATCCGGGTTTACCACCATAAAGTGTAGCAATTTCTCTAATCATACGCACATTACGCCACAAAGTTAATATTGTATCTAATAATGCAATCTGACTGATCATAACGAATAATGCTGTTTCCTTAGAGGCTTTGGTAACTATTTTATAGGCTTGTTGATCTATATCGTGCATCACTTGATTAGAAAATAAGGCACATATTTCGCGATCATGATGGCTGTCATTAATGCTTATATAAAAACGATCTAAACGATTTCTAAAACTTAAATCTTCACTATAAAATAATGCGATTTTATTTAAATAGCCTTTAGCATTACCATAAGCATTATTTGTAATAATTTTCTGCCCCTCTTGTTGTAAATTTGAAACAGTGCGTAATGTACGTATTTTTTGAATAGCTTGCCAAGTTAATGTTAAACTAGTTCCAGATATAACAATTATTAAAAATAAAAATACGGTGCCTAGTACAAAATTATTATCATACTGTTCTACTACAAAGTTATAGCTATCCACTAATAGCATTAAAGCTAATAATCCACCTAATGAAGCTGCTAACCACAACCAAGCAGAATGTTTTGGAACGATTGGAATAGTCGTTATTGTATCTTCATGTGATTGATCAGTTTCTAACTGAATATCATCTGGTAAAATGACTGGTGGAGTATAATCTAAAGTAACTTTGGCTTTATCTTCAGCGATAATTTCTACTGTATCTACGTCAAAATAAATTGCTGTATTCATAAATTATAGTGTACATAAAGGAAAAAATAATGATTAATAAAATTCTTACTGTTGATGATTCAAAAGTCGATTTAACCAATATAGAAAATATCATAACTGAGGCTGGTTATGAAGTTATTACAGCCTCTTCAGGTAAAGAAGCAATTGACAAGGCAACTACTGAGCTTCCAGATTTAATTTTTATGGATGTTATAATGCAAAAAATGGATGGTTATCAAGCATGTAGGGTGTTAAGTGAGAATGAGAATACTAAAGATATTCCTATTATTTTTGTGACTTGCAAGGGTCAAAAGGCAGATCGTATCTGGGCTAAAATGACTGGGGGTAAAGGCTTAGTACAAAAACCTTATACCCCAACAGAGATTATTGATGAAATCAATAAATTACTTTAATTCATTATGTTGTCTAATATTTCAGCATAGTGATTTATTTCTGTTTCAGTACGCATTTCAGTAGCACATACTAATAAGGTATTGTCTGTTAGCCTATATCCACCTAAAATATTATGTTTTAATAATTGGTTTAAAACATCATCTACGGGTTTGTTTAGCTTTAATACACATTCATGAAAAAATGGTGCATTAAAAACACGACTTACCCCGTTAATGGCTGATAGTTTTTCTACTAATTCATTGGTATTAGTATGACATTTTAAAGCTACTCGTTCTAAACCTTCGGTTCCTAATATAGCGGTATGAATGGTAGCTGCTGTTACCATTAAACCTTGATTAGTACAAATATTAGAAGTAGCTTTAGAGCGACGAATATGTTGCTCACGGGCTTGTAGAGTTAAAGTGTAACCAGTTTTACCTTCTAAATCGACAGTGCGCCCAACAATGCGCCCAGGCATTTGACGTACATAGGCTTTTTTGCAACACATAAACCCAAAATATGGTCCACCTCCCGATAAAGGAATACCTAAAGCTTGCCCTTCGCCACAGGCAATATCGGCACCTTTACTACCCCATTCACCGGGGGGTGATAATGTAGCAATTGCTAATGGATTTACCACCGCTATAACTAATAAACCTTGTGCATGTGCCCAATCAGTTAATTCATCTACTGCTTCTAAGCCACCAAAAAAATTGGGTTGTGGAATCACTAAAGCCGCTGCATCAGATGTGTCAATATTCAGATTAATGGTGCCAGTTTTAGGATCATAAGGTATTTCTACCATAGAAATACCTTGATTTTTTACAATGGTATTGACAACTTGCCTATAAGCAGGATTTACAGTTGTTGGCATTAAAATCTGTTTTGCCTTTGCCTTTTTCAGCCGCACCGCCATTAAAACCGCTTCTGCTAATCCAGATGCTCCATCATATAAAGACGCATTAGCAGCTTCCATAGCGGTTAAATTAACCATCATACTTTGAAATTCATATAATAATTGCAAAGTACCTTGGCTGGCTTCAGCTTGATAAGGTGTATAAGCTGAATAAAATTCACCACGTGTAGTGATTTCCCAAACAGCGGCTGGAATATGATGTTCATAAGCACCAGCACCAACAAAGCAAGTTGCTGTTGGAGTAGCGCGTTGCTGCATTAATTGTGCAATTTCCATTTCTGTTAATGCAACAGGAACTTTTTCTAAATTGCCACAACGTAAATCAGCGGGAATTTCATCAAATAAATCTTCAATGCTATTGGCACCAATAACATTGAGCATATTTGCAATGTCATTCTTCGTGTGAGGTATGTATGGCATATTGTTCAGCGTTCAGTAAATTGTCTAAAACTTCGCTTGATTTGATTTTAAATAACCAAGCTTCTTCATATGGGCTACTATTAACCAATTCTGGAGAATCATTTAATGATTCATTAATTGCAATGATTTCACCTGATAATGGACTATATACATCTCCAGCAGCTTTAACCGATTCAATTACTACAACTTCATCTTGAGCATTCACTTGAGTGTTGAGTTCTGGTAACTCAATAAAAACTATATCGCCTAAAAGTTCTTGAGCATGATCAGTAATACCTACTGTTACTGTATCATCTTCTTCAACACGTACCCATTCATGAGTTTTGGTATATTTTAATTCTTTAGGTATATTACTCATCACTATTTATTATAAATTAAACAAAAATTTTACCATTTCTAACAAATGGTAGTTTAACTACTTTTGCCGCTAATTGTTTATTACGTATTGTCACCAGAACTTGTTCATATTTTCCTGCTGGTACACGTGCAAAAGCTATAGACTTAGCAATAGTAGGTGAAAAAGTGCCGCTGGTTATTTGTCCAATACCACCGCCTTCAACGGTAACAGTTTGATGTCCACGTAATACTCCGCCTTTCTGTTCTAATACTAAAGCGATCAGAATCTCATGATCGGCTTTTTCTCGTTGAGCTTCTAAAGCTTTGCGCCCAATAAAATCTCGATCTTCAGGTTTAAAAGCCACCGTCCAAGTTAAAGCGGCTTCTAAAGGAGAATAATTCTCATCCATATCAAGCCCATATAAATTCATACCGGCTTCGAGTCGTAAAGTATCGCGGGCAGCTAAACCAATTGGCGCAACATCAGCGGCTAATAATGCTTCCCATAATTCTGGTGCTTTTTCTCCGGGTAATATTATTTCAAAACCATCTTCACCGGTGTAGCCAGTACGCCCAACAAAGATTTCATCATTCCAAGCGGCATAAAAAGGTTTAAGTTCCTGTAAATCTATTGACAATAAAGGCTTAACTTTTTCACGTGCAAAAGGTCCTTGTACCGCAATCATTGCTAAATCGTCACGTTGTTTGACATCAACTTTAAAATCTTTAGCATGTTTTGTAATCCAAGCCACATCTTTTTCGGTTGTAGCAGCATTAACAACTACACGAAATTGAGTATCTGACACAAAATAAACAATTAAGTCATCAATAACACCACCATTTTCATTCAACATACAACTATAGAGGGCTTTACCGATATTTTTCAAGCGTGCAACATCATTCGCTAATAAATAAGCCAACAAGTCACGCGCCTTTTCTCCTTCCAAATCAACCACAGTCATATGTGAAACATCAAACATACCCGCAGACTTACGAACTTGATGATGTTCAGTGACTTGAGATGAATAATGTAAGGGCATATCCCAGCCGCCAAAATCCACTATTTTAGCATTTAATTTTAAATGGTTATTGTATAAATAAGTTTTTTTGCCCATGTAATAATCCTGAGTAAATTACTTTGTTATTATAACATGGTGTTGAAAATACGGAGGATGTTTATGGAAATGATATTTAGGGATAAAAAAAATGCCTCATCTGTCAGATGAAGCATTATGACTCGACTACAAAGGAGGAAATGTCATGAAAATTTTATGGAGCCGGTAACAGGAGTCGAACCCGTGACATCCTGATTACAAATCAGGTGCTCTACCAACTGAGCTATACCGGCAAAAGCAAGGGGAACGTTTGCAAACGCTGACCCCTTTTATCGAAAGAACCAATGGAGATCGGTGAGTATAATAATCGAATAGAAAAAAAAATGCAAGAGTTTTTTTTAAAAATTTGGTTTTTCTTTTAATTGATTAAAACGTTTTACTGAATCAGTAATTTCTTTTTTAGCAGCATCTACATCAGCCCAACCATCAAGTTTTACCCATTTATTTGCTTCTAAATCTTTATAATGTTCAAAGAAATGAGAAATTTGTTTTAATAACATTGGTGGCAAGTCATTAATACTCTTAGTATTTTTATATAAACCACAAAGTTTATCTATAGGCACAGCTAATATTTTAGCGTCTGCGCCTGATTCATCAGTCATATTTAATACGCCAACTGGGCGACAACGAATAACCGAGCCACTAATAAGCGGTATTGGTGTTACAACCAACACATCTGCTGGATCACCATCTTCTGATAATGTATGTGGTATATAACCATAATTACATGGATAATACATAGCTGTATTCATGAATCTATCCACAAACATAGCCCCAGTCGCCTTATCAACCTCGTATTTTACAGGGTCACTATGAGAGGGAATTTCAATAATAACATTAAGATTATCAGGTACATTATCTCCTGATGAAACTCTATCTAAATTCAAAGTATGTTCCTATCTAATTCAAATATACTATAATACTATGTTTATCATTTGGAGTGCAAAATGAATTTTGAATCATTATTTGATGGTATTTTAGCATTATCCTTATTGTGGATTGCCTGGCAAACACTTACTATTCGTGATTTATTTAGAGCAGTTATATTATTTATAGTATATGGATTATTAATGGCATTGACATGGATACGTTTTTCAGCACCTGATGTGGCTATAGCTTATCTAGCAATTGGTGTTGGTTTTACCGGGGTATTATTCTTAGATATTTTACGTGATATAAGAGAATCTTTATAAATGTCTATTTATTCTGTAAAACTAATTTTTATTATATTGTTACTGTCTATATTGGAACTTGGCTTAGCTTCTGCTGTTTTATTTATGCCTGATCCTACAATAAATTTGACAGAAGTAATGCACGAGCAATTGGCTACTACTAATATGACTAATTCGCTAAGTGCGATTATAGTTCATTTTCGTAGTTATGATATTTTATTATCAATTAGCTGTTTATTTATAGCCATTCTAGGTATATGGACTATTTTTTATAGTACACCGATTATAGAAAAAACAGAATATCATTATGATACTCCTTTAATGCAGCCTTTTCCACAATTGATATTATTAATAATTTTTCTTGTAACTATAGGCTATATTCTGTGGAGAGGTGCTGAATTAGCAATCATTGCATTTCATATCGGAGCAGTTTTAGCTGGTATTGCTTTATTCATACGTTTAAAGCAGGCTACAAAACCACAAATCAAAAATTGTATCTTTGTACGCTTAGTTTTAGGTAGCGGCTTATTAGTATTTGCGACTATTGCATTTAGTGTAACCGCTGCTGGCTATGAATTTTCTAATACCTTAATATTATTAACAGAACTATCTATAATAATATTAATAGCATTGAGTTTATTAATATTTTTTATGGCTAGACCAAATATGACTAATAATTAATAACATGGCAGATTTTGTTTTTTTACCTTTAGTTAGTATGGGTATATTCACCATTGGTTTATATACTCTAATTCTTGATACTGATCTTTTGCGCAAAATTATGGCTTTAAATTTTATGGCTAGTAGCGTATTTTTACTATTAATTTCAATTGCTTCACGTTCTCAACCAGCGATAGATGCTATACCACATGGATTTATTTTAGTAGCTATTGTAATTATGGTGAGTTTGACAGCATTAGCTTTAATGTTAGCGCGACGTATTTATCAAATTACTGGACAATTATATTTATTGGAAGATGAGAATGATACGGGAGAACCTTTATGATTGAGAGTCCATTATGGGTAACATCTATGATTATGTTGCCGCTGATTGGAGCAATTTTTATTTTTATTTTTGGACGCTATAGTGAACGAGTTTTAGTTCCACTAGTAATTATTGCTATGTCAATCAGCCTCTGGAAATTATTTCTACAAGTATGGACAAATGGAGTGCAATCTTATCCAATTGCAAATTGGAGTATTCCTTTGGGAGTTGAATTATATGTAGATGGTTTAAGCATAGCAATGTTAATAATGACGTTTATCATAAGCGTTTTTGTCAGCCTTTATGCTTTCAAATATTTTTCATGGTTTCAAGAACAGACAAATTGGTCTATTCCAATTGCTGATAAAAATACTAAAGCACTTTCACAAACTCAACATATTGCTTTACCATCAAGTGAAAATAATAATGAAAATCAATTGGTTGTTGTAGAAGAAACCGATTCATTACCTAGTAATTATGTAGAAACAGTTACTTTAACTACTAAACGTGATCCACAAGCCTTTCCAAAAGGTCAAGCTAATTTCTTATTTTGGCCATTATGGTTATTACTTTGGGGCGGGCTAAATGCTTTATTTGTATCTTCAAATTTATTTAGTTTTTATGTGACTTTAGAAATACTTACCTTAGCATCAGTGCCTATGATTGTATTAAACAATACTGTATTGGCATTGAATGCGGCTATGCGTTATTTATTCATTGCGGTATTTGCTTCAATAGTTTATTTATTAGCGATTGTCTTTTTATATGGTGTTGTTGGAAGTTTGGATATTCAATCATTAGCATTAGAATTAAGATCTGGAGCAACTATATGGATGGCTATTTTCTTGATTCTAATCGCATTGATGATTAAATCCGGGCTGATACCCTTTTGGCTTATATCTACTATTTCCAATGCTCCAATACCTGTGG
>Ga0256847_1001634_pt1 | contig 11056 bp, 9 predicted proteins | sample TeddybearmetaG_FD_189099 | JGI IMG/M metagenome (GOLD analysis project Ga0256847, IMG submission 189099) | Hydrothermal vent microbial communities from East Pacific Rise, Pacific Ocean - Teddybear | ecosystem: Environmental > Aquatic > Marine > Hydrothermal vents | place: Pacific Ocean: East... | reverse complement strand
TATATAGGAGTTAATAACTTTAAATGGCTACAAATCAAAGCACAGGTCAAACTTTAGAATAAGTCACTCCTGACAGTTTTAAAGATTTTAATGTACTGTCTTCCGACCAGCGGGAGGAATCTTGAGTCAAACTACAACTTGAGTAACAAGATTTCTCCCGCTGGTCGAAATGACAAACCATTTAAAGATTGACCTGTTCTTTGTTAATAGTCATATAATTTTATTTATTTGAGTATAGCAGAACAAAACCCATCATCAGCCTGCTATTATCTTCTTGTTGCTTAGCTAAACAGAGATCAGTCTGCATAAAACCTGGATTTTATGTGGCTTTTAACAATTCAATTCCCAACACAATAGAATTCATCACTTTATGCTTACAATCATTCAACGCGTTACCCAAGCCAATGTGGTGGTTAACAACATCACCCTAGGAAACATTGAACAGGGCATTTTGGCTTTGGTTGCCATAGAAAAAGAAGATAGCAAAAAAGAAGCTAATCGCTTACTGGAGCGCATACTTAACTATCGTATTTTTGCGGATGAAAACGATAAAATGAATTTGAGTTTACGAGATACAAAAGGCGGGCTATTGATTATTCCTCAATTCACTTTAGCAGCAAATACGCAAAGTGGTAATCGCCCCAGCTTTTCTTCCGCCGCCACTCCCGAAAAGGGTTTAGCCTTATTTAACTATTTTTGTGAACAGGCTTCAAAGATATACCCCTCAACCGTATTTGGTCAATTTGGTGCTGATATGAAAGTATCGCTTACCAATGATGGACCCGTTACTTTTACCCTAAAGGTTACGGCTTAAAATCACAATATATCAAAGTACCGTATTTGATTACTCCGTACACATTACATTGTACTATTCACAATTTATAGTCTATTCTCAAATAAGTCCTAACGGAAATTTAAACTTGCTTTATTTTCATTGTGAGTGATTACTGAATCAACTGACAACACCTGTGTACCAAACCAGGTTCTGAGCTTATTGCCTTCGTTTGCCTTCTTAACAAGGTAAATAAGCTGACCTGGCTATTATTCAACCATGTACTTCCGTGTCATATGTATGTTTCAAGTCACTGATATTAAATTACTATAATTAAATAATGATAACTGATTTACTAGACCTTACTACAGATGCCAATATTCTAGTTATTAGCACAGAACATTTAGATTGTGTTACCAACTTGCTAAATACCAATAGCTACCATAAAGTTCATTGTGCCAGTAATTTATCAATGGCTATCGAAAAATATATAGCCAGCCCACCCGATCTTGTTATTTTTAGCTCTTCAATCAATTTAACGCTTTCAGAATTATCTGATAAATTTAATAAACTGGATTCAATTGACCCCTTGCCCCCTGTTCTTTTGGTCAATGATAGTAACAATCACATCCCACCTATAGACTCGATTATAAAAGACTTTGTTAATTTCCCTATTATCGAAAATGAATTTTTATTTCGCATCCATCACCTACTAACAGATCACCTTGTCCGTAAAGAACACCTTAGTTTTACCGAATCTATCGTCAAAACCATAGGCCAGCGGAATCAAGATTTAAAAGAATCTCAAATAGAAATAATTGAGTGCCTAGGCTATGCCGCTGAATTTCGTGATTCTGAAACAGGTATGCATACTATACGTGTTGGCCATTATTCCCAGTGTTTGGCTAAAGCATTGGGCATGAACGATAAAGAAGCAGAAACGCTGCTATATGCTGCACCTATGCATGATGTAGGTAAAATTGGTATCCCTGATAAAATTTTGCTTAAACCTGGTCGACTGGAGGGCAAAGAGTGGGAGATTATGAAACAGCATACCATTATTGGTGAAAGAATCTTAAGCCGATCAAAAAACAATCTATTACAACAAGCAGGTATTATCGCCTTGCATCATCATGAAAAATGGAATGGTAGTGGCTATCCTCGCGGACTAGCAGGTAGTGACATTCACCTTTATGGTCGTATTGTTGCCATTGTCGATGTTTTTGATGCCCTTACAATGGAGCGACCGTATAAAAAGGCATGGCCTTTAGAGAACGCCCTGGAATTAATTAACTCTGAGTCTGAGAAACATTTTGATCCTACCTTAGTCGAGCTATTTAATGAACATCTTGAGGAAATGTTAGATATTAAAAAATGTTATGCTGATAACCGGGAAACGAATAATTTACTCAATGAATATTTATCCATCTGATAGACTTTGATAAACATACTCTAGCCTCCCAACCCTTTCCTGAGAGAAAGATCACCTATTTGTTCAAGCTATTCAAAATATCTAACTGTAACAAACCATTTAATAAAATCTTCACTCCCAAGTACAGTTCGTCTCCACAGTTGGAGAAATATTGTCTTCCAAAACCTGGTAAGATTCCTCCCGCTGGTCGGAATGACAGGCATCAGAGCGCCTTTCCATCATGCCAAAGCTGACGAGTACTAGTGGTCTAACAATTTTGGTTTGATGGATATTACATACTCCCCTTGTTTTTTATCCATCACAGCAAAGTTGCAAGAGTACTAGTACTCCATCAATGTTGTATTGACAGAGTACTAGTTTCCAATCCAATATAACTCTTTAAATAACAGGACTACAAATATGTCTGAAATAATTAAACCTAAGATGATGGATTATCGTCGCCATATTTTGGTCTGTGTGGGATCAAAATGCACCCAGAAAGGTGAAGGACAGGCTCTTTATGATGAACTTAAACAAAAACTGAAAGATGCGGGTTTGGATAAGGGTGAGTTGCGTGTGATAAGATCACGAACAAGTTGTTTAGGCACCTGCAAATCAGGCCCCCTCCTCTGCGTACATCCAGAGGGTACTTGGTATTATGCTATTAATAGTGAAAAACTGGATAGAATTATTGCTGAACATTTAATTCAAAACAAGCCCGTCACTGAATATATTTATCATCAGGCCTGACAAATAGTTAGAGCAATGCACCACAAACTGACATCCTGCTATTGCTGTCATATGCCAGTCAACAGTTTCATTATTTAATTCTACTTTGTAACATTTGAATGGACACTATACTAAAGTATCTTCGTAGAGTGCGTTGTTGATACGCTCCCTTTCGGCAATGGAAAGATGAAAAATGATTTTGGTGCGTGCAACGCACCATACATTTATAATCTGACAAAGTAGAATTAAAGAAGCTATGATTTCAATCATTTCGACAGAAACGAGAAATCCTTTGTTTGTTTTATACCTATAATATCAATACCTTAAAAACATTCCCCCCATTAATTGGAAATTATTTAGAGGTTCCATAAATATGAAAAAAATTCTTTATTTAGTCGTCTTTGCAGTATTGGCCTATGGACTAGAACAAAATGAAAACTTTGCTTTACCCAGTACTGTATCACCGGCACAGAATGCTGAGACTGCTATCCAGTCAGCATATAACAACAAACAAAGTGACATTCAGGTTCAGGGAACAGGTACGGTAACCAAGGTTTTAGCGGATGACCTTGAAGGTTCCAGACACCAGAGATTTATTTTGAAGTTTAATCGTCTTTCACTCTTAATTGCTCACAATATTGATTTAGCACCTAAAATCAACGGATTACGGGCTGGAGATAGCGTAACGTTTTATGGGGAATATGAATGGAATGCAAAAGGTGGCATTGTTCATTGGACTCATCATGATCCAGCAGGACGGCACATTGATGGCTGGTTAAAACATAATGGTAAAACCTACCAATGATAGATATCAATAAAACATAGCAATGCCTTACTTTTGTATATTTAGGTAATTCGCAATAAATAATCTAAATGGCTAAATAGAGCACAGGTTAAACTGTCATTTCGACCAGAGGGAGATATCTTTGTCATTCGGAAATCGGCTTAGATTCAAGATTTCTCCCGCTGGTCGGAATGACATCGTAAGTTGAAGTTAACCCGGTCTTAACGTCAAAATCGAGAGTAACTTGCAATAGTAAATATCTATCCGAAATGCATATTACCTAAGTTTACCATCCACTAGAGTCATCATCTTCATTTTCTCTGGGTTTAAAGCCTTTTGGAACTTTTGGCTTTTTTGCTGTTCTGAGCAACACAAAGGCTCCCCCAAATACCAGACAAGCCGCCAATAAAATAAAACCTATAACTAACATACTCAACGCCCTTATATAATAATGCTAAAATAGCAACTTAATGATTACTAACAAAAAATCTTAATGAAACGAGTAGAACTGCTTTCTCCAGCCGGCACCCTAAAAAATATGCGCTATGCTTTTGCCTATGGCGCAGATGCCGTTTATGCAGGTCAACCTCGTTACAGCCTACGCGTACGTAATAATGACTTCCTGGAAGATAATCTGGCTAAAGGCATTAATGAAGCTCACGAACTGGGGAAAAAGTTCTTCCTGGCTACTAATGTTATTCCACATAACTCTAAAATAAAAACTTTTATTGCTGATATGGAACCTATCGTCGCGATGAAGCCGGATGCCCTGATTATGGCAGACCCCGGCTTAATCATGATGACTCGTGAGCAGTGGCCTAAAATGCCGATACATTTATCAGTACAAGCCAATACTGTTAATTATGCAACCGTAAAATTCTGGCAAAGTATGGGAGTGGAAAGAATTATTCTGTCCCGTGAGTTATCGCTGGATGAAATAGAAGAAATTCGTCAGCATTGTCCTGATATAGAGTTAGAAGTTTTTGTTCATGGCGCTTTGTGTATTGCTTATTCAGGTCGTTGTTTACTTTCCGGTTATTTTAATCATCGTGACCCTAATCAGGGTACTTGTACCAATTCATGCCGCTGGAAATATGACACCCTACCTGCCCATGAAAATGCTGAAGGTAATTATGTGCTGGATAATACTGCTATTTCTATGTCTGATATTAGTAACGCCAGTTGTGGTGGTGCAGAACGACATCCTCTGGCAGATAAAACCTATTTTCTTGAAGAGGAAGGTAGAAAAGGAGAATTATTGCCTATCATGGAAGATGAAAATGGTACTTATATCATGAATTCTAAAGACCTTCGTGCCATTGAGCATATACAAAGACTGGTTGATATCGGTGTTGATTGCCTCAAAATCGAGGGGCGAACCAAATCCCATTATTATGTGGCTCGTACCGCTCAGACCTATAGACAGGCGATTAACGACGCATTAGCCGGTCGTGATTTTCAACCTGAATTAATGGGCGTATTGGAAAACCTGGCGAACCGTGGTTATACCGATGGTTTTTATCAACGTCACCATACCCACGAACATCAGAATTATATAACCGGTTATTCTAAATGCCATCAGCAACAGTTTTGTGGCGAAATCAGAAGTTATGACGAAAACACCGGGCTTGCTGAAATCAATGTAAAAAACAAATTTGCAGTGGGTGACAAACTTGAACTGATTTTACCCGATGGTAATCAAAACATTACAGTAGAAAGTATGCAAGATATGCATGGTCATGACATGGAAGAAGCTGCTGGTGGAGGGTATGAAGTTAAAATCCCATTACCCAAAGGCACCCCTCTTGGCCTATTGTCACGGTATATTTAAAGTGTAGTCCAGCTTATTCCAGAGAAGAAATACTCAAAATAATGTCCAGGTACATCCTGGGCTACATATTAATCCTTGATAATTAAAATATGAAAAAACCCTCGCTAAAACAGCTATCTCCCATCATTATTATCGTTGTAGGAATCGCTGTTTTTGCACTCCTTAAAATAACTCAACCCTCTTCTCCTGCTGCCTTAATTATAGAACGTAGCTGGCAGGTTCAGACCCTTGTTGCCAACCCGCAAACACATTCTCCCAGCTTAACTTTATATGGCAAAATTGAAACACCTGCACTGGTAAATGCTGCAGCACCTAAGAATAGCCGTGTCTCATCTATTCAAGTCCGTGAAGGCGATCCCATCCATAAAGGGCAACTTTTATTAGCTTTAGATGAAAGAGATTTCAAACCCCGTTTACTCCAGGCAGAAGCCCGTGCATCTGAACTAAAAGCTTTAATACAAAGTGAGCGATCTCGTTATTCAGCCGATAAATCGGCTTTTGCAGATGAAAAATCAATTCTGAAACTAGAGCAATCTGCTGTAGAACGGGCGCAAATGCTTAAAAATAAAAAACTGGGGTCCACCGCTGCTCTTGAACAGGCTCAAGAAGATCTCAAACGCCAACAGTTAGCTTTCACTAATCGTAAACTCTCTCTGGATGACCATACCGCACGCTTACAACAACTTAAAGCAAGATTAGCTTATGCTGAAGCAGATATTGATCTGTCACAACTGGATCTGGAACGTAGCAAAATTATTGCGCCTTTTACCGGCTTTGTGCAACAACTCTCAGTATCTGCTGGAGACCAGGTCAAAGAAAATCAGATATTACTCACTTTCTATTCAACTGATCAACTGGAAGTGCGCGCAAAAATCCCGACTACATTTCAAAATGAAATACAAAAGGCACTACATTCAAAACAGCTTTTAAGTGCATCAGCTGATTATGCGGGAACTACACTAAAACTGACACTTAACCGCCTTTCAGGTATTGCTGATACCCGAGGAATTGACGCTCTGTTCCACATTAGCACTGGTAGTGAATGGGTAAGACCCGGAAGTTCTCTCAGTTTGTCTCTGCAACGGCCAGATAAAGAAAATGTTATCGCACTACCCTATTCTGCCCTGTACGATAACAATCGAATTTATCGTGTTGTTAATAACCGGTTAGAAACAATCAATATTCTGATTGCTGGAAGCTATTCTGTAAATGAAAATGAGCAAGTTTTGGTATTCAGTCCTCAATTACATCAAGGTGATGAAATTTTGATTACGCATTTACCCAATGCTATTAATGGTCTTAAAGTTGAATCTAGCATAGTACTACCATGAAACAACGTAGAGACCTGTTAGGTTTTTTTGCTCATCATAAAGTAGCAGCCAATTTATTAATGCTAATGATGATCCTGGGTGGATTTTTTGCCCTGCAAAAAATGAATATTCGCTACTTCCCCAGCTTTGACCTGGATTACATAACTGTTAACGTAGTATGGAGTGGTGCCAGTGCTGAAGATGTTGAAACAGCAATTACCATTCCTTTAGAACAAACTTTAAGATCAACTGATAACTTAAGAAAACTCACGTCCACTTCAGCACAAGGCCTTGCATCCATTACCCTGGAATTAGTAGAAGGGACTGACATTATTCTTTCTTTAAATCAGGTTAAACAAAAAGTTGACGAATTTCGTAATCTGCCTAGTGATGCCGAAGAACCCAGCGTTATTAGTCTTGCCCGTTATGAACAAGTCGCACGATTATTAGTCTATGGTCCCGATAGTCTTGCTGAGTTACGACATCTTGCCAATACCTATGAACTGCAACTGTTAGATGCAGGTATAGATAAAATTGATATATCAGGTTTACCTGATCAAGAAATCTCAATCCAGATTTCCCATGACACATTACAGCATCTGGATCTAAGTTTAGACCAAGTAGGTCAACGCATTAAAGAGCTCAGCCGTGATTTGCCAGCAGGTACTTTTGGTGAAAATGATACGGCGACAGAACTACGTAGCCTAGACCAACGTCGAAACGAACAAGAATTTGCCAAATTACCCATTATTAGTGATACCACCCAACGCATTAATCTAGGTGATATTGCTGTTATTAAGCGCCAAAACAAAAAAGGGGGCGTTACTCTATCAGTCGACGGTAAACCAGCGGTAGAAATGGTTTTACGTAGCGCGGAACAAGGCGATTCTTTTAAATCTGCTGAAAATTTTCAGCGTTGGCTTACAAAAACTAAGGCCTCGCTATCCGAAGGTATTATCCTTCATGTCTACGATGAGTCTTGGCAATTAATCGAAGACCGGATTGATCTAATGGTCAAAAATGGTGGGGGTGGTTTAATATTAGTCGTTGCCATTCTCTACCTTTTTTTAAGCCCTCGCATCGCCTTATGGGTTGCTTTTGGTATTCCTGTTTCATTTATGGCAACCCTTTTGATCATGTATTTTGCTGGTGGTAGCATTAACATGATCAGTCTGTTTGCACTCATTATGGCTCTGGGTATTATCGTTGATGATGCTATCGTGGTCGGTGAAGATGCTTTATCACATTATCAAGCCGGCGAAATGCCTTTACTGGCAGCTGAAGGGGGTGCCAGACGGATGTTTGCACCCGTTATAGCTTCTTCTCTTACTACCGTTGCTGCATTTATCCCTTTGATGCTGATTGGCGGCCCCACAGGAAAAATTTTATTTGCCATACCCCTGGTTATCGTTGCTGTCATCATCGCCTCAGTGATCGAGAGTTTTTTTGTGTTGCCGGGTCATCTGCGCCACTCATTTTTAAAAATGCAGCGCGAAGAAAAACAGGGCTGGCATAAGCGTTTTAATCAACGCTTTGATGACTGGAAAAACAAGCAATTCAGGCAAATCATCACAATAACACTCAATCATCGAGCGATTGCCTTAAGTCTTGTTGTTTCACTATTAATCATTACCATCGGCCTATTGGCTAGCCATCGATTAAAATTTCAATTCTTTCCCTCCCCTGAAACGAGCATCATCTATGCCAATATAGCTTTTGTTCCTGGCACACCTAAAACTCAAGTAAAACAGTTTTTAACACACATGAAAGCAACCCTGATTGAAACAGATCAGGCGCTTTCGAATCAATCTCTGGTGTTAACTCAAATTAGCCGTCATGGCACAGGTTTATCTAGTAGAGGCCAGGCACAACACAATGGAGATCATTTAGGGTCAATAACTGTTGAACTCGAACAGCCTGACCATAGAACGGTACGAAACTTAACTTTCATCAAGGCATGGAAACAACGTATAAAGCAACCAGCAGGTCTGGATAATTTAACCATCACCAGTCGTATTGCTGGCCCTCCAGGTCGTGATTTATCTATCCGCCTGACTGGAAATAATCCTGAACAACTTAAGCAGGCAGCGATGGATTTGTCTGCTTCTATTCAGCAGATTCCCGGTATAAGTGATATTGAAGATGACATGCCTTATGGTCGTAATCAATTAGTTTATAAATTAAGTTCTACTGGAGAAGCGCTAGGCCTGACAGTTGCTGAACTAGGCCAACAACTGCGCACCGCTTTTGATGGTAAATTGATTCAATTATTTCAAGATGGGGTTAATGAAGTTGAAGTCAAAGTAACGCTTCCTGAACAAGAAAGGCAAAGTTTAGCCGCATTAAACCACCTGCAAATACACTTAAATACCGGACAAACAGTACCTCTAAATAATGTTGCTGAATGGTCGTCAAAGCGCGGATTTGAAATTTTACGACATGCAGAAGGTCAATTAGCTGTAGAGATTTCAGCAGAAATTGACTCTAAAGTAAATAATGCTAATATGATTTTATCTGCCCTGGAACAGAACACTTTACCTGAATTAGTATCTAAATACGGCATTAATTATTCTTTAGAAGGGCGCTCTGCAGACCAGGCAGAAACCATGGCTGATATGCGCTATGGTTTGATTATGGGGTTAACTCTAATATACCTGGTGTTAGCCTGGGTGTTTGCCTCTTATGGCTGGCCTTTAGTTGTCATGACTGCGATTCCTTTTGGTCTAATCGGTGCATTATTCGGTCATTTACTGCTAGGAATAGACCTGACTATCTTATCCCTGTTCGGTTTTTTTGGTTTATCCGGTATTGTGATCAATGATTCCATCATTCTGGTCAGCTTTTATCAAACGTTAATATCTCAAGGTATGGCTATGAAAGAAGCATTAATTGAAGCTGCCTGCCAACGCTTAAGAGCTGTCATACTGACTTCATTAACCACTATAGCCGGACTTGCACCGCTATTATTCGAAACCTCACTACAAGCCCAGTTTCTAATCCCTATGGCAGCAGCCATTGCGTTCGGTTTAATGTTCTCTACCGTTTTAGTATTACTCATTATTCCTGTTTTATTGTCATACCATGAAGATATTCACCATTCCCTGATTCAATTAAAAAAATCTTTAACCTAGTTAATCTGTTGAGAAAGGTTTTTCTAGGTTAATTATCGTCTCAAACGAAAACTTAAGTTAAAATAACCAAATATTAACCAAGTAAAGAAGTCAAGATATGCAAATTAAACTCGCTAATCCTCGTGGATTCTGTGCTGGCGTAGACCGCGCAATTGAAATAGTAGACCAGGCCATTGAAGCATTTGGTGCACCAATTTATGTTCGTCATGAAGTCGTTCATAATCGTACAGTCGTTGAAGGTTTACGTGCTAAAGGAGCTATCTTTATAGAAGATGTCAGTGAAGTTCCTGAAGGTTCTTATTTAATTTTTAGTGCCCATGGCGTATCCAAAAAAGTCCAGCAGGAATCTAAAGATCGCAATTTAACAGTTTTTGATGCTACTTGCCCTCTAGTAACTAAAGTTCACATACAGGTTGCCAAACACGCTAAGGCGGGACGAGAAGTGATACTTATTGGTCATGCTGGTCACCCTGAAGTAGAAGGCACGATGGGACAGTATGAAAAATTAGCCACAAATGGTGGCATGTATCTGGTAGAAACACCGAATGATGTAAAAAATTTAAAGCTCAATAACCCGAAAGATCTCGCTTATGTGACACAAACTACTTTATCTATGACAGACACTCAAATCATGGTCAATGCCTTACATAAATACTGGCCTCATATTCAAGAGCAAAAAAAGGATGATATCTGTTATGCCACCCAAAATCGTCAGGATGCAGTGCATGAGTTAGCTGAAACTGCTGATGTGATTCTGGTCGTCGGTTCACCTAATAGCTCTAACTCAAACCGTTTACGAGAAATCGCAGAACAATTGGGTAAAATTGCCTTTTTAATTGATACTGCTGCTGACATGCAGGAATCATGGTTTAAAAATACTAAAGTAGTTGGTGTTACTGCGGGTGCATCAGCACCTGAAGTATTAGTCCAGGAAGTTATTAGTCAATTAAAACGATGGGGCGGTGAGAGTGCTGTCGAAATTCAAGGAATTGAGGAAAAAGTAGTTTTCTCTATGCCCAAAGAACTAAGAAAACATATTGCAACAGGCTAAAGGCTAAAGGCTAAAGGCTAACCTGAGCCTTTAGCCT
>Ga0256847_1001633_pt1 | contig 11067 bp, 6 predicted proteins | sample TeddybearmetaG_FD_189099 | JGI IMG/M metagenome (GOLD analysis project Ga0256847, IMG submission 189099) | Hydrothermal vent microbial communities from East Pacific Rise, Pacific Ocean - Teddybear | ecosystem: Environmental > Aquatic > Marine > Hydrothermal vents | place: Pacific Ocean: East... | reverse complement strand
GCGCTTTCGTCGTGGTGGACGGATTCGGCAAAGCTCACAGCCTCACCCGCTATGTGAAAGGCTACAAGGCGAAGGATATCAAGGGCAGGCTACGGTCCCTTGATCTTGCCGAGTTGCCGACCGTTGATGAAGCGCGGGAACAAATTCGGGCCAAGCAGCAGGCCGCAGAAGACCGGGCGCGCGAGCAAACTCAGTCGATCCGGGAACAGGCGCTTGCCGCGCTGAAAAAGCAGCACGCGCAACGCCGCGTCCCGCTCAATTCCAAAGAGCAGGATTTGCTGACCCAGCACGCTTCCGAGCGCATGGCTCTGCATGCGGCGCAACGATCCGAATCCCGGAGTGTTCTTTTCCGCATCAAGACCGCCGTTCTGCACCTGATCGAAAAGACACCGGGCCTGCGTTCGGTCCTGTCTCACATAACCAGGAACCCGAACCTAAATCCCGAGCAACGCCATGCTCTGGAGACACGCGCTGTGGACGCACGGCATGCGCGTGAACGGTCCAGCATAGAACGCGAAAAGCGCTCCATGGCATCGGTCGAGGCGCGCGAATTGCTGTCCTTAGAACGGAAGCTGCGCAGACAGATCAGTGAGAGTGAAAAGCAGTCTCTCGCGCCGGATGCTGCGACGGATGGGCTGGAGGAATCGCAGCAGTTGCAGGCAGAGTTGGCGGAAACCGCCATTGCCAGGGAAGAAGCGGAAGAGCTGCTCGTCACCTTCAATGATGCGGCAGAGTTTGTCGAAGGGGCGGATCGCGGCGGTGATGATGACGATGATCGTGCGCCGAGCTGGAAGACTCGCGCCGAAGACACGCGGCGCGGCTACCGCCCCAAGCGGGGTCGCAAGCCGAAGCGCGGCAAGGGCTACGGCTATCGAAGAGATTCGGATTAACTCGTAATACCCAGATGAATTGTTAATTTGAAGATGTGCTTGGGCGGTTCTGTTATAAGAATCAATGCAATACCATCATCACAACGAGGAAGACCCGCGTCACCTGGCGGGTGATTCCAAAAGCAAGCCATTACGGCTGGATTTCGATCGCCGCCTGAAGCTGGAGTTCCACGGTTCGAGAGTTACGTCCGACGCCGGATTGCTGGCCTATCGTGAACTCGATGATGCCCTCGGCCTGACCCTAATGGTCGGCGATGAACTGGTTGACCCGCGCACCGGCAAGAACGGCCAGCACGCGCTGACGGGATTGTTTCGTCAGTCGGTCTTCGGCCGCCTTGGCGGCTACGAAGACGTGAACGACGCCGACCGCCTGGGACGTGATCCGGCGATGCACTGGATTGTCGGCGGTCGTGCCGTTGCGAAAGCTGCGGCATCTACCAGCCAGATGGGACGCTTCGAGACGGTGTTCCTTGCCACCGACGAAAACCTCGCCGCATTGGCTGAGGAGAACGCGACAGGAGGGGTGTGTCGGGATATAGACAAAATCGGCAGAATGGGCTTCTGGACACCGCCTACCGACGAAAATTGAGCTATCCGGAGGGCTGAAGCGAAAATCCTTTCCAACGACGGTCCAATTTGGGTAACATCGCCATGGAAACCGAGTTACTTGGGATATATCGGTTTAAGCATATGAAGGTTGTTATGGAAATTGATCGCCGAAAGTTCATTCAATCTTCTGGCGCTGGCGTAGCAATAGTGTGTGTCGAATCGCAACTCAATAAAGCTCGCGCCCTATGGCCGATCAATTCGACCGAGCTAATCACCGCTCGAGACCGTACAGTTTATACATCGCTCTGGAAGGCTTCTCTGCGTAACGCATTGAGCAAAATGAAAATAAAAGATGTTGTGCTTTTGTACGAGAGTTTACGCGATCCAATTAACGCCTCAAACCGACTGGAAGGCACATCCGCCAACAGAGAATTTATCGAGGACGCGCTGGAGGTATCAGGATTGTATCCTTTAGGAGCCTGGATTGTAGACCTCAAAAATCAATACTCTATCGCGTCAACCCCGGACGGGAACAGCAAGCCCAACGAACTTAAGATTGCCAATACTCCAACCGCATTGCACGACTTATGTGATGAGATATTCAACAGGCTGAACTTGGAAAAACAGCTAACAATCGATTCTTTCTTCGAGCGCTATAATGACACTATTGACAATTACCGAAATCAATTCTTCGTCCCAGCCTATCAAGAAACGGCACAAACCATTTTGACTTCTTCTGACACGAACTATTTTACAAAACTATTAAGTTCTGAGGCCGATAGACTTGGAGATAATTTCGAACAAGCAATAAGAAGACTATCATTTGGTAGAGATTTACTAGAAAATCATTCCACCTATATAATGGAAGGCGTCTCTATTCTTACTGATGGAATTAAACAACTCGAAATTTATGAAAATGATATTTTAACCAGCGCCAGCAACTACATACAACAATTTGAGCAGTTGCCCAATTTAATAGACATGATTGGCAACGATATATTTAAGCAAGAATTATTCTCTTCTGCAGATATCGTGGGCTCGATAATTGGCGCAGTAGATAAAAGAGCAGGAATGTTGATTTCACAAGGAGTTCAATCAATTGTAAAAGCACATGATGCGGTCAACACGATTCTTTCCGGCGGACTGTCAATTGCTGCCACAGGAAATCTTGTTGGGGCAGCCCTGAGTGTGGGCAAATTGCTGAGCGGGTTATTTGGTGGAGGGCCGAGTGAAGAAGAAAAACGACAAAAGCAAATTATTGGTGCCTTAAAAGGGGTTCAAAATTCATTGAATGTTATTGACAGAAAAGTAGATGTTATAAACAACAACATTGTTATTATAAGTAAAAAACTTGACTCAATAAATGCGAATATTGGTATAATTAACAAAAAAATTGACTACCAAATAAAACTCCTCAAAGGAATAACAGAAAATTTACTCGACATTAGGAAGGAAAATCGCGAGCGACACAGGGAACTGATTGAAAGAATTGAAAAGATTTCCGCGGAAATTGGTTTCCAAACCAGGCTAATTCAAGGTTACTTCAGTGATGAAATAGAATCCGAACTAAGGAAATTACGGGATCTTACCACAGTAACATTTTCTAAGCGTACAAAATTAATGACCGAATACGATCCTGGAAGCGCAATGGGAATAAAATTTAGAGATGCGCTTATAGCTTACAAGGAATTTATCCTAGAGAGAAGCTTCAGCAATGTTTTTCGCAATAATGATGCGGATTTTAGAAACATAGAAACTATTCCACTCGACATCGACCTCATAGAAATTTTTCGAAGCGAAGGCCTTGAAAGTTACTTACATTTAGTAACTAGCTCCGTTGATTGGTTGAAGCACGTCGCCATACCATGGCTTGCTCCCGGAGATTTAAGATTTGCTAACGATCCACTATGGGGCAGCTCAAATTCGCTCAAATTTCCTGATCCGAAACTCTGGCAGGAAGCCACTTCTGGATACTTTCAGTTGAAGCGAATCGTTCCCGAATTTGACTATGAGGATTTTCGCTCGCTTGAAGCGTTCATCGATCGCATGCATAATCATGATATGTTGTTCCGCGTAAACCGTACACTCCCGGATCCTCTTGCGCTTGCTACCGATGTATACGGTGTAATTGTGGCAGAAATAGCGAATATTATAGTAGATCAATGTATTAAGTCTGCTCTTCCATTCGCAGAAAGAATCCGAAATGATAATGACCTTTCAAGAACGGAAAAAATCGAAAGACTGGACGCTTACTTTAGAAGAATTTTTGGTTTAGAGACAGTGTTCGAAAAGGATGAGTACCTGCGTGAAGGACGGTATCATAACTATTATAACTTCGGTTTTGAAAATGCATACGTAGATAGGAGTAACTGGCTAGATTCGATTAATCTAGATATGGAAACTCTGGATGATTATCTGTCGAAATTGCAAACATGTCTAAATGTTATCAAGGTTTTGTCCTATGCGCGTTTTGGTGATTTTCTTGATATAGAACTTTCCCACATAGTCAAAGAACTTAACGTAAAATTCAACATGGCAGATACAATTGAAAATTTGACCGACTCGCAGGTAATTAGGGAATATTTAGAATCAGAAACACCAATGCTGCTTAACAGAATCGGCATAAATCCAATTCTTCGCCGCCACGATACCTCCGCTGAACGTAATGAAATACGTAGACAGAATAGGATTAGGGCAAACCCTGAAAACATATTGGAATGGGAATATGATTTTTGGTCGATTGCGCAAGATATCATTGATAATCCAGTTGATGAAAGTGTTGTTGGCGTTACGATACACGAAATAGAGCAACAGACTCTAGATTTTTGGTCATCAAAAGAATCAGACGCCGGGCAAGAGGTACTTGAAGTACGGCCGCGTATATTCAGTGAATATCATCACGCAGCCAATATCGCGAATTTGTCACAATTAGCACTATGAAAGTCATACGATTGAAACCAAAAAATCCGACTTAATTGAGTTCTCGGACGTATGGCAGGGACGCTGCAAACTCGCGTTCCTCTCCCGTCAGCCGGCGCTGCTCAAAGCGCCGAGCGGACCCGCTCATAGGCTTGCTTGCGATTGGTGAACTGGATGCCGTTGTCGGTGAGAATGGTGTGAATTTTGTAGGTATACAGTTAAGAAAGACAGCAACTTATGAAGCTTGACCATCAGTGATCTCCGTTTGTGAACAGCTACAAGTCATTCGACAACCTGCAACTCGACAGGCCGAGAGTTGGTTGCATCCGCATACCGCAGTTTTATTTTCGTCATTGCGTCCCGACTGGATGATACCTTGCAGCCCGCTTTGGCAGTCGATAAACCAGCCAATATGCAGCCTCTCGTTTGTTCGGTGATGTTGCCGGGATGAATTTGGATTAGTTTTCGGCTAGGTGTGTCGGAAAACTGGATGCGCCATCCAAGTGATCCATCCGATCTTGGCAAGCCGTGGTAGATGCCGGGTGGGATGGCGCTTATCTCATTCAAGTTGTTGCGATAGGGAAGCTCGAGGGTTCTAATCGCGCGGCCAATTGTTTCGTTTGAAGTAAAGCGTTCCACGAAATAGAGTTTTCCAATTATACAATCATTTATTCCAAGCAACGATGCGAGATTTTGCTCCCGGATAAGTTTTAACCGAAAAGGCCTGAATTGAGCGGCGGCAGGGCGAAAAAGCAATGCACCACCTAACAGACCGAGGTAGATACCGCCAAGAAATCTGCGCCGTGAGTGCATGTGAAGCCCTCGCAAATAGCCTCATAAAATTATGCCACGTCCGACGGGCGTAAGCAATAACAGAACCCATGCGCAAACCGACAAAATCTCAATCAAAGTGGGGCAGACCGGACTCATGCGACTTGCGTGCGGTTATGCGCACAGCGCCGACACCGTGCGGTATCCGTTGAGTTGAGGTTCCAGATGACGTAGTTGACGCGCCATCAACTCTTGCGCGACGAAAAGTAGATGAAGTTGGTCGCGTGCCCTAGAATTTTACCGTCGGAGGGTTGGCACCTATGCTGACAGCCCTGGCGCATCAAAGAGCAGGTTAAGCTGGTTGCGTGCACGCGCAGCTACCTTGACCTACGACGGGACGCTCTCAGTGGGCGACTCGTCCTTTTTTACGGCAGTGTTCAGGATGGGGTAAGAGCGACGCTGCACCGCAGGAGCCGGTCTAAGAACCGCCGAGAACGACATCGCGTGAATCAGAACTCCGGGGTGAATCCACGATCCTCGCAGGCCTCACGTGACTTGTGGACAGCTATATCGCCACTCTTGTTGAACGCCATTCTCGCTATGTCATGCTGGTCAAGGTTCCAAACAAGGATACCGAAAGTGTCGTATCGGCCCTGATCAAACAATCACAGAAACTGCCGCGTGAGTTGTATAAATCACTAACATGGGATCGTGGAAAGGAGCTTGCCGATCACAAGCGGTTCACGTTGGCAACCGATATCAGCGTCTATTTTTGCGACCCGCAAAGCCCGTGGCAACGTGGTACTAATGAGAACACCAACCGACTGCTGAGACAATATCTTCCAAAGGGAACTGATCTGGCCGTGCATTCACAAGCACGGCTGAACGCGATTGCCCGGCAGTTAAACGAACGACCCAGAAAGACATTGTAATATCAAACACCAGCAGACAGGTTTAATGCATGTGTTGCAGCGACCGGTTGAGATCACAATCAAAAGCGGACGTTTGCTAACGAAAAAACCTGACCTGGAACAATGCTCCGGTGTCGCAGTTGACACTAGTCGATATTCTTGCGCTGGCTCGACCAATGTGACTGAAGAGCACCTGCCACTTTGACCATACGAAGGGAGGTGCACTTAGTTGCACTGTCTCCCCTTCCCCCGAAATTCTTACACCGCAAAAGCCCGGACCCAGAGACTTGGCACGAACGTCAACAGTCGCGGTCACATTTGCAGTTGTGATGTTGGTGCCGTTCACCAATGCTGCGGTTGTCCGTTCGCTGGCAAAAGCACCGTACGACGCGGCAAGCACCGCAACCGCACTTACCCAGAATGCAATCGCCACTCTGAGCATGCGCATTTCCGTTCGCCTCACTTTGCGCCTCTCGAGCTGTTCAAAAGCGGAAGACCCTTCTTATCGTACTATGCAACTGTATGAAGTATTGATCCAATTCGCACCAGGTCTCTCAATTATTTCAATATTTCCAATGCCGAGCTTCATAGAATACCACAACAGTCCAGCTCACATACAACGCAGTGTTGGTTTACTATTACTTTCAAGAATAAAGCGCAATGTGGTTCACCAGAATTGCGGCCAAGACTTTGTATTTGCTCGGACAGATTCGGCACTTAATCCCTTTTCCGATCGGCTAAGTTACTAACAATGACTTTCGAGCCCCAACTCTACATCAATTCTTTGGAACCATCAGGGCCAATAATCCCTGGGATTAATGTTGTCCATGAACAGAGGGCCGCACCGAGAATGTCGTCCGATACAGAAACTTAGTTCGCCCTTTACTAGTGCCTCCATCCCGTCTTTATCCACATTTAAACTGTAGCCTTTCTTTGACGTACTTAATATTTTCACATTCGCTGTGCCTTTCGAATGAGGGGGCACGCAACCAAAATGCAGCTCTACCCCTCCCCAGTGGGAGATCAAACGGCCAAAGTCCATCCCAAAATCGTCCATGTAAAAAGAAGATGCCGTCAAGCAAATCGGGGTTTCGAAAGTTCTTATAGTGACGCGGAGCTCGACGTTTTGCTTCATATCCCCCGTCCATCTATCGTTCGTATTATACAATCGCTTTAGCGGGCCAAGCGCTCGTAGGCGCGCTTCGATAACCTCAAACAATCTGTCTTCATCGACATCAGCATCGACATCTATATCGTAGTCGTCCAACGGCACAGTCTCTAAGGACTCGACACGGACAAGGTCCGCCGTAAGCCTATACGTATGAGGAAAATACTCAAGCCTCCCATATTTAAAATTTCTTTGCCAGTTGATATTTAATACCAAAACGACATCGACAAAAAGCAAATAATTGATTTGCAAGGCCTTAAGTACATTTATGTTCTCTTCACTAACTTTTCCCGAACCAAACTCCAACACACTCTGAATCGCATCTTTTGCTTTTTCCCTATTTCCCGCAACGGCAACCATCCTAATGCTAGCTGAGGCTCTCAAAGAACGTTTAAGATTTCGATCGAATTCGGCCGGATTCGGACATCTGCGTTTCCTAATCTGCTCCAACTTTGCTTGAACCAATTCCGACGGGATATTCTTGCTTGCGCCAACAACTTGAAATGGTTTGGAGAATTGAATGGCTAAACTCGGCTTACGATCACATCCCCTATTTAGGCGTTCGCAACGCTCCTCCTCAAAATCCTTAATGAGAACGCCCAGCTCCCGTCCAAATTCGTCGAACTCAGTACCGCTTGGCACAGCGCACGAAGCCATGGCGTTGTTCGATAGGCCAGCTCCCAAAAGCAATACCAAGCCAAACAAGTTTAGACGCAAAATGTGCTGTAACGCTACGTGTCTCCCTTCTGACGTTCGAAATTCCATGTCATTAGTTCGTTGGAATCGAAACATCCGTTACTCCATATTTTAGTGCGATTGAGTATCTTGATATAAGCGTGTCGCGTCGGCCTGACGAATCAGTTCTTATGTTTTGATACAACGTAATCGATTTTGGAATATATTTTTCCCCCTCCCATTCATAGCTGAACTGGTTTTCAACAATACTCTTTCCACAATTCTGCTCCTCACGTAGATAGGCGTAATTCTTTTTGTAGACATTGGAGCGATTGCCCTTTTGTCCAAAACCAAACTTAATCGGAAATTTTTTGATCAAAATTTCCAGACCAAACTGTGTTTCTTTTGACGAGCTGCTACCACCCTCTATCATCTCATTTACAGTATTCTTGTATTTGCGGCACCATTCTTGATGGTTGAGGTTTTTTGCATCCTCGGCGATCTTCGTGATAACATCGCGCATCGCCACTAAGTCCATCACATCGACCGTAAACGAACGAGGATCTGTCAGTTTCTCCAGACTGACTTTAACGGGCTCCAGATTGATCAAAGATGAAAGGAGCCTCACGAAGAGTTCTCCGTATTGACCATCGGTCCCCTCTCCCCAAGAGAACGCATCAAGCTCCTCAAGGATGGCGGCAGTCCGCTCGACGGTTTGTGCGGCGGTTATATAATCAGGACCCGATGGTCCAAAATAGTCCTGATATGTTTTGGTTTTGGTGACATGCTTCCATCGCACAATTAACTCTTGTACCTGGGATGCGTTGACGAGCGTCTTGTGGCGCAGCGTTATAAGAGCCGCTCCATCCCGGATTCGTTGAATTATGCTTGGGGCGCGGTTTCTAGGTACTTCCAATTCAACATGAATTGGCTCCCTTAGACTCTTCCCGTTCTCCGCGCGCTGCCGGAACGTTCCAGCGCCCGTGACCGACACTTTGATGTCAAACACAAACAAGGGTTGTATGTGAACCTCCAGTGCATGTGCGTTCCAATGTTTCCGAATTTCTCCGGCGAGTATGTTTTTCTCTTCGGGCTTCATCCTTAGGGAAAATATTAGTGTTGCACGGTCCGCGTCGATCTCATATGGACCATGGACCTGCGGATTGCCCGTCGCGTCGCGAACAATTTCCCAAGAACCTTCGTAAAAGTAAGCCATATCGGCCCAATGGTGTACTCCACGTTTTTCTATTAGCCTATTTCGCGCGGCATTATATACTCGAACGTACCTGTCCACACCAACACGAACCTCCAACGGAGGTTTGTCGGACACGGCGCCTAACACAGTTGGTGTGTTGTCTTGAGCAAATGTAGGAACAAGGGTTATGATCTGAAATAACAGAGTTCCGGCAAATATTATTAAAAAATTACATGAACGGAGTGGAATGTTGCTAGGTAAAAACATGTTTGTGGATCCACAAGTCTCGCTATTGAAAGAAATTTCCTGAATGCAATTCTGCGACATCTTAACAAACAGGAACGTTACAAAAGTTTTGCATGACTCCCAAGATATTTTTCTTGGATCGATTTTGCTTAGCGTTGGCAGAGCCAGCGCCCTGCTGGATGGCCGGTACTCTATCCGTTCATATGTGGTTGCCATGGCGATGATTTTCGCGTTGTGTAAAGTAGAACAAATTATAGGGTTTAGCGAGTAATACATAAAGGCCTTAGAAACGAGCTACGCCTTTGCGTCAAAAGTTAACCTCAGCGACACGTCCCATCCGCGTCTTGGTTTGAAGGTAAAGCGAACCCCACCAGTTAGACTTCGGCTTAAGTGGCGCCCAAGAGCGTGCGCGGCAGCGGCGCAGCCGTCGGGATTTCACGGCTCTAACCAATTGAATCTACTTACCTAACCGCTGCGCATCGAACAGCAGGTTAAGATGGTTGCGGGCCCCCGCAACCAGCTTGGCTGGGCCTTGTGAATTTCCTTGGCCTAGCCTTTTCCTTTCGGAAATAAAGTCAAACGTGTTGCGCACTCCCGCAACCAGCTTGGCTTGGCCAAGATCGAAACCAGCCCTAGTGGCTGGTTTTCCTTTGTTTGCAGCCATATCAAGGATGCCTGCAAGGTCGCCATGAAGATCAAGAACCAGTTCCCCAGATTCCGGATCAGGGGTCAAAACAACCTTCTCAACAAGTGAGCGGATCAACTCCGTGGCTTCTGCTTTATGAGCTTTGTCATTCATGGCGGACACAAGCGCTGTAACTTCATCGCGATAGCGTTTTGCCATGCTCGGATGAAACAGCGGCGGTGCTTCATCCGAGTTTTCCAATAAATCCTTCAATTCCTGACGCCGAGCATAATTGGCGTTCATTTTAATTTTCAGGTCCTCATTGGCAAAACCGTCTTCAATCGCCTTGATGTATTGCTCTTTTTTTCTATCAAGCCGGTCATATTCGGCCTGATAGCCCGTTCGTGAAGCATTGTGCTCCATGCGGAGTTTATTCATGTGATTTGTATATTCCTCACAGAAAATCTCGACATGCTTCGGGTCCATCAAATGGCTCTGCAAAGAATTGAGAACGGTGGCTTCAAGCGCTTCCCGTTTGATCGTCCTGCGATTGTCGCATGTGCCTTTGTTTCGCGCTGTCGAGCAGCCGTAGTGAGTTTGGGATATTTTACTGAATCCCCCGTCGCAACAACCGCATTTCAGCAGATTTGAAAAAAGATACAAAGGCCGTTTGGTTTTCCAAAACTCTGGTTTTCTATCATCAAGGCATTTCTGTTTGGCTTTTACGCTATCCCAGAGGTCGTGATCGATTATCCGCAATTCAGGAACATCGGTAATGATCCATTCCTCTTCCGGGTTAAGTCGGGAGATACGCTTGCCCGTATCAGGGTCCTTGATGTAGCGCAGACGATTCCACACCAGTCGTCCGATATATAGTTCATTGTTGATGATCCCGGTTCCACGTCTGCGGTTGCCGTAGATTGTGCTCGGTCCCCAGTCGTTGCCAGATGGCCCTTCAATACCCTCTTTATTAAGTTGAACGGCAATTGCTTTAGGGGATTTGCCGGTCACGTATTCCTCGAATATACGGCGAACAATGAGAGCTTGCTCCTGATTGATGCTACGTTCGCCCTTTATTAGTTCGCCGTTGCCATCGAGCTTGCGAACAATGTCATAGC
>Ga0256847_1001632_pt1 | contig 11070 bp, 10 predicted proteins | sample TeddybearmetaG_FD_189099 | JGI IMG/M metagenome (GOLD analysis project Ga0256847, IMG submission 189099) | Hydrothermal vent microbial communities from East Pacific Rise, Pacific Ocean - Teddybear | ecosystem: Environmental > Aquatic > Marine > Hydrothermal vents | place: Pacific Ocean: East... | reverse complement strand
TTTTAAACGCAGAGCTGGTGCCTTTCAGGGGTGAGCTGAGTTGTTACTCTCAGGGTTTGACCTGGTTCATCAGTAAATCGATTTTCTCCGGCGGATTACGCGTATCAACGGGTTTGACTTCAGCAAAAATATCTCCAGGTTGAGCAACCGGGTTACCAGAAAACGATACCCTGGCGCCCACCACGACCTGTTCGAATCCGGATAGCTTCATCTGTGGCAGCATAGCATCTGAATCAGTTAAACTGATTTCAACCGGTAAATCGCTCACCTTCATCCGCCTGGCCGCCAATGGCATTGGTGGGCCTTTCAATGCTTTGGCATAAATAAATACCAGAGCATCCTGATTAACATCTGTTTTAAACTGCGAATCGAGATCAACCACTAACTGTAAAACCGGGCCGTCTACCGGTTTAGTTATTGCCGTTTCAACAACCAGTGCCTCAAGCTCCGGATTTCGTCTGATCAAATTTGATAACAGATTTTTTACTTCTGCGGTTGAGTTTGGATCCTCTTTGATTAAAGGTAATAAACGGGTCCAGTATTCGTAGGCTTCGCGATATCTTTTACCCTGCTCAGCAGCAAGGCCAGCCAGCCACAGTCCTGTTGAATCATTGGGGGCTTTTTCCAGCGCCTGTTTCACCAGTTTTTCCGGTTCGCCCAACATATTCCCATCTTTTTGCATGGCAAGCGCATCGGCCAGAGACAACATGACGCTGTACTCCTCTGGAACCAGTTCGTATGTACGCTGATATGCAGTCACAGCATCATCAAAGCGCTGCATGCTCATATAGGTCTTACCCAACACGAACCAACCATTGGCATCTTCGGGTTTTTCTCGAAGACGTTTTTTGACGATTTCAATCATCTCGCTCAGTGAGCCGGGGTTGTCTGCCAATTGCCTGGGTGGTGATGCTTCACGTTTGGCGGCCAATTCAGGATTGGTAATTACCTGGTACTCACCCAATTGAAAATATAAAACAATACTGAGTATGCATATCAATGGTATGAACAAAACCGTCAACCATTTTCCCTGTAAATTACTCGACGTTTTACTTGATTTTTCAAGATCGATTGCCAGAGATGTTTCCAGATCAACTAACGCTTTTTCATAACTATCCTGATCAAGTTGCTGACTACTTAACTGCTCATCAAGTATGGTTTTTTTCTCTTGCGCAATGTCAATATTTTGCTGCTGGCGGTCATTTTGCTCAGCTTCATCTTTAAAGCGAAACAATGGCACCAACAAAAATGCCAATGCTAATAACATCAGCAAACTAACGATTATCCAGAACATCTTTTGATTTAGACCTTTATTTTAAGGGGTCGGAGTCAAATAAACACAGACAGTGCTATTTGATTCAACCCTAGAATATTTGACTCCAACCCCAATTCCAGTACGACCCCGGATTTCATTTTGGTTTTTTCACTTCAACAAATCTTTGGCACGCGCTAAAGCAGACTCATCCGGTGCAATCAATTGCTGCTTGCGACTCATTTTTCTAATCACAACAATCAGTACTATTACCAGCAACGCAAATGGCCCCAACCATAACAGTAAGGTACTGGCCTTCAACGGTGGACGATACATTACAAAATCGCCATAACGCGCAACCATATAATCCACCACTTCTTCGCGCGATTTATTCTGCTGCAGCATTTCATAGGTTTGCCGACGTAAGTCTTTTGCCAAGTCTGCATTAGAACTTGCAAGGTTTTGATTTTGGCAGACAAGACAGCGAAGTTCGTTGATCAACACTTTATAATCAGCTTCTTTACGCGGGTCATCAAATTCGTAGGCTTCAATCCTTGCCTGGACTACAGTTGTTTGAATTAGCAGTAATAAAAATAACAGTAACCTGTTCATGAGGCCTTTAACAACTCATTTAACATAGGGATAATCGTTTCCTTCAAGCTTGATTTAGTTACAGGCCCGATATGTTTATATTTGATCAAACCATCTTTGCCCATAATAAAAGTTTCCGGCACACCATAAACTCCCCAATCTATACCCACTCGACCATCCAGATCGATAAGGCTAACAGTATAAGGATTGCCGAATTGTTTCAGCCAATCACGACCATCCTCTGGTTGGTCTTTATAATCCAGGCCAATAATATCAACTAGACCTGTCTCAGCCAGTTGAGTGATCACTGCATGTTCGGCACGACAAGCAACGCACCAGGAGGCCCAGACATTCAATACCCAGACACGACCATTCATATCAGCCAAAGAAAGAGTCGACTGGGTTTGATGCAGTTTCGACAGGGTAAAATCTGGTGCCGGTTTTCCGATTAATGGCGAGGGTACTTTTTTGGGGTCAAGCTGCAAACCATAACCTAACAGGCCTACCATTAGAAAAAATATAACTAAAGGCCAAACAAAACGCATCAGGCTGTGTTCCCCACTGAATTAGCAGCAATACTTTTACTCCGGCGATTTCGACGTCGATAGCGCTTATCGTTGACCGCAAAAAAACCACCGAGGGCCATAATAATTGCGCCTAACCAAATCCACCGAATAAAAGGTTTGTAATAAATTCGAATCGCCCAGCTGCCATCGTCATCAAGTTGTTCACCCAGGGCAATAAACAGATCGCGATACAGACCGTCATCTATTGCCGCTTCAGTCATCGGGTTTTGTTGTACCAGATAAATACGTTTTTCAGGCTTCATTTCAGCGAAGAACTGGTTCTCTGCTGAAGTCACCGTGAAACGACCCGTTTGTGCGGTGTAATTGTCGATGACACTCTCCTGAACGCCATGAAATTCGAAATCATATCCAGCCACTGAATAGACATCGCCAGGTTTCATACGTAAGTCTTTTTCCTGATTATAAAGGCTGGTCAGCGTGATTCCGACGATGAATACACCGATTCCGATATGCCCCAGAATCATGCCGTAGAACCCAGCTGGAGTGTGCATTAAAGTTGGTAACAAAGCTCGTCCTCTGAAGCGTTCAGTCAGTGCGGTTACTGAGCTGGATAAAATCCATACCGACATCAATAAACCTGCAAACGCCTGCCACATCCAGGTAGGAAGCATCAGACTTAAACCACTTGCGACCAGCACAGTAAACACCAGCGGTAACATTAATTTAGACTTCAACCTGCTGAACGTATCCTGCTTCCAACGAATCAACATGCCTATTCCAATCAACACACCCAAAGGTGCCGTCAGGGTCAGAAAGACAAAGTTAAAATACGGCGGACCAACTGAAATTTTGCCACCCATAGCATCGATCACAATTGGATAAAGCGTGCCAATTAATATCGCCGCAGCAGCCACTGTCAGAAAAATATTGTTCAGTAACAATGCCAGATCACGTGACAACAATTTGGTTTCAGATGCTGATTTCAAGGTAGGCGCACGCCAGGCATAAAGCGTCAATGACCCTCCAACGACTACTGCCAGAAATAAAAGAATAAAAACACCACGCTCAGGATCGCTGGCAAATGCATGCACTGAAGTCAGCACACCAGAACGCACCAAAAAAGTCCCGAGCAGGCTGAGAGAAAATGCAAATATTGCCAGCAGCGCAGTCCAGGCTTTAAAGGTGCCGCGTTTTTCGGTAATTGCCAGCGAGTGCATTAATGCCGTACCCATCAGCCAGGGCATAAATGAAGCGTTTTCTACAGGATCCCAGAACCACCAGCCGCCCCAGCCAAGTTCGTAATAAGCCCACCAGCTTCCAAGCGCTATTCCCAGCGTCAGAAACAACCAGGCGACATTGGTCCAGGGGCGAGACCAGCGCGCCCAGGCAGCATCCACCTGACCCGACATCAGCGCCGCAAGCGCAAAGGCAAATGCTACTGAGAATCCGACATACCCGAGGTACAACATTGGCGGATGAATCACCAGGCCGGGATCTTGCAACAGAGGATTCAGATCGCGACCTTCAAAGGCAGCGGGCAACAAACGGTCAAAAGGATTCGAGGTTATTAAAATAAACAACAGAAATCCAATGCTGACAAAACCCAGTACTGCTAATACCCGGGCCAGCATCACTTTGGGTACATTCGGAGAAAATAAAGCGACTGCAGCAGTCCAGATACACAGCACCAGAGACCACAGCAACAAAGAGCCCTCATGCGCACCCCAGACGCCCGAAATCAAATACTGAAAAGGCAGATGAGTATTCGAGTTATTAGCAACATAGGAAACTGAAAAGTCATGTTCGATGAATGACCAGGTCAGGCAGGCGTAAGCTATGCCAACGAACAGAAACTGTCCAAGGGCAGCAGGTCTCGCTATCGCAATCCAGCGTTGTAAACCAAGACTGGCACCAGCCAGAGGGAATATTGCTTGCGCTATCGCCAGGCACAGAGCCAGTATCAGCGCAAAATGTCCTATCTCGGGGATCATGTGTCTACCTTTAAGTTAAGATTAACCTGAGTAAAAAGGCAATTAAATGCCACTAGACGATTTGTTCTTCATCGCCTCGGCCACTTCAGGCGGCATATAGTTTTCATCGTGTTTGGCCAACACTTCCTGAGCTTCGAACTCTCCGGCCTGATTCAAACGTCCATTGGCGATGATGCCCTGCCCTTCACGAAACAGGTCAGGCAAAATGCCTGTATATTTAACCGTGACTGACTTGTCGTTATCGGTCAATTGAAAGTGGACGGTCAGACCTTCTCCGGGGCGCGACACGCTACCATCCACAACCATGCCACCGACGCGAAAAGTTCGACCTACCGGAGCCTTACCTTCAACAATTTCAGTCGGTGTGATGAAAAGTCGAATATTTTCATTCAGTGATTTGAGTACAAAACCCAGACCTACGGCTATGCCTACCACCATTAATACAATCAGTGACAGTCTTTTTTTACGTGCTGGTGTCATTATCTATCTCGGTTTGACGATTTCGTCGTTTTAATTGCTGCAAAGTTTTCCTGTGCTGTTGATAAGGCAAATACCAGTTTAAAACCAGCAACAGCATAGTTAAAGCATAAGATGGCCATACGTATATCGCATAACCACCCATAGCGAAGAATTCAGACAGACTCATGGCTAAACTGGTTCCCCTGATTGAGAAAGTTTTTCGACCCATTTGCTATTTCGTTCACGAATTAACAATTCTGCACGACATTTTTGAAACAATGCAATGACATAATAAACCTGATAGGCCAATGCCATCAGTAATAATGGGATCAGCATGCTCCAGTGGATGGAAGGCTTGTCGAATTTGGTAACCGTTGGCCCCTGATGCAAAGAATTCCACCATTCAACAGAATAATGAATAATCGGAATATTCACCATACCAACTATGGCTAGTATCGATATCGCACGAGCAGCGATTCGCTTGTCTTCAATCGCGCCGTACAGGCCGATCACACCGAGATACAAAAACAGCAGAATTAGTTCAGAAGTCAGTCGAGCGTCCCATACCCACCAGGTTCCCCACATGGGTTTGCCCCACAAAGAACCGGTAACCAACGCCAGAAAGGTAAAGCTGGCACCTATAGGAGCACTACTGATCAAAACAATTTCAGCCAGTTTCATTCGCCACACCAGTACCACTATGCCGCAGGCCGCCATCACCATGTAAATAAACAGCGACATCCAGGCTGCGGGGACATGCGTAAATATAATACGATAGCTTTCGCCCTGTTGATAATCTGGCGGTGCCAAAACTAGTCCACCATACAAGCCACTGCCTAGCAGTAAGACAAAAATACCGGTCAACCACGGTAACCATTTCCCGGCAATTCGATAGAAATGAGGAGGCGATCCAAACTTATGAAACCATACAAACATAAAAAATTTATCCTGAAATAATCAGTTGTACACCCAGGGGTGCTTGTGAGGTGTAGCAGCATTCACCGGATGTGTGAACTTGCTGTATAAGAAATAAAGATAGTTTTTCATATAGTTTTCATATTATTTTGGCGGTCAACTGATTAATTCAGGATCACCTCTTAACTCATACTCATCTTGAGCGCTGCAGCGGTTGCAACGGGTGACAGAGAGATTGATAAAAACAGAAATGCTAGCAGCATTGAAATCTGCGCGGTGGTATCAAAGCCACCAGCGGCTGCTTCGGTTGCACTAGCGGAAAAAATCAGCACTGGCACGTACAGGGGCAACACCAAAAGCGACAGGATTATACCACCTTTTGGCAAACCGATGGTAAGCGCCACGCCAATTGAACCCACCAGACTTAATACCGGCGTGCCGATTAAAATTGTTAGCATCAAAATACCGTAGGCTTCGGACGGCAAAACCAGCATCGAAGCCAACATGGGTGAAATCAACAGCAGCGGTAAACCGGTGACTAACCAGTGAGCACAGACCTTTGCCAGTACCAGAACCGACACTGGATGTGCGCTAAGCAACATCTGCTCCAGCGTACCGTCTTCAAAATCACTGCGAAACATGCTATCCAGTGACAACATTGCAGCTAACAGGGCTGCCACCCAGATAATGCCAGGTGCTATTCTGCTGAGCAGTACAGGTTCCGCTCCGATTGCCAGCGGGAACAGAGAAATCACGATAATAAAAAATAGCAGCGGGTTGGCCAGCTCCGCCCGATTACGAAAAGCCAGCATTAAATCACGCTTAAGTAAAAACCAGAATGCCTGTGACAGGGATAGGCGTTTCATGATGATAGGTTTAACCGCTGGATGTTTGAGTTATTCATCTCAATATCATGATGAGAAGTCATCACAATCAAACCCTGATTTTGTAGATGCGTTTCGAACATGTCTTCAAACAGTGCCATGCTGGCCTTATCGAGAGAAGTGAAAGGCTCATCCATAATCCAGAGTTGCGCTTTTGTAACGATCAGTCGAGCCAATGCCAGTCGACGTTTTTGACCCGCCGACAGGGTAGCGACCGGGTTATCACCAAAATGATATAGATTCACTTTTTCCAGCGCATCGTCCAAATTAATATCTACCGGTTTACCCATAGCCTGGTTCAGTCGTAAATTTTCTAGGCAGGTCAGATCTCTTTTGATGCCGTCATGATGGCCGATGTAATTTAGTTGCTCGTAATAATCTGCACCAATTTCTTCGATCGGTTTACCCAGCCAAAAAACCTGGCCGGATTCTGGCAGGCTAAGACCCGTTAAAATACGTAACAGGCTGGTTTTTCCACTACCATTCTTACCTTCCACCAGCAACATTTGGCCGGATTGCAGCGAGAGATTGAGTTGCTTTATCAGAATACGATCATCACGGATACAACATAAATCACTAATTTCGAGTAGAACGTTTTCGCTCATAAGTCCAGGGGCGTTGAAAAGTGCGGGAAGGCTAGCCAATAGACTACAGAATTACAATGATATTCGGCAGTTAAACCTAAAAAAATCAGTTGAACCTACTGTGATTGCCCAAAGCACAGAATCTACAAGGCTTTTCTGAATATTTCGAACTCACCGTATGGGTGATACGATTTCGTCCAAAATTTCCAGAAAAGCCTTGTATGTTCTGCACTTTGAACTATCTCGCTACGATTCAACTGATTTTTCCAGGTTAAAGCCAAAAAAATACCGATATAACCGATAGTAGATAGAAAGCTGACCCAAGATTGATTAAGATTGGTCTAAACATTTCATATAAAAAACACCAACTGAAGGAGTGATCATGTCAGAAGAAAAACTTTATCCACCCGCAGACTCTTTTGTAAAAAATGCCCTTCTCGATGAAAAGGCTTATCAGGACATGTATAAAATGTCTATCGAGGAACCTGAAGAGTTCTGGACCACTGAGGCCAATAAATTTGTAAGCTGGGAAAAACCTTTCATCACAGTACTTGACTATAGCTTTGACCAGTCGAACCTTCATATCGAATGGTTTAAGGAAGGCACTCTGAATGTTTCCTACAACTGTCTTGATCGTCACCTGGAAACACGCGGTGATCAAACTGCCATCATATGGGAGGGAGATAACCCGGCAGAAGATAAAAAAATCAGTTACAAAGAATTACACGCCGAAGTGTGTCAATGCGCTAATGTACTTAAATCCAGAGGTGTGAAAAAAGGTGATCGTGTTTGCATCTATATGCCTATGATTCCTGAGGCCGCTGTCGCCATGTTGGCCTGCACACGAATCGGTGCCGTTCATAGCGTCGTTTTTGGTGGCTTTTCACCCGATTCATTACGCGACCGAATTCTCGATTCTGATTGCCAGACCGTAATTACTGCTGATGAAGCTATCCGTGGTGGAAAAGCGGTACCGCTTAAAGCCAATGTAGATACTGCACTGGAGACTTGCCCCAATGTCCACACTGTTCTTACAGTTAAACGTTCAGGTGGTGATATTAACTGGAATGACAGCCGTGATGTCTGGTATCACGAACAAATGGCTGATGCATCAACCGACTGCCCTGCAGAAGAAATGAATGCAGAAGACCCATTATTTATACTTTACACCTCCGGTTCTACCGGAAAACCAAAAGGCGTGTTGCACACCACTGGTGGATACCTGGTATATGCGGCGATGACGCATAAGTATGTATTCGATTATCATGATGGTGATGTTTACTGGTGCACCGCCGATGTCGGCTGGGTCACCGGTCACACTTATATAGTCTACGGTCCGCTTTGCAACGGCGCACAGACGCTTATGTTTGAGGGCATTCCAACCTATCCGGATGCTTCACGTTTCTGGCAAGTCGTTGATAAACACCAGGTAAATACTTTCTACACTGCCCCAACTGCTTTACGTGCTCTGATGAGCGTTGGCAATGATATGGTAAAAAAAACCAGCCGAAGCTCATTACGTTTGCTTGGAACAGTCGGCGAACCCATTAACCCGGAAGCCTGGGAATGGTACAGTAAGATTATTGGTGAAAGCCGCTGCCCGATCGTTGATACCTGGTGGCAAACTGAAACCGGCGGTCACATGATCACGCCTTTACCTGGTGCAACGGCAACCAAACCCGGCTCCGCTACCTTTCCATTCTTCGGGGTTCAGCCTGCACTGGTTGATGAAAACGGTACTATCCTCGAAGGCGAGAATTCAGGCAATCTGGTAATCACTGCGCCCTGGCCAGGTATGATGCGTTCGATTTACGGCGATCATCAACGCTTTATTGAAACCTATTTCTCCACTTACGAAGGCATGTATTTCACTGGTGACGGCTGCCGCCGTGATAAGGATGGTTACTACTGGATTACCGGACGCGTTGATGATGTACTCAATGTTTCAGGTCACAGACTAGGGACTGCTGAAATTGAATCTGGTCTGGTTTTGCACGAAAAAGTTGCTGAAGCTGCCGTTGTTGGCTATCCACATAACATTAAAGGACAGGGTATTTACGCTTATGTCACTACCATGGCAGGTGTTGAGCCCGATGATGCTTTGAAAGCTGAGTTGGTGGCGTTGGTCAGAAAAGAAATTGGCCCTATTGCAAATGTTGACATTATCCAGTGGGCACCAGGGCTTCCGAAAACTCGTTCAGGTAAAATAATGCGTCGTATCTTGCGCAAACTAGCGGAAAATGATATCGATAACCTTGGCGATACTTCTACTCTTGCTGATCCCAGCGTAGTAGAGCATTTGATCGAAAATCGCGCCAATAAATAAAACCTGAGAATTAAGACCCAACGGCTGAACCAATTTACTGGTTCAGCCACTTTTCATTCAATTAAATTCTAGAATTCCAGGGTTCACTCATCATACCTTTTATTTGTATTTAAATTTTCAACCCATAAAATCAACTGTCAATCAGTTTGGCAATGAAACTTCCAATTCTTAAACATTTTCAACAAACTCAACTATAAAGTGTATTTATGTAGGTAAGAATTTATTCCTAATTCGTTAAGTGCCTTAATTAAATAAAAACCAATCAGATGAATTTAAAAAATATTAGCCTCAAAAATACATTATTAGTGGGATTCGCCTGCGCTGGTTTATTACCGCTTGCGATTGCTGGTTCAATTTTCAGTTTTCAGGCTATTAATGCTCTTGAAAAAACTTCATTCAGTCAACTTGAATCTGTTCGAGAGTTAAAACGAAGTGAAATTGAGAAGTACTTCCAGACTATTAATGACCAGGTACTGACTCTTTCGGAAAGCACCATGGCTATAGTTGCCATGAAGGGATTCAAGCAAGCATTTCACAATACGGACCAGATCAATTCACTCGATCAAAATCAACGACAGCAAAACCTGAATAAATTAACTGACTATTATAAAAATCACTTCGGTAAAGAATACCAGCAACAAAATGGCAAGACTGTAGATATTTCTACTCTCCTACCCACAGATCCTGTCGTTCAATTTCGACAATTTCGTTACATCGCCAATAATGAACATCCACTTGGCAGTAAAGACTCGCTGATGTCAGCCGATTCGATAGGTGACAGCTACGATGATCTGCATCAAAAATATCACCCCATATTTCGTAATTTTTTACAGCAATTTGGTTATTACGATATTTTCCTGGTAGATCCGGACACAGGCCATATTGTTTACTCGGTATTCAAAGAAATGGATTACGCCACCAGCTTGAGTACTGGCCCTTATAGCAACACCAACTTTGCTCAGGTCTTTAAACTGGCGGTCGAATCCGGTGAAAAAGATGCAGTTATCTTGCAGGATTTTAAACCTTATACCCCTTCCTATGAAGCGGCAGCCTCATTTATTGCATCGCCTATTTTCGATAACGGTCAACTTGAAGGCGTATTAATATTCCAGATGCCTGTAGGCCGAATCAACAATATTATGCAAAACGTTGCCGGTCTGGGTGAAAGCGGCGAATCCTATCTGATGGCTGACGACAAGTTAATGCGCTCTCAATCTCGATTTATTGAAGAAAACACTGTCGGAAAAGAAACAATAGATTCTGAAACACTGACACTGGCCCTAAACGGTCAAAGTGGTGGAATGATTATTCAGGACTATCGTGATATCGCGGTATTATCATCCTATGCACCTGTTGAAATTGCCGGACTAGATTGGGTGATCATCGCAGAGATAGATAAAGATGAAGCTTTTTCAGCAGTAACCAGCTTGTTGACTACGCTTGGCATCTCTTCAGTCATTGCCGTACTGGCTGTTATTGGACTGGCCCTGCTAGTCGTTCGAAACGTTCAGCAAAAACTCGGTGGAGATCCGATGGAAATT
>Ga0256847_1001631_pt1 | contig 11074 bp, 10 predicted proteins | sample TeddybearmetaG_FD_189099 | JGI IMG/M metagenome (GOLD analysis project Ga0256847, IMG submission 189099) | Hydrothermal vent microbial communities from East Pacific Rise, Pacific Ocean - Teddybear | ecosystem: Environmental > Aquatic > Marine > Hydrothermal vents | place: Pacific Ocean: East... | reverse complement strand
GAAATCACTGCCTTGTCACGATAGATGTATGCCAATTAATCACTTTTTGAATTATTAGCTGCTTTTACACCTCCAACCCTTTATAAGATATCTGAGTATTGCATGGTGCCGGGAGGCTGGAAGCGCATTGCAATACCGACTTTTTCAGCGGATAGATGGTGCGGTAAGTTGAAATCAGGTGCTTGGAACAGCTCTGGTTACGACGAGGAATTCTTATGGGATGTGTTCATCAATAAGCCCTTGTCTGCGGCATATTATGAACAACAACCCGAATGGCCAGGGAGGGGGCTGATCGGGTCTGATTCACTCTTTTTAATTGGGGTAATTTATCTCATAGGAAAGCTGGATCAGACCGGTTGGCTCACAGCCGTATAACAAATTTGTTATTTCTAATTTTACAAAACCTCTTGGAATTTACTTAAAACTCCCCATATCAAGTACAGGTATATGTTCAGCCATAACTGGCGCTATGCGTTTGTTTTTGACACATGCTCCGTGCTTAAGTTTAATTCTGGTGTATACCGCAGATCAAGGTAGGGGTTCATTCTAGCGAGGTTACGACTATGAAATATAGCAAACTTAAAACCGGTGGCATATTATTAGCAGCATCCATGCTCTTTGCACTGCCCCAGGTGGCTCATGCCGGATATAAAAATATCATCAGCCATGGCTCCACATATGCGGAAAGTGAGTATGGCAACGGTGAAGCTATTGTAAAAGTCAGGCTGGTTCAGGAAGGCTCTATACGATACTGGCAAATGAGATTACCCGGTGGATTTTGGGCAACATGTGATGGAGATTGCTCGGAAGCGTATCGCCGTAAGTTACTTGATTTTTGGGAAACAATTGATGAAGATTCACCCAATGGCTTTAGGAAGTAATTTCTAAAACCAGACAGGTTTTTTACGAATACAAAACCCCTGATTCAGTTAATGTTCTGATCAGGGGTTTTTTATTCTATTGAAACGGAATGGAAATCACATAACGCGGATGCGCCCAAAAGGTTCTGGTAAAGACGATATCACCCGAGGGGAAAAAATCTGTAAATGAAGTTTCAGGTAATATTCGTGCGTACTTATACTCTACCTCAGTAACAATAATCCCACGGTTATCACCCAATATATTATCTGGTGGATTCAACACTGAACCGACAGCCAAAGCTGTTAACCCGTCCCCATCACTCCAGGCAACTTTGTTGATAAAGCTTCCATCATTCTGAAGTTCGCGAAAAACTGATGATATACGCACTTTTAAGGGTGCTACATCAAGCGGCTCAAATGCCATTTTTGACGCCTTATAAACATTCGTCATAAAATCAGCGTCCACAGCTTCAGCCTGAGCCACAAGCATGCCGGTCAGATTTGCGGCATTCTCAACTTTTCTTTTGACTTCAAGGCTATTGCTGATCTCAACAAGCCCAAAATAGACAAGGATAAGGATAGGAAAAATCAAGGCAAACTCAATTGCAGAAGTTCCCTTGGTTTCCTTTTTAAGGCAACCCAAAAAGCGGTGACAATTTGCTATATAATTCATGTTGATTACACTCTTAAAACGGTTCATTTTTAAATGCCCACGAAGCAATCAGTAGCCGATCACCGCTGGGCAGGTTTCCCATGCCGGAGTTAATTACCGAGGAGAGTATTGGCCAAACGTATGATACGCGAACAACAACTGTTGATTCAGCCTTACCAATATCATACTGATAATCCTGATCCTCCAAAGGTTCGCCATTCGGCTTTACCATTTCTGGAAATGTCGCATCCGTGAATTTACTGTACTTGCGCACATCAACCTTTATTCCGCTCATACAATTCGGCAGCATGACAGCACCATCGCAAACCATTTGCTTGAACTGTGTTTCTGTAAGATTTGCAGTCTTTGCCTGCCCGGTCTGAACAAAGCGCGCCGCCTGATGCATACCGCTATCCAGGGTCATGGTTGCAAGAAAGACAATGGCTATTTCCAGGCTACCAACGATTATCAGGAAGAACGGTAACGCAATAGCACCGAATTCAATGGCAACAACCCCCTCCTCATTACGAAAAAATCGCTGCAAGAAGGAACGTTTTACTTTTTGTTTGTTTTTTTCACTCATCACACTCAATCCACAATAAGATTTTGCCATTATAAAAATGACATCCGACTACAGGAGCAATGGGAATTTTGGCAGAAATTGATTTAGAAAGTCTTGAAATATTAGGTTAATCGGTCAACATAGTTTTAATCAACGTTGAATTTTGACTAAATGCAATAATTAGTTAACTATAGCTATTTTTATTTTAGTAATATTATTTTTATACTATTATTTGTATATTTATATTTATGTTTCTTTTAATTAAATGCTATTGTTAAGGTATTTATTTTACGATATCGTAATACATCTCCTGTAAAAGCATTCCCAGAAGTTTAAAAACATTTAGCTAAAAGCCTGCAAATACTAACCTTTGTTCTGTGTTTTTAGCATGTTTCCCAACTGATTTTTATGACCTTACAAGTGGGATTACAGTAATGAGTAAAAATAAAATGACCCCCGTAGAATCGATACTTTCACGGTTTAAAAAAGATGACAGAGCCAATGTCGGCATTATGTTTGGCATTTTGATAATCCCTATCATGATTGCCATGGGATCAGCTGTCGATTATTCACGTGCGTTCCTGAAACAAAAGAGTTTGGCTTCTGCTGTTGATACAGCAGTTCTGGCTGGCGGTGTTTACAGTGAAGGAACGCAACAGGTCTTTGAAGATAAAATTAAAAAGACACTTTTTGCCAATTTCCCTGAAGATGAAGTTGATCAACTCACATTTAGCCGTGATCCGGTCACAAAAGCTGTCACGGTTACAGCTACATCAAACGTCGATACTGTTATTGCTCCTATCTGGCATGTGTATAATATTCCTATTGCCGCCACAGCTGAGGCTACCCCCACCCGCAGTTTTGCGGAAATTGTCCTGGTGCTCGACAATACCGGGTCCATGGGAAATAGCGGCAAAATTTCAGCGCTTAGAGATGCAGCTCATGATCTGGTGGAAATCCTGCACGACAGCTCCCCGGATACGGAAAAGCTCTTTATCTCTTTGGTACCTTTTACCGCCACGGTCAGATTGAGTTCAGACCTCTTGAGTTGGTCCGGTATTGATTTTAATGGTGCTTCCAGTATTTCCGGAGAAGATTTCAACGCCAAGAAAAACCCCTTTGATGTTTTTAACGATATGGCTGATTATTCGTGGAACGGATGTATTCGAGCACGTGCTGATGGCCACGACCTCAAAGACACGCCAGCAAGCTCGGGGGATCCGGAAACATTATTCCCGATTTATCTGGCACCAGACGCAGCCGATGGCAGATTTTACAATAGTGGGAATCTGGCATCAAGTGGTGGCGATCGCTATAAAAACCGTTACATCAACGATGAATTTCTGGAAGGAAGTTTACCAAATGCACCGGAGAGGCAACGCGACACAACCAAATACACCAACGCTGCCAACCCAAGCTCGAGCTCTTTGGGGCCGGAATATAACTGCCCGGTACAGCCGATTTTGCCGCTGACAACAAACAAGTCAGATTTGGACGATGCGATTACCGGCATGACGGCACGAGGAAACACAAACATAGCTACCGGACTTGCCTGGGGCTGGCGTATGTTGACGCCGGAAGAACCCTATGTATCTCGCGATTTCGACCTGGAAACCAAGAAATTCATTATCTTGCTAACCGATGGCAGACAGGATATCGGCAGTAACTATAGTACCGTCAATCACAATGAAACACGCTATACTGCCTATGGTCATGCAGCCAAGGGCCATCTGGGCAATGTAAACGGCAATGGTGCAGAAGATTTTCTCAATGAAAAAGTAAAGGTTCTATGTGAAAAAGCCAAGGGACTGGTGGGAGATGATCCTGATGATCCAAATGCCACATATGATGACACCAAAGAAATCAAAATCTTTACCATCACATTTCAGCTGAACGACACAGACACCCAGAATCTTTTCCGCGCCTGTGCTACACAGCCAAGCATGTATTACAACTCACCTGACAATCAGACTTTGAGCAATGCCTTTCAGGAAATTGCCAATGAATTGCTGAAATTGCACCTGACAAAATAAAAGCAAAAACATCGGTTGCATAAGATCACCACGGTTTGTTTAAACACAATCCGTGGTGGTTTTCGTTTAAGTTACGTCAGGAAATCAGTCAGTTTTTGGCAAGTTCAAACGAATGTGCAGTTCTCGAAGTTGCGTTGAGGTAACGTCTGACGGGGCTCCCATCAGTAAATCTTCAGCTTGCTGGTTCATAGGAAATAGCGTCACCTCGCGCAGGTTTTCTTCTCCGCATAACATCATGACAATACGGTCAATACCCGGGGCTATGCCACCATGGGGCGGGGCGCCAAATTGCAATGCGCGCAACATACCGCCAAATTTTTCTTCAACCACTTCGGGTCCGTAACCTGCCATTTCAAACGCCTTGTACATGATTTCTGGCTTGTGGTTACGGATGGCACCTGAGGATAGTTCAATACCATTGCAGACGATGTCGTATTGATAACCCAGAATGTCTTCAGCATCTTTCGTGTTAAGTGCTTCCAGCCCGCCTTGCGGCATTGAAAATGGATTGTGGGAAAAATCCAGGCGCTTTTCTGTGTCATCATATTCAAACATTGGAAAATCGACAATCCAGCAGAATTCAAACCTGTCTTCGTCCAGCAATTTCAATTCCTGGCCAGCACGGGTCCGGGCGTGACCGGCAAAAGTTGCAAAATGTTTGGGCACCCCACAAACAAAGAAAACCGCATCGCCATCTTGAAGATCCAGACTATCGCGCAGGGCAAGGGTTCTTTCCGGGCCGATATTTTTGGCCAGCGGACCTGCGCCTTCACCATCTCTGAAGAAGATATACCCCAAACCTGGCTGGCCTTCGCCTTGTGCCCAGCTGTTCATGCGGTCACAAAACGCCCGGCTGCCACCGGTTTTTGCCGGAATGGCCCAAACTTCAACATTGGGATCCTTATCGATCATTCCGGCAAATATCTTGAAGCCAGAACCCTTAAATGTATCCGTTACATTCGACATTTCGATGGGGTTGCGCAGATCAGGTTTATCGGTGCCATACTTGCGAATAGCCTCACGATACGGGATTAGCGGGAATTGCTGTGTTACCGGCTTATCCCCGCCGAACTCTTCAAAAAGGCCACGCAATACCGGCTCAACCGCTTCAAACACATCTTCCTGCTCAACAAAGCTCATTTCAATATCAAGTTGATAGAACTCACCGGGGCTACGATCAGCGCGGGCATCTTCATCACGAAAACACGGAGCAATTTGAAAATAACGATCAAAACCCGCCATCATGATCAATTGCTTGAACTGCTGTGGTGCCTGAGGCAGCGCATAGAACTTACCGGGATGCACACGCGAAGGCACCAGAAAATCACGGGCACCTTCGGGACTTGACGCTGTTAGTATCGGGGTCTGAAATTCAAAAAAGCCACCATCGGTCATACGCCGGCGGATCGAGGAAATGATTTGTGCACGTTTGATTATATTTTTGTGAATTCTGTCGCGGCGCAGATCAAGAAACCGATATTTCAGACGCGTATCTTCCGGGTATTCCTGATCACCAAACACCGGCAAAGGCAGGTCTTGTGCTTCTGAAAGGATTTCAACAGAAGTGATGCGTACTTCCACAGCGCCCGTTGGCAAGGTTTTATTGGCCGTGTCACTGTCACGTGCTTCAACCGTGCCATCCACCCGGATGACCCATTCGGCGCGCACATCTTCCATCTTGCCAAAATCAGCACCTTCGGGTTCGATCACGCATTGGGTCAGACCATAGTGATCGCGAAGATCAATAAACAACAGACCACCATGATCGCGAACACGATGGACCCAGCCAGATAGTCTGGTCTGTTTGCCAACATCATCGCCGCGTAATTCACCACAGGTATGGGTGCGATATTCGTGCATTTCTCTCTTCTTTCTTAAGCCGTTTCCGCGCCGGGAGAAGCGCATGACCGGCCCGATTTGTCAAGCATCTAACAAGTTAGGCTAATGAACCTAACTACGGGGGGACAAGAGGCGCTATATGGGTTATAGCCTATTGGCATGGAATACATCTCAGATACGACCAGCCTTGATAAGGCCATATCCACCCTTGATACAGCACCATTTGTTACAGTTGATACTGAGTTTATGCGTGAATCGACCTATTGGTCGAAACTGTGCCTGATCCAGATAGCTTCAACCACGCATGAGTATGTTATTGATCCTTTGGCACCGGATATAAATTTGAGCCGATTTTACGATTTAATGACCAATAAGGCTGTGTGCAAGGTCTTTCACGCCGCACGTCAGGACGTTGAAATCATCTTCAATCAATCCGGCAAAATTCCCGAACCCATGTTCGATACTCAAATTGCCGCGATGGTATGCGGGTATGGTGAATCCGCCGGTTATGAGACTTTGGTGAGAGAAATCTGCAATGAGCAGCTTGATAAATCATCCCGGTTTACAGACTGGAGCCGCCGCCCGCTTTCAAAGAAACAGATCACCTATGCACTTGGAGATGTTACGCACTTAAGAACGATCTATCAGACACTTAAATCATCATTGGAAAAAAGCAATCGCGTGAACTGGCTGGATGAGGAAATGAAAATTCTAACCTCACCGGAAACCTATGATCTGAAACCGGATGATGCCTGGAAACGCCTGAAGTTCAGAGGCCATAACAAACGTGTGCATTCGGTTTTGATCGCACTGGCGTACTGGCGTGAAACGCTGGCACAAAAACATAATGTGCCCCGCAACAGAATTCTCAAAGACGATGGCCTGTATGAAGTATCCACTCATCCGACACGCTCAACTGCCGACATCGCACAGCTACGAGGTGTGCCACGGGGATTTGAGCGCGGACCTTACGCCAAATCGCTGGTTGATGCTGTTGCATCTGGCCTGGAGCGCGATTTTGATACGCTGCCCAAAATACATACAAAAAAGCCTCTGCCCAATGGTATCGGCCCGATTGTTGAATTGCTTAAAGTCTCGTTGAAAATTTGTAGCGAAGAAAATGAAGTAGCGCAAAAACTTATCGCTACCGTTGGAGATCTTGAACAAATAGCTGCGGATGATCATGCCGATGTTAAAGCTCTGAACGGCTGGAGGCGGGATCTATTTGGAGAAAATGCCCTCAAACTCAAGCACGGCTCCCTAATGATAGGTATCTCAAAAGGCAAAACCAGACTGTTTCCCAGAAAACCCTAAGCTAAATTATTTTTATTTCCGGCGTGAATTTTAAAAGATTTGCTAAAGATTTCAAGCGACGCTCAACGCTATCTCCAACCAGAGATTGAAAATTCTTCGGTACTTTCAAAATGAGCTTGTCGCCTTTAATCTCCAGTGCGATTTTTGGTAAAATTCCCGGCATCGCACCCGATAAAGAATACGCCAGGCGAAATGCAGCGCTGGTCACATAAACCCGCTCAAGGGTTCTTTCATCTATCAGCTCTTTTAATCTCTCACTTAAGTGAATTTCTGCATTGCTCCCGTGGCGGTAATAGACACTTAAGGCAATGTAGGCCCGGCCCGCATGGTCAATATTTGAAAACGCTGCATGAGCGATGATATTGAGGCTTTGCTCTCCACGATAATCAGAGCGCGCGCGCCAGCCAATGTCTGCGACCAGACAGGCTGCATGTCGCAACCTCCTCTCAGCTTTACTTTCATCCAATCCGCCCTTTTTAAAGAGCTGATTGGTCCAACTGATGAGTTCTTCCATATGTTCAGGTGAACGTGAGCGCAGAACGGCCAGATCATCGCACGCAGCCAATAAGGGATCGCTTAGTCGGTCCGGTTTGCTCAGTTTGGAATACAACACCCCTTCTCGCACCCCATTGGATGAAATGACAAGATTGTTGATCTTGTTACGGCGCAAGATGGCATCCAGCACCATTGCCCCCAGGGGAAGCGTTTCCACACGCGCTGGCGATACACTTTTAATATTACGCAAGGAGGCCGATGATAATTTTCGCACAGCACGGATCAGTTTGCGCGCGTCGGTTCCGGGTATAATATAATTATTCAAAACACTCAGCGGATAATCACTCTGCAACATGTGCAGACGTGCAAGGTTACGCCAGGTGCCGCCAATGGCATAAAAATCAAAGCCTTCACGCCCTTGCATAAAACTGACACGATCCAATTGCTGATTGATAAAATCACCCGCTTTACGGATTGAGTTTCCGGTTATATCAGCAAGTTGCAACGGGCCAAGCGGGAGCGTGATGCCCGCTTTAATTTTACCGTTATCTATTTCCACCAGCTCCAGACTGCCGCCGCCCAGATCACCCGCAATACCTTGCGCATCCGGCATTGCCGACATCACACCGTAAGCTGCAAATTTCGCTTCATTTCTGCCAGACAGAACGTTGATGGGTGCGCCGAGCGCTTCATGAGCTGCTTTAATGAAAGCTGCACCATTTTCAGCATCACGAGCAGCAGCCGTTGCGACTGCATACGTATCCGTAACGCCCAAGTGCTGGTTAAGGATATTAAACCGTGACAGGGTCTTTAAGGCAAGATCAATGGCTTCTTGTGAAATTTTTCCTGTGGTGGCAATGCCGCGCCCAAGACCACATAAGACTTTTTCATTAAACACAGGCGTAGGTGCCCTGCGCGCACCTTCATAGACCACCAGCCTCACTGAATTGGAGCCAATATCAACGATGGATACGGGTTGCAAATCAGCAATGCGCCCGTCATAACGTCGCCTTTTATTCAACGCACATCCTCATACATTTCCTTGTGAAACGGCACTGTTTTTACGAATGGCATTCGTGATACAGGCATAAATCCACCACTTGCAGGTAATTTTTCAAGGATAGTTTCAGTAACGGAATCCTGGAGATCAGTTCCTAGACGTCCACACCCTCGCCAACGTTTGGCACCACCACATTTTGACCCGGCATTTCGGCAACAAAAGCATCTGCTGTTTGGTCAAGTATGGGGAACGTAGCATAGTGGCAGGGAAAGACTGTGGAAAAATTGAAATATTTTTTACACGCCAGTGCTGCTGATTTTGCCCCCATGGTGAAACGATCTCCCATCGGCACAATGCCGATATCTGGTGCATGCAGCTCGTTGATCAGCGCCATGTCACCAAAGATATCCGTATCCCCCATGTGATAGAGTGTTTTGCCCTCATCTGTTTTGATGATGAGACCACAAGGATTGCCCAGATAGACGGAAGCGCCATCCACCACCGTACCTGAAGAATGCAGGGCTTGAGTGAAGGTCACTGAAAACCCGTCCTGAACCAGGCAGCCGCCGGTATTGGCCGGGTCAATATTCTCAACGCCTTTTTGGTTCAAAAACATGCAAATTTCAAAAATGGCGACAAGTTTAGCACCTGTCTTTTTGCAGATATCTACCGTATCGCCAATATGATCATCGTGGCCGTGGCTCAGCACCACGTGGGTGCAACCCGAAATAGCCTCTTCATAGTTCCCCTCAAAAGAGGGGCTTGAGGTCAGGAACGGGTCAATCAGAATAACACTATTACCTGTTTCAACCCGGAATGCCGAATGCCCCAACCACGTGATCTTCATCGTTATCTCCTTAAATGCGTAACCCGTTCTATTATTTGGGTTGCGGTACAATACGCAAATACGGTTTTAATGTTTTCCAACCATCGGGATAGACTGTTTTGGCCTCTTCATCAGAAACGGCCGGAACGATAATAACATCTTCACCATTTTTCCAGTTCACCGGAGTTGCTACCTTATGCTCAGCTGTGAGTTGCAGGCTGTCAATTACGCGCAGAATTTCATCGAAATTACGACCTGTGCTGGCAGGGTACGTCAGGATCAGTTTAATCTTCTTATCAGGGCCAATTACAAAGACCGAACGCACTGTCATCGTATCATCGGCGTTGGGATGGATCATGTCATAAAGGTCTGAAACCTTGCGATCATGATCAGCAATCATCGGAAAGTTAAGCGCATTTCCTTGCGTTTCTTCGATGTCTTTGGACCATTCCTCGTGGGATTCAAGAGGATCCACACTCAGACCGATCACTTTTACACCGCGCTGTTTGAACTTGTCATTGATACCGGCCATATAGCCAAGTTCAGTGGTGCATACGGGTGTGAAATTTTTTGGATGAGAAAACAACACCGCCCAACCGTCACCCATCCATTTATGAAAACTTATGGGTCCTTCTGTTGTTTCTGCGTTGAAATCCGGAGCGTCATCGCCAAGTCTAAGTGTCATCTTCAGTCTCCATTTATGTTGGTTAATAAGCCTGGTTGCCAGTTATACTTTATCTGGCAGGTTCTTTCCACAATAGAACAGTTTTGTCTCAAGGCAAAACTGCAATACCATTTTATTGGGGAATTATTTCGCCTGAATCCAGATATGAGTATCATGATACGGTGCCCCGCCATTTGGGGCGCTGATATCGGCTGAAGTCAGGGTGTTAATTCCCTTACCATCGATAAATGCATGATTGGGGTGTAACCCCTCAACAATGACCACGCTTCGATTTACACCGGCAAAAAGTTCAGCATTCACGGTCACAAATCCTCTCTGATTGCCCAAAACGATCTCTTCTCCATCGGCAATCCCCAACTGGTCTAAGTCTTTGGGGTTCATCAAAGCGGTTGGCTTTCCTTCTTTTTTGATAGAAGTGGGGGTTTCATTAAACGATGTATTCAAATACCCGCGCGACGGTGATGTGACCAGGCGGAAGGGATGTTCTTCATCCGCTTTTTCAGTGACATCCCAATAATCTGGAAACTCCGGCATATTTTCAACCGGCCCCAAGCCCCCGGCTTTGACGGGGGAAATCTTATGCCACTCGGGTTTGAATCTGAACTTGCCATCGGGATGAGCAAAACCGTTGATGTAATGCGCGGTATCAAATTCCGGTTGAATATCAATCCAGTGTTTATGATCCAGTTCTTCAAGGTTTTGCAGCCCGGAAGCTTCAAGAGTGCGGGCTGTGATTTCACGCGATGTCATATCAAAACCAGCGTGTTCCGCGCCAACTCGTTTTGCCAGATCACAAATAACATCGTGA
>Ga0256847_1001630_pt1 | contig 11074 bp, 10 predicted proteins | sample TeddybearmetaG_FD_189099 | JGI IMG/M metagenome (GOLD analysis project Ga0256847, IMG submission 189099) | Hydrothermal vent microbial communities from East Pacific Rise, Pacific Ocean - Teddybear | ecosystem: Environmental > Aquatic > Marine > Hydrothermal vents | place: Pacific Ocean: East... | reverse complement strand
ATTCATCTATCGATGGGGGAAGTAAACTAATTTGATTTCGATTTGCTCTTATAAAGTCTCGCATAAAACATAACATATTGCTATCACCAAAATACATAAAGTATTAGCAATTACTTCATTTTTTTCTTTCATTGTTAAATTATGAGTTCTCCGACAGGCTGCTAGATAATTTGGAATATGATTTCAGTTTTTCTGAAAAACATACTTTGTATATATACCATCCATTCTTTCGCTTTCCAACTCAAGATCATAGTGAGATAAAAAATCTGAGAGTTTTGCTCTTGTAAAATGATACTCATCTTTTTCTTTATGTTTTGACGTGTATTCTTCCTCAGTCAAATATCTAATCTTTAAATAGATCTTCCCCCCTTTTTTCAACATCTGGTAATCAGGTTTAAAAAATTCGGGCGAAATAGTGGACATTGCATAAATAATATAGTCAAACTTTTCATTGTAAATTTGGATTGAATCACCAGGGTAATAATTAAAATATCTATTACCTCTTTTACCTAAGTATTTGTTTATATAGAACTCATGACTCCATTCCATTCTATTGAACCCTGAACTGCCATAAAAATATTTCGTAAAATAAACATCCTTATTACGCAAGCATTTGTCTATCCCAATATTCCTTGTTAGACCTTTTATGTATACTGAAGCTCGATCTTTGTTTTTGTTCAATTTGAGGTACTTAATTGCTTTCTTGATGTTTTTGGGGAGTTTCTTCATTTGTAAAATGAAAACATTTGACTCTATATTGTTATATATTTCTTCAATTAATTTGATATTATAAAAATTTGAATTGAAACCATTAACCATATCCTTAACCTTATCTTTTGGACATATTTGAAACCAAGGAAATTGATCGCCACTTTTATACATAAAACGGCTCACCTTTCCTGGTTCATCGAATAGGTTATTGACCAATTGGAGATATATTAGTTTATCTTGTTCTGGTATCCTCTTAGAAAGAATAATGGTATCTCTGAATTCATTTATTTTGTTGATAAGTTCTTGCTGGCTATCCTTAAGGAGTAAATACGTAGAATCTTTTTTGTAGCTATCGTTTAATTTAGAGCTTCTGTATACTGTAGTATATTGCCCAAAAATAGAACTTATAAATAGTACAAAAAATGCTGATGTAAATAATCTGATCTTCACAAAAATTACAATTGATTGGAATAAAAGTAAGAATTAAATTGATATCAATTCAAATCTATTTTACAAACAATATTTATCATATTTGCACCTGAATTACATTACAACAGAATATTACAAACGAAAAGATTAATGAGTACAATCAATTTTTATGCTGGACCAGCCATTCTAGCAAAAGAAGTATTACAAGAAGCAAAACAAGGAATAGAAGACTTCAAGGGAATGGGACTATCTATATTAGAGATCTCGCACCGAAGCAAACAATTCGTCGAAGTGTTGGAGGAAGCCGAAGCCAAAGTGCGAAGCTTACTGAATGTGTCTGATGAATATGGAGTGCTCTTTCTTTCTGGAGGAGCGAGTAGTCAATTTTATATGACCGCTATGAACCTTCTTAATGAAGATGAAAGTGCAGGATATCTGGATACGGGTGCATGGTCATCAAAGGCGATAAAAGAAGCTAAGCTTTTTGGAAATATTGAGTTGGTTGCTTCTTCAAAAGATAAAAACTACTCTTATATTCCTAAAGGCTACAATATCGATCCAAACTTTAAATATTTACACTTTACTGGTAATAATACTATATATGGGACTCAATTTAAAGATTTCCCAGACACAGATATAAGATTGGTTTCTGATATGTCATCAGAGATTTTTAGTCGAACTATAGATGTAAATAGGTTTGACATTATATATGCGGGAGCACAAAAGAATATGGGTCCAGCTGGTACTACATTAGTGATTGTAAAAAAGGACATCCTAAATAGAGTCAATAGAACTCTCCCTTCAATGTTGAATTACCAGACACATATAGATAAAGGATCGACTTTCAATACTCCTCCTGTTTATGCTATATATGTATCTTTACTCTCACTTAGATGGTTGGAAAAGAATGGAGGTATCTCAGCAATGCAAAAGACAAACGAAGACAAAGCAGCACTACTTTACACCGAAATAGATAGAAATAGTCTTTTTGTAGGTACAGCAGCAAAGGAAGATAGATCGTTAATGAATGTTTGTTTTTTGCCTAAAAATGAAGATAATAAATCACGTTTTTTAGCTAAAGCTGAAGAGGCTGGTTGTATCGGTATTGCAGGACATAGATCTGTTGGTGGATTTAGAGCCTCTATATATAACGCCATGCCTAAAGCAGGTGTACAATGTTTAGTAGACTTGATGCAACAATTTGAAAAAGATAATGGCTAGTATTAATCAAACTATACATATTGAAGGGAAAGAAGTCCCTTTTAAGATCTTCGTGGAAAGGCGGAAGAGTGTCCGTGTATCTTTTGGTAAGTCAGCTATAAATCTAAGAATGCCGTCTAGTCTTTCTAATGGGGCCAAAGAAGAACATTACAAAAAAGCCGTAGAATGGGTGAGAAAAAGGGCTTTAAAAAATCCGAGTGTGCTTCTTCCTTACGAGCTGGAAGATTATGATCAAAAGAAAATACTTTTTATATATGGAAAAGAGTTGGCATTAGACATAGAATATCAAGATAGAAAGACGGGAAGAGGTGGCTACGACCCTAAGACAGAATCCATAAAATTGATAATTCCAAATGATATAATTGGGGCTGATAAAAATAAGATGATCAAGCAATTATTATCGAGAGTTAGTACCCAGATGTTTTTGCCTGAAATCACCAAGAAGGTGCATGAGATCAATGACAAATGTTTTCATAAAAATATCAAATCTGTAAACTTAAAATACAACTCTTCTAATTGGGGCAGTTGCTCATCTGCTAATAATGTGAATCTATCTACACGGCTTTTATTCGCTCCGAAAGATGTGATTGATTATGTGATCATTCATGAATTGGCTCATCTGTATGAGATGAATCATTCGAAGAAATTTTGGGATATCGTATCTCAGGTGATGCCTGATTATAAGGAGAAGGAGAAGTGGTTGAGTGAACATGGGCGGTTGTGTGATTTTTAGTATTTTGCATATTCACAATTACAAAACAACACAAAATGAAAAACCAATTACATTATTTCTTCTATTTAATCGTCTTCATCACGCCTCTAAATTCCTTAGTTCAGGATATAATAAAGTTACAAAATCCTTCTTTTGAAGAAAACCCTAGTATTGGATATCCATATAATTCAACAATTAAGTCGCATAAAAACGAAATAGAAGGTTGGTTTGATTGTGGCTTATTAGAATTTCCTAATAGTACTGCCCCTGATATTCATGGAGAAAATACGAATTATTGGGATGTCAATATTATTCCAAGTGATGGAAATACATATTTAGGTCTTGTCATTCGTGCAGATGAATCTTGGGAATCTGTTTCTCAAGAATTAGATAATTTTCTTATAAAAGGAAGGTGCTATAATTTATCCATGGACCTATGTAAATCATCAACATATAAAAGTCCCGTTAAAGGAAATTTTAGGGAACGGGTTTCTTTTGATAATTCTGTAGTTCTTTCTATCTGGGGAGGGAAAGGGTACTGTGATGAATTGGAACTATTATATGAAAGTGAACCTGTAGATAATGAAGAATGGTATACTTATGAAATTAGCATTCGTCCTAGTTATAACATTAAATATATAACTCTCCAAGCATATTATATTGATGATAGCGAACCATACAATGGAAATATTTTAGTGGATAATATTTCTGGTTTAACCTTAATAGAATGCAAAAACTAATCGTCGTCCAACATCTTATTGTTTATAGTAAAACTTCAAGATTATGAATCAAAACAGTTCTTTTTCTAAACTTTGCTTATTACTCTGGATAGTATTCCCTTCAACTGGTTTTTCACAAGCTTCTCAGGAATTTATTTCAAATCCATCTTTTGAAGGTGAACCTCAAAAAGGATTATATTGGAATGATAGTAATAGCAATAAATTTCTTGAGCCTTGGACAGACTGTGGTAAATCACTATTTCCACATGAATCACGTCCAGATATTTTTCCCATAAATGAAAGAATTCCAAAAATTGAAGCAAGTAACGGGAATACATATGTAGCACTGGTTGTGCGAGATAATTGTTCTTGGGAAGAAATCTCACAAAAATTAATGCATACTCTTGAAGAAGGACATTGTTACAGTTTTACAATTGATCTTGCAAAAGCTAATCCATATTTAGCCGCTTCCAGATTCAAAGAACCAAAACCAGAATACAATTATAATAAATCAGTAAACCTGAGAATATGGGGCGGAATAGATTATTGTGAGGAATTCGAACTTCTTTATGTAAGCCCTCCAGTAGATAATGAAGAATGGCAATCTTATGAAGTAAATATTCATCCAGAATCAGACATTACACATATTTCACTCCAAGCATACTATATAGATGAAAGTGAACCTTACAATGGGAATATTTTGATAGATAATATTTCTCAGTTTATAATTGTTGATTGTAATGAATAATAAGTTACCACTCTTCTCAAATCGCCATCTCTTTCAATGCCTCCACAAATACATCCAATTCATCAATTGTAGTAAATACATTCGGTGTAATCCGACACCCTTGCACATTCGCATAATCTATTGCCACAGTAAAAACCTTATACTCGTCCAATAGTCGTTTTGCAAGGTCGGCAGGTTTTATACTTTCTATCCCTACATTAGCAATACCACAAGCTCGATGAGATTCTACTGGTGTATTGACCTTGATATTTTTATAATTTCGAACCTTGGAAGTCCAATATTCTTGAAGGAATCTTAATCTGGCTTCTTTTCTTTCTCCTCCTAGCATTGTATAATAATCAATCGCATCTTCTATAGTAAGGTCATGATATACTGGAATCGTCCCTGTATGATTCAGCCGGGATATGTCACCAGGCTCTCTTTTGTGTTCTGCAAATATCGGCCAGAGTTCATCTATGCGTTCGTCTTTTACATACAATAGCCCTGTACCAAGAGGAACAGCCAGCCATTTGTGTAAACTAGAACCATAATAATCGCATTCCAAGTCATTGATGTCAAATTGAAAATGCCCTATGCAATGTGCTCCGTCCACCATTACTTGAACTCCTCTTTCATGAGCCATCCTGCAAATCTTTTTGATTGGTAAGATCTGTCCAGTAATATTGACCATATGGCAAACCATCAACAGCTTTGTTTTCGATGTAAGGGCATCGGCATATAACTGCACGATCTCTTCGTCTGAAGATGGGTGGTTTGGGACCGATATAATTTTATTGATTGTTCCGAATCGTTGACTCACCTGCTCAAACATCACCTTCATCGCTCCATAATCTTGATGTGCATATACTGCTTCATCATCTTCCTTCCAATCCATTCCTTTAATGACCATGTCTAAAGACTCAGTGGTATTGCGTGTGATAATTACATTCTTTGCAGTACATCCTATTACATTGGCCAACTTTTCAGCAACTCTCTTTTTATTGTCCCATTGTACCGTTCTCATGTAATATGCCCCTTCTCTATTCACCATTTTGATATGCTCGATCAAGGCATTCAAGGTAGGTTTAGGAATGATATTGTAATATCCACTTTCAAGATTTATGTAATCTGGTTTCAATTCATAATCACTCCGTATCTTCAACCAAAAATCTTCTTTGCCTGATAGTTGATCAGTAGATAGAGATTCATACTCTTTTAACCATGAAGATAAATTTCCCGTAATCAATGGCGCAGTTAAAGCTGCCGCACCTAATTGTTTGATAAAGTCCCTTTTTTTCATGTAGGCAGATTTGAAATTAGAAATATTATGGTCAAAATACGATTTATAAATGATCAGGAAAACTTAGCGTGTTTCAACCATGAATATCAATAAGTTTTAATACCTGCTGGTTAGAAGTTTCAATTCAAATATTTAGTCTAAGATATAATCCCTTTTCTAACGATAGAAGAAGTGCTCAAATAAGCGCAAATCTTCCGCCATTATATCTGCAGTACCAGACATTTCTATTTGAACTGGAATTTCAATATTACAAGAGGTTAGACTTCTTTAATCAAAAAAAAGCCAAACAAATGCTTCAAAAGATATCTTCTTAAACGTGCATTATAATAAGTATGTACGGAAACTATAGTTTTTTTGTTTTTGAAAAAATTCCTTTATATTAAACTTCAGACACCTTAAATTATAGTACTTTTTCTCGTGAACGTCATTTAACATTATGATCTTCTCATAAGGCAACTTATTTAATTTTATTGCATCTTGCAGCCAATTACATTTAAAATTAAATACTATATCAACTTACGAATAAACTAAATCAGATGAAATATTTAACCTTGCTTTTCTTATTAATAGCACAACTAAGCTTTGGTCAATCACAGTCTTTAATAAAAATTATTGATAAAATAGATTATCAAAGTGATACAATAAAAGCAGTATTTGATTGGGTTACAGATAATATCAAATATGATGTCGCCAAGCTTAAAAAATTAAAAGGGGGAGAAAACTCATTTGAAAAGGGAAATTATAAAAGTGTTGCTGAATTTAAAGCGGACCAACTGGAAAGAGTGATTAAAAAGAAGAAAGGTGTATGTCAAGATTATTCAAATTTATTTGATGCTATCGTTTCTGAATTGGGATATACTTCACTTGTTATAGCAGGGGTTACCAAGGACCATAAAGGAAGAATCAGAAGTAGTGTTGGACATACTTGGAATGCTGTGAAAGTCAATGGTGATTGGAAATTGTATGATTCTACTTGGGGTGCAGGCTATGTCAAAGATCAAAAGAAGTTTGTGAAAAAGTACTTTCCTCAATGGTACGACATAGATTCTGAAGAAATGAAGGATAGGCACTTTCCTTTTGATCCACTCTGGCAATTGTCAGAAAACCCGATGACGTTTCAAGAATTTAAAAAAGGCAAGCAAACTGGCGAACCTGAAATTCCTTATGATTACAATGGGATGATCGAAGCCCACCAGAACAAAGATGGGAAAGAACAATTAGTAGATGAATTGAACAGATCTGAACTTAATGGGGGTAATATTAAACCAATCCTAAAACGTCGGAGAACGCTCAAAAAGAAGATTGAACGATACGATGTGTCTAGCAATAAAGATTTGATAAAAAGCACATTAAATAATTGTAAAGAATCTTCAGGTTTGTTTGGTGAATATATCAAGAAAGCAAAGAACAAAAGATTCAAAGGTAAGAAGTGGACATTGGAGTATTCGCACAAGACCTTGCTTGAGATCCGTGATCAAACGACTGAGTCTATAGCAATTTTCGAGAGCATAGAAGTTAAGGGTTCTAAATCAAAAAGAATGTTTAAAAAGTACATCTCACAGTCGAAGGGCCTACTAGAGTATGTGGATAAGGAATTGGAGTATTTGGGGAGTAAGTTATGATTGGATTCCACAATAATATTGTATTGTGCGTAACAATAAAATACCATACAATACTGATTATCTTTATATTACAGGCATAAACACAGTTAACAATTGCATACATTTTAGAAATATTGTATTTTATAAATGGACACATTTTCGCCAGATTTGTATTAGCAATCAGGTCAAAAACCATTTAAAAATACCTATATGAAAGTAGTTTTCTATTTAACCATACTTGTATTTAGCATTTCAAATATTTGCTTTTCTCAAGGAAGAGGAGATCAAATATTCGATGAATCTTTTATTCATGAAATCCGAATAACAACTGAATTGGAGATTAATGACCTGTTTACTATATTTTTCGCAGAAATTGGTACTGAAGAATATAGTTATGCCTTATCATCAGTGACACTCGACGGGAACATTTTAGATTCTATCGGTGTCAGAGTTAAAGGAGGTATTTCATCTTTTGACAGCAAAAAACCTTTAAAATTAGACTTTAATAAATTTGTTTCTGGACAACGTTATGATGGTTTAAAAAAACTGAACCTTCACCAAGGTAATTTGGACCCTTCGTTCATAAGAGAAACATTGTCATATGGTCTATTTAGAAATGCAGGTGTGAAAACGGTCAGAACCAGTTTTGCGAAAGTTTATTTTAATGAAAATTACGAAGGTATCTATACAATTGTAGAACAGATTGATGACAATTTTATACATAACAGGTTTGCTAGCAATAATGGTGCATTGTATAAAACGGGTTTTATGGGTCTGGCTCCGAAATACGAAGTCAATAATCCTCTACCTTACGAGGTATTTGAAACAACGATAACCCAAATTCCAACCAGTCTTTTGCACGAGCAATTATCAGAATATTTGGATATTGAGTCTTTCCTTCGATTCTTTGCGCTTGAGGTTTTTGTAAATGCCGTTGATGGACCTTTAACTGTGGACATCAATTATTACATCTATTATGAACCAACTGAAGGAACCTATGTCTACATTCCCTGGGATTACAACTTGTCACTTTATGGTTGGACGAATCATCCACTTTTTGCAAATAGTGGTAATTTTTTATTCAATCGAGCATTAAATAATCCTGCCCTGAAACAGCGTTACCTAGACATTTTCTGCGACTTATTGGCATATAACTTTGACGAAAATAGGCTTCAGAATTTGATTACCACCTATCAAGAGTTATTAAAAGATGAAGTTCCTAATGATCCATATATTGCTCTAATCGGCAACTGGGAAGCTGGTATACAAACTATCAGAAATGTAATCACCAGCAGAGTTTTTAGTTTGACTGCAGAGGTGAATGAGAATGTGAATGCTTGTAATCCTCTATCAAATTCAATTGCCCCAATGGAGGTAGTGATCAATGAAATAGTGGCATCCAATGATAAGGATAGTGGTATTAAAGATCCGAATGGAGATACTGCAGATTGGATCGAATTATACAACAATACCTCTTCGGATAAAAACTTGAGTGGTTACTATCTTAGCAATGATAAGGATGTTCTAAAACATTGGAGATTTCCAGAAAATAGCACGATTGCCGCAAATGATTATTTGATCGTGTGGGCAGATCGAGATGTGGATGAGGATGGGCTTCATACTGATTTCAAACTAAGCAAAGTGGCAGGTGAGGTGTATCTATCGTTCGAGAATGGTGAGATTGTGGATGAGGTTGTTTTTACAAATCAAAGTACAAATATAGGTTTTGCGAGAGTACCGAATGGAATTGGGGATTTTAAGAAACAAGAGGCTAGTCATAATGCATCAAATGATCTAGTATTATCGAATAATAATACAAGATCAAAATTAGAGTGGAGTATTTCGCCAAACCCACTTCATAGTAATAATATTATTCAAATACATTGCTCAAATTCTAAATTATCCAAGGCGAGTTTAATGGATATCAATGGAAATCTGATATGGCAAAGTGATCTCCACCTTTCACGAGGAATCAATAAAATTGACCTTCCGCCAAATTCTATTAGATCTGGCCTCTATAACCTACAGTTATTTGATCATAGTACGAAAGAGATCAGCAATCAGAAATTGATTGTTATTGAATAGGGATATAATTAAACCCCAAGAGAATAAAAGAAAGTTTATTGAATATGCTCCAATAAACTTTCTACTTCATTTTATATCAAAGTATAATTACTGACAATAAGGGTCAACAGTAATGGTATTCCCATTAATATGAACGTTTTGAGTTGAATTTATTGATTCTAAATCTGAAGAAAAACAATAATCACAAGTATCATCCAACACCGTATCATAACAATCAGGATCATTCTCTATGTCTTCTATTTGATTTCTAATATTGTCCCAATCCACTGGATCCCCTTGGGCCTCATCTAAAGCTGCTTCAAATTCTATATCATCTATTAAATCTCGACATTCTTCTGTCATTACAAGCCTAGTGCAAAGTTGATCCCAAGCTGTTTCAAAACCATCAGGGCAGCAATCATTTTGTGGCATATCGCAGTTTTTTTCTACATAGATTTTGTCATACTTTGAATTTCTTCTTTTTGAATTTTTAAATCAAAATTAGAAGTCTCTGTACCTTCCTTTTCAGATGAACAGGAAAAGAGTATGCACATTAACATACAAGTAATTAATTTCTTCATAGTAATATTATTATTAAATTAGAAAATACACAGTAGCTAGACAAACAATATTACATAAGTATCATCTTGTAAAGTACTAGATCACATCATCAAATGATAAAAAGTATGTTTAATCTAAAAAAGTAATTAGTGAAATTTAATGACATCAAAACACCTATCAATTAAATTCATTTCAAATATGAGTCCACTCCGAAAACTCCTCAACTCCAAAAATGCTTCTTTTGGCGATATTTTCATTTATTTCAATTAACTGATACTCTAGCATCACTGAATTTCAATAAATAAAAATCTCATTCAAAATAATTCATTTTATGGAAATTGATACTTTTCGGAGTGGCCTCATTTATAAAAAATTATTTATAAAAAAGAAATTAAAAAAGGTCTAATAGTAACCTTAAGAGTAACTATTAGACCTTTATTATTTGATCTGGACTTGTATCTAAACTACTGTTTTCTTTACTTTATCACCATCAGTTTGACTGACCCTACCACTTCTCTATCATTAGTCAACCTTAACCAATATTGACCAGCATTGACATCTTGCAAATCAATAATTTGTGACGACAATATTCCATTTGTTACTACTCTACCTAAGACATCATAAACAGAATATTGATATTCTTTATTAGCAAAGTCACCTTCTAGTTTTATGTTAAATTTCCCGGTGCTTGGGTTTGGGAATACGGAAATACTACCATTATTAAAAGCATCTTCGGTTTCATCTATAGAAAGTGGTTTAAAATTACAACAGTCACTTTGCCAACTTGGATCGCTTGATTCCATACCAGACTGTGAACCTAATACAGCATGATTTTCACCTTTCTTATCAGTAATGGTCTGGCCTGTGCCTTCTTTCATTTCCCAAAATCCAACTAGGTCTGAATCATCAGGATCTACATTGTTTTCCATACTTTCTTGAACACCTTCTTCTGATAAACCTACGCTCCATATCTTAACATCGCTAATCTTACCATTAAATCCAGAGTTCGATTGCCCATCACTTCCAATC
>Ga0256847_1001629_pt1 | contig 11077 bp, 8 predicted proteins | sample TeddybearmetaG_FD_189099 | JGI IMG/M metagenome (GOLD analysis project Ga0256847, IMG submission 189099) | Hydrothermal vent microbial communities from East Pacific Rise, Pacific Ocean - Teddybear | ecosystem: Environmental > Aquatic > Marine > Hydrothermal vents | place: Pacific Ocean: East... | reverse complement strand
CTGTCTCCAAGTAGGCAGGCAGCCCAAACCAAATCAAACAAGGCCGCTCCGGAAACAGAGCGGCCTTTTTGGTTTGTTAATCGGAAAAGAGGGGAGTGGGTCATCAAGCCAGTGGAGCGTGGGCCGTAATGCAGCGTAACAATTGGCTTAGAGATGTCACAGCGATGGATGCCCAGCTGGGTTTGGGATTCGCCCGAGGGTGATATCCAAACATTCTATAATCATCATTATGGGAAATATTGCATTAACGATCTCAACCATATACCAATAGCAGCGCGGGCTATGGAGGCTGACTGAGAAGATGGATGGTACGCCCAACAGGGTTCGAACCTGTGACCTACTGATTAAAAGTCAGTTGCTCTACCAACTGAGCTATGGGCGCATCCAAGCGCGTCACATAATTGAGTGCCCTAATCAGGTCAACGGTTATTGCTGTCAATATGGTGATGTTTCGGCTTGATATTTTACCGCTAATCGCATTCCCTGAGCCTATGAACAAACATTATGCGTTTTTGGGGCTTCTTGCCCTCTTCGTTGGTGCGTGCGCCACCCCTTCCCCTGCATCTGACACGCCAGATCAGCCGACCGTCTCACACACCCAGCGGGCCATGGATAATGCCAGTAGCGGCGTTGGAGAGGCCGCCAGCGCGCCGCTCAAGGACTTCAATTTGAAACGCGACAAAATCCCGGCTTTGTTGAGAACAATTCGTAATCCTTATGCGGTAGATGTGGAGATTGAATGCCTCGAAATCACGCTGCGTGTTGAGGCCCTGAATGCAATTCTGGGGCGTGATTGGGACGTGCCGCCACCTGACAAAAAGTCACTTGAAGAGCGCACCGCAGATGGCGCATCGACCGCATTTCTGGACACTTTGGCGTCAGAAGCGTCTGGACTGATCCCCTATCGCGGGCTTGTCAGAACGGTTAGCGGCGCAAACCGGCACCGTAAGAAGGTCTTGAAAGCGTATGAGCGCGGTTCGCATCGGCGCACTTTCCTGAAAGGGATTGGCCTGATGAAGGGGTGCTCTGGTCCTGCTGCACCAGCGCTAATCGAGGAGGACAACAGAGTTGTCTTCAAGTAGGTTCTGATTTTGGTCGCGGCGACGATTTTGTGTGCGCCCAACGTGCAGACAGGTCGGCTCTCAACGCCTCAAAGGTTCCATCTGCGATTGAGGCTCGAATTGTCGCCATAAGCGACTGAAAAAACGCGGTATTATGCCATGTGAGCACCATTGAACCGAGATATTCGCCCGAACGGATGAGATGATTCAAATAGGCGCGTGAATAGTCACGGCTGGCGACACAATCTACGGCCTCATCCAAAGGTGCGAGGTCTTCTGCAAATTTTGCGTTCTTGAGATTGATCGGCCCATCCCAGGTCCAGGCCTGACCGTGGCGCCCAGCCCTTGTCGGCAGGACGCAATCGAACATGTCGATACCGCGCGCAACCGCTTCAACCAGATCAATCGGCTTGCCGACGCCCATAACGTAGCGCGGCACTTGATGAGGCAGATGCGGCACGGTCAAGTCGATGGTTTCGCACATCGCATCATGCCCTTCCCCGACCGCAAGCCCCCCTATCGCGATGCCGCCAAAGCCTTGCGCCGCAACAGCTTCAGCAGATTGTTGGCGTAAGTTAGCATAGGTTGAGCCTTGCACGATACCGAACAGCGTCTGATCGGCTCTGTCGCCAAAAGCCGCCAGTGATTTATCGCCCCAGCGCAAGGATAATTCCATCGAACGTGCGGCCTCATCATGGCTGCATGGCCAATCTGTACATTCGTCCAGTTGCATCGAGATGTCTGCGCCAAGCAAGTCGGACTGGATTTCGATTGAGCGCGCTGGAGTCAGGCGATGCTCTGATCCGTCGATATGACTGCGAAATGTCACGCCCTCATCATCCATCTTGCGCAACTGACTAAGCGACCAGACTTGGAACCCGCCTGAGTCGGTCAGTATTGGCCCGCTCCATTTCGAAAAGGCATGCAAGCCGCCAAGCCGCTTCACACGTTCTGCGCCGGGACGCAGCATCAGATGATACGTATTACCAAGGATAATATCTGCGCCAGCGTCGCTAACTTGATCCATGTAGAGCGCTTTAACGGTGCCTGCGGTTCCAACTGGCATGAAGGCGGGCGTGCGAATATCACCGCGCGGTGTTTTCAGGGTGCCGGTTCGGGCTGCGCCGCTGGTTGCCGTGATGTTGAAGTCGAAAGTGGCCATGAGGCTTAAGCAAGCTCCGATAGATCGAGGACTTCGAGCAAGGCTTCGCGCGCCAAATGGCACTCATTTGCGAACTGAACATCCGCCAGATCAGATGGCGCCACACGGTCCCGATAAGTACGAGTGACAACGTCCTGAAGCGCATCAATCTTGTCTTCGTTGAGCATGCAAGGCTGGTGGCATGCCGCGATTTCGTCAGGCGTCATCACGACCCGCAAGCGTAAACAAGCTGGCCCGCCGCCATTGCGCATCGATTGGCGCACATCAACAAATTGCACGCGCCCTATCGGACCGTTGCCAGCTTCCATGCGTTCGCAATAGGCACGGGTTGAAGCAATTTCTTGTGTCTCCAACGGCGCGAGCAGAACCAGACGGTCTTCGCCCGGCCATTGCAGGAGTTGGGAATTGAACAAGTATGACTTGATCGCATCCTCAATCGGCACGTCGCTCTGCTGGACCATCACAGGTTTGAGATCAAACAGGCCTTTAGATGCTCGGCGAATGTCGCCCAGCGCACTTTCAGTGTCAGCGAAGGCCAGTTCATGGAAGAAAAACGTTTCCAGAGAACCTACGCAGACCACATCATTGTGGAACGCCCCGGCATTGATCGCCGCCCCTGACTGTCGCAGGTGGACAGTACGGGCAGGCTCCAAACCATGGGATCGCGCCAAGCTCTGACAAGCTAACAAGGTCTGCCGGGCCGGATATTCAGTGCTGCGGACCGGACCATCCCGGCCATGGACAAATATCTCGACCCCCGGTGCGCCATGCTCTGCACATAAGCGAACGTGATTGGCAGCGCCTTCATCAGCAAAATCGGGATGCATAGGCAGCGCGCCGTGAACAGCAAATTGGTCGGGCTCTCCAAATACGCAGAGCAAGTTTGCGACGGTGTCAGGATGCTCAAAACTGCGATGGAGCATGGTTGAGAGATTGGCCGCTGTCAGGTGTAAGCGCCCATCGGCTGTATCTGCAGAAGGCGACACAGTTGCAGCATTGGCAGCCCACATCGAGCTGGCGCTATAAGCAGCCTTCACGAGCATTGGATTGCTTGCGGCGGCTGCCTCGAGAATATCAGCGTCGCTACCTTTGAACCCAGCTGAGACCAGAAGATCCATGTTTGGACGCGGTAATGGTGGCAAGATCCCCTGCACAAACCCGGCCTTGATTAAGAGGCGCATCTTCTCCAAACCCTGAAGCGCCGCTTCGCGCGGGTTTGAAGTGTCGCCTGCATTGCTGGCGCTCGCCAGATTGCCGTCGGACATGCCGCCATAATTGTGGCTCGGGCCAATCAAGCCATCAAAATTGACTTCGACTGTTTGTTGTTCAGACATGGAATCGATCCTGCCTTGTGCCTGCTGAAGGGCCGCGAGGTTCACGAACCCGAATAAAATGGACGGCGCCGCCTCTCAATAGGCTCAGAGCGGCGCCGTAAAAGTCTATTTTGGAAAGCCGATCGCTCCCAAACGTTCTGCCTTATCGGCAACTTGGCTGGCTTGCGGCCACGCGCAATAGTCGGCTGCGTAATATGCGCCGGGGCGGAAATTGCCGGACAGGCCTGGCCCGCCGAACGGCATCGCTCCGCTGGCACCCGCCGTGGGACGATTGCGGTTCAGTATTCCAGCCTTCATCTCGCGGTGTGCCTGTAACCATAGCGCGTCATTATCGCTGACCAGACCGCCAGACAGGCCATAGCGCGAATCATTGGCCCGTTTGATTGCCTCATCAAAGCTAGCGACCCGAATGACCTGCATAACTGGCCCGAACAATTCCTCGTCGGGAATATGATGCGCTTCAGTCACGTCAACGATGCCAGCAGAGACAAAGCCACCACCACGATCCAGTCGCTTCAGTCGGCGCAGCGATTTGCCGCCAGCCTTCGACAACATGGTTTGGAAATCCACGGCGTTTTGAGCCGCCTGTTCAGAGACCAACGGCCCCATGAAAGCTTCTTCTTCGTCCCATGCGCCGATGCTCAAGCCTTTGGTGCGCGCAACGATCGCCTCAACCACCTGATCGCCCCATTTGCCTTCGGGCAGGATGACACGGCGCGCACAGGAACAACGTTGCCCAGTGGTCAGGAACGCAGATTGGGTCGCAATATCGGCAGCCGCCTCAATCTCCGCTGGATCCCAGATGATCAGCGGATTATTGCCGCCCATTTCAAGTGCCAGAATGACTTCAGGTCGACCAGCAAAGTGTTTGTGGAAGAACAGGCCCGTCTGCGCCGACCCGGTGAATAACAGGCCGTCAATGTCGCCTTCGAGCAGCGCCGCACCCGTGTCACGGCCGCCATGCACGACGTTCAAAACACCGTCCGGCAAGCCAGCGGCTTCGAAAGCTTCAATAATGATCGCAGCAACCGACGGTGCCAGTTCGGACGGCTTGAACACGCAAGTATTGCCCGCCAGCAAAGCTGGAACGATGTGACCATTGGGTAGATGCCCGGGGAAATTGAATGGGCCGAGCACGGCCATCACGCCGTGCGGGCGGTGGGTTAGATGATTGGAGCCGAACGCAGCGTCGCTCATATGTGACCCGGCACGCTCGACTTGCGCGTTGATCGAGATCGCGACTTTGCCCTTCATCGCGCCTGCTTCGCCGCGCGATTCCCATAAGGTCTTGCCCATGTCACAGCTGATCGCTTCAGCAATCTTGTCGCTGCGCTTACCTATTTCTTCGGCATACTCTTCGAGAATACGGGTGCGGTCATGCTGTGGTCGGCGTGCCCAGTCGGTTTGTGCAGCACGTGCGGCGGCAACGGCATCGCTAACCTGCTGGGCCGAGGCAGCTTCGCCTTGCCAACTGATACTGCCATTCGCAGGATTGGTTTTCTCGAACCGCTGCCCTGCCCCATCGAGCCATTTGCCGTCAATGTAGACGCCCTTTGCCATGCTTAGCTCCTCAGCCAGATGCGTGCCTGATCACCAGGCTTGAGTTTCAGTCTTTGGATCGTGTCCGCCGAGGTTACGAATGTATCGTCGCCAACCGTTTCCCCGGCCACCAAGGTCGCGCGGAAGCCTTCAAGGTCGGTTCGCGCCGCCAGTCCCGTCTGTTTTTCAGCCTCTCCGACCTCAAGCTTCACAACCCGGCTTTCACGGGTGGTTTTGATCATCTCTCGCGGCGACTGCATAATCGGGCCGCCGTCAAAGATATCGACAACTTTTTCGAACCGGAAACCTTCCCATTCGAGCAGCTTGAAGGCTGGCACGCCGTCGGCATGACAGCGCCCGATAACTTCTCGCGCTTCAGGCGGGAGCAGATCAATATAGATCGGATATTTTGGCATGAGATCGAGAATGAACTGATTATCTGTGGTCGCTGAAAGGTAATCAGCCTCGGTGAATGACATCCGGAAGAAATGCTCGCCCAAACAGTCCCAGAATGGTGTATTGCCGTCATTGTCCACCACTCCGCGAAGCTCAGCGATCACCATGTCGCCGAAGCGCTCTGGCGCAGTCGACATCAACAGGTATCGCGATTGCGCCGCGAGGCGGCCAATCCCAGCGCCGCGATGTTTCTCGCTCAGAAACAGTGTGCCAACCTCGGTGAACCCGACAAATTCATTGGTCAGGATCAGCGCATCCATATCAAAGCGCCGATCCGCTTCCTGACTGGCTTGAGCTAGAGTGATGATGCGGTAATTGAAGAATGGCGATTTGACGCCAATGCCAGCTTTGACTGCGCTACAGCCGCCAATCTCGCCTGTTTCGGTATTTTCCAGCATCATCAGATATTTGCCCGCTTCGGGCTGATCGAGGCGACCGCCAAACGAGTCGACGGATTTCAGCAGGCGCTTGCGCAGAATGTCCTCATCGACAGGCAAAGAGGTAAAACCCGGTCCGGATTCGACCGCGATTGCGCGCAAAGCGTCAAAATCCGACAAAATTGCCGGGCGCATTACATAAGGTGAACTCATCCCATCATCGCCTTTATCTTTTTGGCATCGATGCGGCCATCGGCGAAACGGTTTAGCAACAGGGCTGAAAGCTGCGCGCGCTCAACAAAGCTCGACATCACGACATATTCCTCATTCGAATGTATCCGTCCGCCCATCACGCCAAGCGTGTCAACATTTGGCACACCAGCCGCAAAGATATTATTACCCTCACAGACGCCGCCAGTATCGACGAATTCCAGTTCCAAACCAATCGCTTGCCCGGTTTTCGCGACTGCATCAAACAAGGCTTGCTGCGCTTCGTTTCGCGGTTTGGGCGGCCGGTAGAAGCCACCATGCAGATGGCCGGTAATACCGTCACGTGCGATTGCGGCGTTGAATAGTGCTTTGACCTGTTCTGTCGCCCATTCGGCAGCCTCAGCATCAGGGGCGCGTGCACCGAAGCGCACGATGGCCAGATCAGGCACGATGTTAACCGCGCCGCCGCCATCCAGCGCGCCGACATTGAATGTGACGCCGTCATACTTGCCATTAAGTCCCTCGAGGTCGACCACGAGGTGGGCAGCTGCCTCTAAAGCGCTACGGCCCTCTTCTTTGGCGCGCCCAGCATGTACGGAACGTCCGTGCAGAACAATGTCGAACACAGAGGAGCCTTTGCGCGCGCCCGACATTGCACCCGTGTCCATGCACGGCTCAAAAGTCATGCCGACCAAGGCGCCAGACTGCGCCGCTTCGGTCAGCGCCCATGCACTGGCGAAATTGCCAATTTCCTCATCCGGCGTAATCACGATCTTGTAACCGAGTTTCTGCTTCAGTGGCCCAGCCTCAAAGGCTTGCAGCGCGCCCAGCATGACCGATAGTCCGCCCTTCATGTCGGCCAGGCCAGGGCCATTCAGACGCCCGTCACCAAGATCAGTGATCGTGTCGAACGTGCCGAGTGGAAACACCGTGTCATAATGGCCGCTCATCACAATCTGTACGGGCGCATCTGGTCGGGCCGAGATGCGGATGATTGGGCCGGTTTGAAACTTGTCCATTTCTCCTGCAGCATTGACCGTTTCGAACGGGCTTGTCAGCTTTAGCTCAACTTCAGCATCCAGAACGGTGAAAGCCTCCGCAAGCTTAGGGGCAAACCGCTCTAGGCCCGATTGATTCCAGCTGCCAGTATTGATCCGCGACCATTCCAAAGTGCGCGATTGCATCACCTCTTCAAGCGCAGCGATCCGCGCGCAAATCGCGGTATCCTCACTATTCATTATGGAGAGTTCAGTCATATGTTTTGGTTTCATGCTTAGTCAAATTATTCAAGCCCTAGACGCTTGAGGGGTGGCTTGGATGCCCTGCGCATAAAGCCCCAAACAGAAGAAGCTCCGCAGCTTCACGCGCGGAGCTTCTTCGATTCATTTGATTTGGATGCTAAGCATTTCTCGCGTCAAACGCGGCCAATTCAACTTCCAACTCGGCAATGAGGCCATCTACATTCTGACAAGCCTCGGTCGGTTCCCCGCCCAGAATAGCTGTCTTCTTACAAAGCTCATTTGCAGCTTTGGCATCTTGCAATTTACTCGCGATATCAAATCTAGCGAGCGCAACAATTGTTGCATCTTCAGACGCCATGAAGGCCCGCCAGCTGCGCCCGGCGCGACTATTGGCTTTGGTGAAAGCATCACGAGCCCCGGCGCGGTCCTTACGCTCGTACCGTGATTGACCAATCAACACCCAAGCGAGGCTCTTGTCTTTCAGGCCGCCTTTATTGAGGGCTTGCGTGAAAGCGGCTTCGGCCCTCTCCCACTCTTTTAGCTCGGTATATGACCGGCCTAAACGCTCATACATCGTACCGTCACCACTCATCGCAGCGGCTTCTTCGATCACCGGAATAGCCCGCTTAAACTCACGCGCGACCTGATAGAGGTTGGCAAGAAGTTCCATCTTCTCATAGGTCTTGTTGATCCGGCCCGCATTCATTTCTTTTTCAAGAACTCTCGCGCCCTGATACGGTGCGTTGAAGCGGTTGTAGAAGTTCACGATCCGCATCAACTCGTCTTCTGTGGACAGGATCCCGCCAAGATACATCGCTTTCTGAACTTCAAACGCCTTGCGTTCTTCATTCGCCCGGAAATAGTCACCAGAAATCGCATCCCAGAGCTTACGCTCGTTTGGATTCTTGGTCAGCAACTGCTCCAGCAGTTGCGCTTTCTTCGCCAGTTGGCCCGTGTCGTCATACAGATAGATCAAGAAATCAAAGACATCGCGCTTGGCATTCGGGCCATCAATCTGGAAGACCTTTTCAGCCCAGTTGAGTGACTCTCTATTGCGATCCATCTTTTGATTGATCACCGCCAATTGCCACATCTGATCGCGAGTCGGGGTACCGCCAGCGGCGATCCATTTCTGAAAATATTCCAGCGATTTGGGTAAATTCTCTTCGTTCAGATAAATTTGGGAGATATTGTAATAGGTGTTCTTGCGATCTGACTCCGGGATATAGCCGCCATTAAGCGCGGCTTCGAGATCCCGAACAGCACCGCCATAATCACCTGATTCGATCTTGATCGCGGCGCCGAGGCGCAAGGCGGCCCCTTGCTCGTAACAGTTCAATTCTTTTGTGCGCAACTGAGTAAGCGCCGCCAATGCAGCGGCCGTGTTCTTGTTGGCAAGCAATTCGGTTTCAGCTTTGAGATAGAACTCAGCATTCTTCGAACTAAATGTTGTTTCGGTGCAGCCTGTGCCTTGCGCAAAGGCTGATCCAGCGCTTACGGCCATCATCGCGGTTGCAGCTACAGTCCATTTGAACATACGTAACATGGTCATGGTGTCTCACTCCTCATCCGTCTACAAAACGGTTTCCTTATCAAACGGAAGTTTGCAAGAGATACAAGCGTTTCCAGCAAATTCCGTATTCTTTTTCTTATCTATAACAGCTTGTCGCTATTGATCGAGTTTGAATTCCAGTGGGTAGATCACATTTCTGCGTGTCATGGCCTCACCATTCAAAATTTTTGGAAGAAATTCCACGCGCGATACAGCCCGCTCAGCCTCACTGACAAATAGCCCATTGGTGCACGTCGCGACGACGTTATATGGGCGCCCTTGCGGGGTGACATCCATGCGCACTTCACAAGCTCCCTCGATGCCTCTTTGCACAGCTTTGATTGGGTATACCGGTACCGGTGGGCGAATAGGCCGAGCATCTCGATCGGTTAAGCCGGTCGATGGGAAAGATATTGGCTGCATGCGGCCAATTTCGACTGCGCCGGGCGCACGGCCGGTCAATTGAATGAGCTCAAACTTTATCGCACTTCCGGGTTTCATCGGTGGTGGCGTAGACGGCGGTGCTACTGCGGCTGGCAAAGGGAATGCCCTAGGAATATGAGGTATTTCAGGCGGCTCCACGATATCAAAGGTAATACTTGTCAAAACGCGCGGCGTTGTAACCGGCGGCTCAAAGTCATTGGTCCTGATCAAAGCCTGCATTCCAAGAAACAAACCGGTTGTCACAAGTGCAGCAGGTATCGCGCATTGTGCTAGCCGGAGGGATACCCCCCTCCCCTTGTTTCGCTCGCCAAATGACAGGTCGGGCTGAATTGGATTCATATGTATTGTCGTCATACTTACCTCCATGTTATACAATAACATACTGTAATACTATAACTCTGTCAATGAATGGTGCTATTCAGCTGTCAGAACACAAAAAGGGGCGCCACATGGCACCCCTCTTAAACTCTCAAATATCAGGTTACTCAGGAAGGCGTACAATCCGGTCTGGACGAGAGATTTCGTGTTCCACCTGCGGCGCGGCAAGTTAGTTCATGCACGGCCGGCAACCCGACATCAAAAGCACTTTGAGGTGCAGTAATAGCCCGCCACATCGGGAATACGGCCGATGGGTTGGCTTCCTCCAGACAAGAAAACCGACATTGCGCTTGCACATTAGGGCCTGTTTCGATGATTGTGACTTGGCTAAGAGCGGGCGAACCCGCACTGACAAACCGGCTAAGCGCGGCTCCATCATCAGTCAGGACACCCAATAGCGAAGACTCAGTTACAGGGGCAACTACCGGCTCAACCGGTTCGAGTGAAGCCATGACGATATCTGCTTCGGTGCTCTCCACAGTTTCAGACCTAGCGGCCTCATCTGTGGCATCGGCAAGCTCGATAAACGCTGCAGCTTCGTCGTCAGCTTCAGTAGCATCACCCACCATGTCTACACCCGTATATGCATCTCCTTGCGCATCCGGTGCAATGACCATAGTTGCCGCGACGAACTGAGCGGGTCGAAATACAGCTTTCAGTTTGACATCCTTTACAAAAATGTCGGCATCATCAAACCGGTCCGGCAGAATACTGCCGGCCAACAAGTAACGGTCGTGAGACGCTACAGTTAGCGCTTCCACAGAGCTAGAATCTGGTAGGGTCAAGTATGCTTCGCCAACCACGCGGCCATTTATATCGCGCTCTTCGAGCCAGACATCGAGACGCTGATTCGCAATCGCATATGAGACAGCTATGATAGCATTGCCATTTTCGGCCGTAACGAGGTTGATACTATTGGAGAATTTGGCTTGCGTTACATCCACACTCCAAACGCGCGCCCCTAATGCGTCGAACTTGGCCAATGTTGGTGCCTCTCCGATCGTCAGAGCGTAAACACCGCCGTCGCCAGTAGCAGCAAGACCGGCCAACTGAGCACTATCTTGAACCGCTATCGATGCGTGCCACATATCCTGGCCATCTGCATCAATCCGCATCAATGAATAATACTTGCCGAAGTCATTCTCAGATGCACGTGCTGCTAAGAAAATCGAACCGTCTTGGTTTGGCTCCAACCATATATCAGGATGCGCCGTATTCGCCTCGAATGAGCGCTGCCATAGCAATTCCCCATCAGTGCCCAGATAAGTCATACTAATCCGGTCAGCCATTTCAGACGGCCCCGCTATCGCGGTTCCGGCCGGC
>Ga0256847_1001628_pt1 | contig 11086 bp, 9 predicted proteins | sample TeddybearmetaG_FD_189099 | JGI IMG/M metagenome (GOLD analysis project Ga0256847, IMG submission 189099) | Hydrothermal vent microbial communities from East Pacific Rise, Pacific Ocean - Teddybear | ecosystem: Environmental > Aquatic > Marine > Hydrothermal vents | place: Pacific Ocean: East... | reverse complement strand
GGCCAGGTCCCGACCCTTGAGCGATATATCCGCCGGACATAGTTGGGCATTAGCTGCGCCGGAGTTGGACAGCGTGCCTGCGATGGAATTGATCAGGCGAGCGAAGTTGCGTTCATTCATTTTACTGTCTTTGCCACAGCCTGCTAGTAGCACGCGTTCTGAAGCGATACCGGGCACCTTATGCAGCAGCAGGCACTGTCCGAGTTTACCCTCCATGTCACCGCGCTTGAGTATCGAAGTCAGGTATCCCTTGCTGGCCTTGTCCAGGCGAAGCCCGCTTTTCGAAAGTTTTCGAGGTTGCGAAACAGTAATAATCTGACAGGCGCTGCGCTGACTCTCCGGGTTTGTGGATTTAACGTAGAATTGCATAATTTTCCTGATGTTGATCGGTAGATAACGCGATAAGATACGTGAAGTGTCAAAAAAAACCAGCCCTAACAACAAACTACGGGTATTCAGCCGACATTAATCATGCAATCGTCAGGCTGACACCGGTATAAGGCAACTGACAATATTAATGAGCAACATAATCAACCGCTACCTGACCCGGGAAATCCTGAAAACAAGCGCCTCCACGGTGCTGGTTCTTTTTGGCATCCTGATGAGTAATGCACTGGGCCGGGTGCTGGCTGATATCACTGATGGTGAAATTCCGCACCAGGCGCTGTGGCCGGTAATGTTAAGCCAGTCGGTTAGCCTGTTGTCTTTATTGTTACCCGTGGGCGTTTTTCTCGGCATTATTTTTGCTTTGGGGCGCATGTCCAAAGACCACGAAATCGTGGTAATGAGCGCCTGTGGCATCAGTTATCGAGACTTTTATAAACCGGTTGCGATGGTATTGATCCCCGTTTTCCTGGTCTGCGCCTATGCCAGCATCTGGTTGAATTCGCAGTCTCTTCGCAGTGCACGAGCGATGATTCTGCAGGAAGAGAACCTCAACGAGTTTCAGTTGATCAAGCCCGGCCAGTTCAATCAGAGCAAAGGTGGTGATCTTGTTTTTTACATGGAGTCAATTAGCGCCGACAAGCTGGAGCTGCAGGGAATCATCATCAGCCAGAACATAGGGGACACGAGGGTTCTCGAAACTGCAAAGTCGGGCAGGCAGAAAATCGATGACGAAACCGGTAATTTGTTTCTGGTCATAGGACCGGGAGAGCGCTACCAGGGCAAAGCAGGTCAGAAGAGCTTGAATATAATCGATTTTGAACAACACGGTATATTAATTGAAGGCAATAACAAACCTTCCAGTTTTACGATTAAAAACGAGGAAAAGACAATCGGGGAGCTTTGGCTGTCGGACGAAAAAGATAATCGTATAGAACTGCACTGGCGCATAGCGATGCCGATGGTGCTGCTGGTGCTGGGAATACTTGCTGTTCCGTTGTCATACATTGCACCCCGACAGGGACGTTTCGGGAAGGTTGGATACGCCCTGCTGGTTTATTTTGCCTATTTGAACTTGATGGTTATTACGCGCGCACAGCTCGAAACCGGGAGCTTGCCAATGGCGCTGAATTTCTGGGGCGTACATCTTATTTTTATAGCGCTCGCAGTTGGTCTTTTGTATCGACGCGACCATGGATTCATTTTCCGGAAAAACAGGACCGTGGGATGATTATTAGTCGCTACATAGTGCGTAATATTCAACTGGGAACCCTTGGCGCTGCGCTGGTACTGCTCAGTCTCACACTATTCTCCGTCTTTGTAGGCGAGATGGATAATATGGGAACTGGGGACTACGGGTTGCTGCAGGTGATACAGTTTGTCGCTCTGCGCGCACCTGGGAAGTTGGTCGAGTTTCTGCCACTCGCAGTTTTACTGGGTAGCATGCTAAGCCTCGGGGCACTCGCAAGTAACAGCGAAATTATAGCCATGCAGGCATCCGGGCTTTCGCTGGCGCGGTTGATGGGAGCGGTGATGCAGGCGGCTTTGATTGTCGCAATACTGAGCTTCCTGCTCGCGCAATGGGTGGTTCCGCAAAGTGAAACCAGCGCCCGCCAACTCAAGTACTCAAAACAGACTCAAACCACGACGTTGCGTGCAAACCAGGGTTTGTGGGTTAAGGATGATTCCCGGGTGTTGCAAATCGCATCTCTTCTACCCAATGGCATAGCGCGAGATATCGAGATTTTCCAGTTTGACGCACGCGGCAAGCTGTATTCCATAACCCATGCGGAGAGCGCTATACCCCGGGGAAAAGGGTGGGAACTGCACCGGGTTGAGCAGTCGATAATCGGCGACGATGCCACCAGCGCGCAATATTTTGACCAATTGATTTACGAGGGCAACCTGTCGCATGAGCTGCTCGATGTGCTATTGATCGAGCCACGCCAGATGTCAATTGTTGAACTCCATGCCTATATAAGCTTCCTCGAAGAAAACAAGCTGAACGCGAATGTAGAGCAGCTGCTTTTCTGGCAGAATATTTTTGCACCTCTGACTATTATGGTGATGTGCCTGATGGCCCTGCCATTTGTGCTGGGTGCGCAGCGACAGGCTAACAGCGGGCAGCGATTGTTAATGGGCATTCTTCTGGGTCTGGCCTTCGTAGTTGTTAAAAAACTGCTTACCCAGTTGGGTGTCTGGTTTGAACTCAACGCTTTTTTGGTAGCACTCTCACCCAATCTGGTATTTTTTGGGCTTGCAATAGGCATGCTGTTGAAAAAACAGACGCACGCTGCCAGGAATAGGGCCCAAAATCAGGCTACTGCTTACTAGCCTGCAGCGATGACACATCAATAATCCTGGTCTGGCTGAGCTTGTCATGCCAGGTATAGGGACGAAACAAGCGCCAGAAATAACCAAGCCCGAGGCAGAGCAGCGACAGCACCGCAAAGCTTAGTCGCAAAAAGCTGGTACCCCAGCCAGGGTTTCCCCCAAGATCTGAAACAATTCGAATTTTCCACACGCGCATGCCCAGGGTTTGCCCGGATTTATTCCAGAACCAGGCATAAAAGGTAAACACGATAAAGACGAGGTAAAGGTTGAATGAAGGGTTCGATTCAATCGCTGCGCCCTGATTAAAAATCAGCAGGATGGAAGTTGCAACAAACAGAATTGCAAATAACAACAGGCTGTCGTAAACCATAGCTGCAAATTGTTTAAGTAAACTCGCGGGCGGGCAATCGTTGTAGAATTTCGGAGACATTATTAGTGATCTGGTTAACCGGCAGTCGCCATTTTAGAAAATTTATTCCAAGGGCGAAAGTGGGGCCCGAATTATTATCTAAAATTGTTTATCAGTGGCTACTATATCGATCCTTACTGCAGAGGTTCCCTGGTTCCAGCGCAACCAATTAATACTGACTAGCTATTGTATTATTGTGGAGGCTTTTTATAATGATGTTACTAAGTTAACCTGAGGAGACCGGATAATGGCAACAGCAAAGAAGTCAACCAAGTCAAAGATAAAAACTATGCCAAAAACAGCTAGCGAACCCGCAGTAAAAAAGAAAGCAAGTAAACCCCCAGTAAAAAAGAAGGCTAGTAAGCCTGCAGTAAAAAAGAAAGCTAGTAAGCCTGCAGTAAAAAAGAAAGCTGGCAAACCGGTTGCAAAGAAAAGACCCGCCACGAAGAAGAAAACCTCGGCAAAATCAGTTGCTAATGCTGTTTCCAAAACCCTGCGCGCTACTATTGCGGACTTGAAGAAGGAAATTCAGGTTCTGAAAAATGAAGCAAAAACCGCAGGTAAAAAGGCTGACGCGATGGCCAGTCTAGTGGCTAAACGTGGGCAGGCTGTTTCCAGTTTTTTAAGTAAGTGGGATAAAAAAGCCCATTCCGCGGTTTCAAAAATGAACAAGAAATTGCACAAGAAAAAGAAATAGAGTTTCATGTTCAAAGTTAAATACAGGGCGCAGCTTGCTGCGCCCTTTTTAATTAAGTGAAAAAAACTACCGCAAAATCGATAAACCCCGAAATTGATCGTTTCATCGATAGCCTGTGGGCACAAAAAGGTCTGGCCGAACTGACGTTGTCCGCCTATCAACAGGATTTGAAACAGTTTTCCCGGTGGTTACAACAACACCAGCAACCACAGCTCGCGCGGGCCGATCAAGCCAGCATCCAGGAATATCTTGCGCAGCGTTTTGAATCGGGCGCATCCTCGCGTTCGAATGCACGACTGCTTTCGACACTGAAGCAGTATTACCGACATTTAATCAAGATCGGGGACCGCCAGGATAATCCAACCGCATTGATCAGTGCGCCCAGAATTCAGCGGAGCTTACCGCCGACACTGGGTGAGGCCGATATTGAGCGACTGCTTGAAGCACCCGACATCGAAAGCCCGTATGGCTTACGCGACCGATGCATGCTTGAAATCATGTATAGCTCCGGTTTACGTGTGAGCGAACTGGTTGGATTGCAAATGAATCAGATTAATACCAATATCGGCCTGGTGCGCCTGACCGGAAAAGGCAATAAGGAGCGGGTAATTCCGGTCGGCGAAGAAGCACTGTACTGGTTGGCTAAATACATCAACACTGCGCGCCCCAGCTTGCAACGAGAAAGCTTTATTAACGATGCCTTGTTTTTATCGAGTCGGGGTAGCGCCATCACGCGCCAGGCATATTGGCAAAATCTCAAAAAACACCTGCTCAATGCCGGGATTAAAACGGTGTTCTCGCCGCATTCGCTACGCCATGCTTTCGCTACCCACCTGATTAATCACGGTGCTGACTTGCGCACAGTACAAATGCTGCTGGGTCATAGCAGCTTGTCAACGACGCAAATTTACACCCACATTGCGCAATCACGCCTGAAATCCATACACGCGCAGCATCATCCCAGGGGCTAGGCCTGAAATAGATTCCATAGGGATTGCCGCGTCGCTTGACCTCCTCGCAATGACGGGGAGGTTTTTTTGACTTCCGGAGAAAACCTATTCAAGCCCATTCAAATCCCTGGGCCCGGGGGCGGCCGGGGGAACCCGGCAGCGACATAAAGATTGGCCGGTAGCACTATAAAGGATTTTGACGTACCAGGATTAATAGAGAAATTACCATCCATGGCAAACAAGCCAATCAGTCGCAGAGGGTTCACCCGGTTGCCCCCGGCAACTTCAATCAAACCCCCGGAAGATTTTTTTTTGACCTCCGGGAAAAACCTTATTCAAGGCCACTCAAATCTCCGGGGCCGATGGCAACTCGAGCACAAGTGGCAATATTAATGTAAAAGCGTAAACAGCTTGCGGCGGTATTTTTGCACGCTGGGGTGTTCTCCGCCGAGCATATCAAATATCGATAATAATCCTTTGCGTCCGGCATCCTCGTCGAAGGAACGATCCACGCGCATAATCGTCAACAGGCATTCCATCGCGTTTTCATAATCGCCCTGGGCGCTGAGGTGATGGCTTTTCTGTTGCAAGGCTTCGAGGTCCTGCGGATTTTGGGCCAGGCGTTGTTCGATATCATTCAGATCGGGTAACCCGGCAACCTGTGCAGCCATGTTGATCTGTGCGCGTAACTTTACAGCGCCTTCCTTTTGGCTGTCTTCCTCGTTGAGGGTATCGAGTAGTGCCAGTGAACTGTCGATATCGCCCTGGCTATGGACCAGTTCGGCAATCTGGATTTTCAGGTCGGCGTTTTCGGGGTCTCCGGCAAGCGCCTGGTTCATGATCTGCAATGCTTCCCCGGTACGGCCTTCATCGTGAGCGGTCATCGCCGCAGCCATCAATTCATCGGCTTCGGAGGTGATATGTTTATCGACGAAGGCCCGAATTTCAGATTCAGGGATCACGCCCATGCGTTCATCGACCATTTGGCCCTGCACGAATAGCTTCATCGTCGGCAGGCTCTTGATGCCGAAATGGGCAGCAAGTTCTTTTTCTTCGTCGGAATTAACCTTGGCCAGAATGAATTTTCCGGCGTACTCGTCGGCGAGCTTTGCCAGTATTGGCATCAGTGTCTTGCAGGGTTGGCACCAGTCGGCCCAGAAATCGACCAGCACAGGTTGATTCATCGAATTTTCCAGCACCATGGCCTGGAAATTCTGCATACCGACATTGTGAATATAGGGTGACTCGCTCATAATACAGAACCTGAAAAATGTTGCGCATTATATCAGGTCAAAAGCTTGATAATTCAAGTCCAATTTCGGTCGCAACCAACGCAGTAGTCATACAAGCAGGAATCATCAAATTTGAAAAATCAATACGATGCCGCCTCGATTGAAGTCCTGACCGGGCTTGATCCGGTGAAGAAGCGCCCGGGCATGTATACCGATACTACCCGGCCCAATCACCTTGCCCAGGAAGTGATCGATAACAGTGTTGACGAGGCGATAGCCGGTTTCGCGTCTCAAATCGGCGTCATTCTGCATGCCGACCAATCGCTCAGTGTTATCGACAACGGACGTGGCATGCCGGTCGATATCCATCCGCAGCAAAAGATCCCCGGGGTAGAGGTTATTCTCACCAAGTTGCACGCGGGTGGAAAATTTTCCAATAGAAATTACCATTTTTCCGGTGGCTTGCACGGGGTTGGTGTTTCCGTCGTCAACGCGTTATCCGAACGAGTCGATGTTCGCGTGCGACGCGAAGGCAAGGAATATACAATCAGTTTTGAAAATGGCGACAAGACCGATAATCTCAAGGAAACCGGCAGTGTCGGCAAAAAGAATTCTGGCACCACATTGCGATTCTGGCCGAACCCGAAGTATTTCGATAGCCCCGTGTTTTCAGTGTCGAGGCTCAAGCACATTCTGCGCGCCAAGGCGGTGTTATGTCCTGGTCTGCGGGTTAAATTTTACGTCGAAAAGACAAAAGAGTCGGAAGAGTGGCTTTATGAAGATGGCCTCTCCGATTATTTACTCGATATGCTTTCGGGATTTGAATTGTTGCCGGCTCGACCTTTTATGAATTCGTTGCAGGGAGAGCAGGAAGCAGTGGACTGGGCGGTGGTCTGGCTGCCACAGGGTGGGGACTCGATCACCGAAAGCTATGTCAACCTGATACCGACATCGCAGGGTGGCACCCACGTCAACGGTTTGCGAACTGGAATTACCGACGCCATCCGTGAATTTTGTGAATTCCGAAACCTGTTGCCACGGGGTGTCAAGATTGCCCCGGACGATGTCTGGGATAAAGTCAGTTTCGTGTTATCGGTAAAAATGGCAGAGCCGCAGTTTTCCGGGCAAACCAAGGAAAGGCTTTCCTCACGAGAAACCGCCGCCTTCGTGTCAGGCGTGGCCAAGGATTCTTTCAGCCTGTGGTTGAACCAGCACGCTGATTTCGGCGATCAGCTCGCGCAGTTGGCGATTGCGAGTGCGCAGAGTCGCCTCAAGAGCGCTAAAAAGGTGGTGCGCAAGAAAGTAACCTCGGGCCCGGCGTTACCCGGCAAGCTATCCGATTGCAGCAGCCAGGATGTTTCGCGCACCGAAATATTCCTGGTCGAAGGAGACTCAGCGGGTGGCTCCGCGAAGCAGGCACGCGACCGCGCCTTCCAGGCGATTATGCCGCTGCGCGGCAAGATCCTGAATACCTGGGAAGTCCCGTCGGACCAGGTACTGGCGTCGCAGGAGGTCCACGATATCTCGGTCGCGATCGGAGTGGAGCCGGCTTCGGATAACGTGGCCGGCCTGCGTTACGGAAAGATTTGCATACTAGCCGACGCGGACTCCGACGGGGCACATATTGCGACCCTGTTATGCGCTTTGTTCCTGCGACACTTCCAGACACTGGTCGAAAAAGGGCATGTCTATGTTGCCAAACCGCCGCTGTATCGTATCGATATCGCCAAAGACAAGTACTACGCGCTGGATGAGGCTGAACGCGATGGTATCCTCGATCGTATCAGCGCAGAAAAGCGCAAGGGCAAGGTAAGCGTTACCCGCTTCAAAGGGCTGGGGGAAATGAATCCAATGCAGTTACGTGAGAGTACGATCGCGCCTGAAACCAGACGTCTGGCGCAGTTGACCATTGAGCCCGGTGATAAGACATTCAAGATTATGGATATGATGCTGTCGAAGAAACGTGCCCAGGATCGTAAGGAATGGTTGCAAACCAAGGGCGATCTGGCGGAAGTATGAGTGAAAACCTGGAACTGAATTACGAGGGCGTCGAACAACAGCCACTGCGTGTCTTTACCGAAAAGGCTTATCTCGACTATTCGATGTACGTCATTCTCGATCGCGCCTTGCCGCATATCGGTGATGGCCTGAAACCGGTACAGCGCCGTATAATCTACGCTATGTCCGAACTCGGTTTATCGGCCAGCTCCAAGCACAAGAAATCGGCACGCACGGTAGGCGATGTGCTCGGCAAGTACCATCCACATGGCGATAGTGCATGTTACGAGGCGATGGTGTTGATGGCGCAGCAATTTTCTTATCGCTATCCGCTGATCGACGGACAGGGAAATTTTGGTTCCGCGGATGACCCGAAATCTTTTGCCGCGATGCGTTATACCGAATCGCGCCTGTCCGACTTCGCGCGGATTTTGTTGCAGGAACTGGGTCTGGGTACGGTTGACTGGGTTGCCAATTTCGATGGCACTATGCAGGAGCCTTCTCTACTGCCGGCCAGGCTACCGCATATTTTACTCAATGGCACTACCGGTATAGCGGTCGGTATGGCTACGGATTTGCCACCGCATAACCTGCGCGAAATTGCCAGAGCCTGCATATTACTGCTCGACAAGGCAAAGGCGCCACTCGAGGCGTTGCTCGAACATGTGCGCGGGCCTGATTATCCGACCGAAGCCGAAATTATTACCCCGGAAAGCGAGCTACGCAGCCTCTACGAGAGCGGACATGGATCGATCCGTATGCGCGCCATCTACGAGCGTGAGGATGGCGATATTATCGTCACCGCCTTGCCTCACCAGGTTTCGGGCGCGCGCCTGATGGAACAGATTGCACAACAGATGTTGGCAAAAAAATTGCCCATGGTCGATGACCTGCGGGATGAATCCGACCATGAAAATCCAACCCGCCTGGTGATTGTCCCGCGCTCCAACCGCGTCGATGTGGATGCCCTGATGGGCCATTTGTTCACCACCACCGACCTTGAACGTACTTACCGAGTCAACATGAACATGATCGGTACCAATGGTCGCCCACAGGTAAAAAATCTGAAACAAATTCTGCAGGAGTGGATAACGTTTCGTATCAGCACGGTACGTCGCAGACTGCAGTGGCGCCTGGACAAGGTGGATAAACGCCTGCATGTTCTCGAGGGGTTGTTGATCGCATTTTTGAATCTGGACGAAGTCATTCGCATTGTTCGTTACGAGGACAACCCGCGGACGGAATTAATGAAAACCTTCAAAATTAGCGAAATCCAGGCCGAGGCCATACTTGATATCAGATTGCGTAATCTCGCCAGACTCGAAGAATTGAAAATTCGCGAGGAGCAGGAGCAGCTCAGCGAAGAGAAGAAAGGACTGGAAAAACTGCTCGCATCCGAGCGGCGTATCAAGACCCTGATCAAGAACGAGATTCTCGAAGACATGGAAACCTATGGCGACGATCGACGTTCGCCAATTGTCACCCGTGAAGCGGCACGTGCGCTTGACCAGACCGAGTTGATTCCTTCCGAGGCGCTCACCGTGGTGTTATCAATCCGTGGTTGGGTTCGTGCGGCAAAAGGACACGACTTCGATGTTAGCGGGTTGAATTACAAGTCGGGTGACGGTTTCCAGGATATGGCTCTGGGTAAGAGTAACCAGAACGTGGTTTTCATCGACTCCCTCGGTCGCAGTTACGCCCTTGTAGCCCATTCATTGCCTTCCGCCCGCAGCCAGGGAGAACCCCTGACCGGGCGTTTCAAGCCTGCCAGCGGTGCCGAGTTCAAGAGTTGTGTGATGGGACGTGACGATGACCTGTTCCTGATGTCGTCTTCGCATGGTTATGGTTATGTTTGCAAGTTTGGAGACATGATTACGCGTAACAAAAATGGCAAGGCGCAGATAAGCCTGTCCAGGGGCGCGCAATTACTACCTGTGATCGCAGTGTCGGATTACGAATCCGAACAGCTGGTGACGATTACCAGTGATGGCTATATCGCGCTACAGGATTTGAAATCGGTTCCGCGACTGGCGAAGGGCAAGGGCAATAAGATCCAGGGCATTCCCCCAAAGCGATTAAAGGCGGGTGAAGAAGATATTGCCTTCATCGCATGCCTGTCAGGCAAGCAAAGCCTGTTGATCCACTGTGGCAGGAAGTACAAGTCGATGAGCCTGAAGGAACTGGACGAGTATCGTATCGAGCGTGGCATGCGCGGCCGTAAACTACCCCGTGGATATCAGAATGTCACTGCGATTGAAGTGCTTGAGTACAAACAGTCGGCCGCTCCCTAATCTCTGTAGTCGGGGTATTGCATCAGTTCAGGCAACCGGTCGGATCGAAACAACGAATCAGACGAACCATTCCTGTCGGGGGTAAATTGTTTAGTAATCGAATCGGGGTGATCTTCAAACTGCTGTTGCTGGTCGGTTTTATCCTGCTTGGCAACCTGCTGGCGCAATGGGTTTTCGAAGGGCTTGATTTTCAAATTACAGCGGCGAATGAAACCCTCGTACATCACGTCATCATTACCTCACTGATCGCCTACGCTGTGTTGATGGCAATACCTTTTGTACCGGGTGCGGAAATCGGGCTGGCAGTGCTGATGATTGTAGGGCCGCAAATTGCGCCGCTGGTCTATTTGTGTACCTTGACTGCGCTCAGTTTGAGTTTTTTGATCGGACGGTTTATCCCCGAGCGAATATTGGTCGGTCTTTTACATCACCTGCACCTGGTTAAGGCGGCTAATCTGCTGCTCGAACTCGAAGGCGTTGACCCGAAACAGCGTTTAAACCTGATACTGGAGCGTTCACCGAGAAAATTTGTACCTTTCCTGCTCAAACACCGGTACGTAGCACTTTTCGTTGCCATCAATATGCCGGGAAATATCGTCATAGGAGGCGGTGGCGGCATTGCCATGGTATCGGGTATGAGCCGGCTGTTTACGCCCTGGCTTTACTTTCTCACCGTGGCAGTCGCGGTGTCACCAATCCCGTTGATTCTGCTGTTCGTGGACTCGAATATTGCCAGGTGGCTATTTTGAAACGCCGCTTACATCGAGGAGAAGTCGTAATTCAGTTCTTTT
>Ga0256847_1001627_pt1 | contig 11099 bp, 6 predicted proteins | sample TeddybearmetaG_FD_189099 | JGI IMG/M metagenome (GOLD analysis project Ga0256847, IMG submission 189099) | Hydrothermal vent microbial communities from East Pacific Rise, Pacific Ocean - Teddybear | ecosystem: Environmental > Aquatic > Marine > Hydrothermal vents | place: Pacific Ocean: East... | reverse complement strand
GGTGATTTTATTGAGTTGTCAGCCTGAGCGTAGTCGAAGGCTTGCATTTTTCATAACTATGCATTTCAATTAACAGGTCAGTTTTATTTTATCGAAATTCAAAATTCTTCATTCTAAATTAAAACAATCTGTTGAGTTGTTGATGTGGTGATTTTTTTGATGTGGTGATGTGGTGATTTTATTAAGTTGTCAGCCTGAGCGTAGTCGAAGGCTAGATGAGTCATAGAGACAGAAATTTCGACCGAAGTGGAGAAATCTTGCATTCTTCATAACTATGCATTTCAATTAACAGGTCAGTTTTATTTTATCGAAATTCAAAATTCTTCATTCTAAATTAAAACAATCTGTTGATTTGTTGATGGGTGATTTTTTTGATGTGGTGATGCGGTGATTTTATTGAGTTGTCAGCCTGAGCGTAGTCGAAGGCTTGCATTTTTCATAACTATGCATTTCAATTAACAGGTCAGTTTTATTTTATCGAAATTCAAAATTCTTCATTCTAAATTAAAACAATCTGTTGAGTTGTTGATGTGGTGATTTTTTTGATGTGGTGATGTGGTGATTTTATTAAGTTGTCAGCCTGAGCGTAGTCGAAGGCTAGATGAGTCATAGAGACAGAAATTTCGACCGAAGTGGAGAAATCTTGCATTCTTCATAACTATGCATTTCAATTAACAGGTCAGTTTTATTTTATCGAAATTCAAAATTCTTCATTCTAAATTAAAACAATCTGTTGATTTGTTGATGGGTGATTTTTTTGATGTGGTGATGCGGTGATTTTATTGAGTTGTCAGCCTGAGCGTAGTCGAAGGCTTGCATTTTTCATAACTATGCATTTCAATTAACAGGTAAATTTTATTTTATCGAACTTCAAAATTCTTCATTCTAAATTAAAACAATCTGTTGATTTATTGATGTGGTGATTTTTTTGATGTGGTGATGTGGTGATTTTATTGAGTTGTCAACCTGAGCGTAGTCGAAGGCTTGCATTTTCAATACCCAAACGCTACTTTTTAACGGATCAGTTTTATTTTATCGAAATTCAAAATTCTTCATTCTAAATTAAAACAATCTGTTAACATCCACATTTTGAGAAAGATATTGATATAAATAAGTCATATTTGTTCTAATTAATTACTTTTGCCAAAAGCCAAGACTAAAACATGAGTAAAAAAAGAGTTACTAAGAACACTACAATAAAACCGACGAAGAGTACGATCGTAAAACCCAATCAAAAAGAGGCATCGACAGCCGCAGTTTCTTCCAAAATAACTGCTCCTACTGATATGTTGTTTGACAAAGTGAATTACATGTACATTCTTGGAGGTATCGCACTTATGATAATTGGTTTTGTATTGATGTCAGGAGGAAGCATGCCTGATCCTAATACTTGGGATGAATCCCTCATCTATGGTACTCGACGGACTGTAATAGCTCCTATTTTCATATTAGCTGGATTGGTTGTACAAGTTTTGGCAATATTCAAGAAATCAAATTAATTGGCTAGTCCTTTTGGTTTCATTCTATATAATTTATGATAGATATTTTACGCTCAATAGTCTTAGGTATAGTCCAGGGATTGACTGAGTTTTTACCCGTTTCTAGTAGTGGACACCTAGAGATTGCAAAATTCATTCTTGGTGAAGATGCCGTCGGAGAAGAGTCATTATTGATGACTGTTATTCTTCATTTTGCTACTGCTTTGAGTACGATTGTCATTTTCAGAAAATTCATTTGGGATATTATAGCATCTGCCTTTACAAAAGATGGCAAGTATAGTCGATCTTTCATTATCAATATTATTATATCAATGATTCCAGCTGCCATAGTAGGTATCTTTATGGATGACTTGTTGGAACAATTGTTCAATAGAAATTTGATCTTGGTTTGCAGTATGCTGATCATCACAGGACTGCTACTATATGTTGCAGATAATGCTAAGAATACGAATAAAAAAGTCGGACCACTACAAGCTATAATTATTGGAATCTCTCAAGCTATTGCCATACTTCCTGGAATCAGTAGATCAGGTGCCACTATCTCAACAAGTGTTCTCCTTGGAATCGATAGAGAAGAAGCTGCTCGATTTTCATTTTTGATGGTTGTCCCTCTAATCTTTGGTAAAATTGCAAAAGACTTATTGGATGATTCATTCTCTACCTCAAAAATCGATTTTACTGACCTGAGCTTTGGATTCATCGCAGCATTTATCACAGGCCTTATTGCTTGTACATGGATGATTGCGCTTGTCAAAAAAAGTCAATTAAAATACTTTAGCTATTACTGTTTTATCGTTGCAGCCATTGGATTTGGTTATCTTGCTTTTTTCCATTAAATCAAAAAGAAACCCTCATCAAGGAGTTACCTACCATACTGCAAGAAAATATCATTTCAAAAATCAACTTGCCTCAAGCTGTAGCTTTCAAAGAAGGATTGGTTCTATTAATCGACAAACCGATGGATTGGACATCTTTTGACGTGGTTAATAAATTGCGATTTACAATAAAACATAAACTGGGAATTAAGAAAATAAAAGTCGGTCATGCGGGCACTTTGGACCCAATGGCGACAGGCTTGTTAATTTTATGTGTAGGAAAGTATACGAAGACTATTGAAACTTTAACGGGAATGGACAAGACTTATTCCACAACGTTAAAATTGGGAGCCACAACTCCAAGCTTTGATGCCGAAAGTGAAGAAGATGCTACCTACCCTATTGATCAAATTACTCCTGAGCTTTTAGAGGAAAAAATAAAGCTTTTCAGAGGCGAGATTGAGCAATTACCACCGATGTTTTCCGCTATTAAAATAAAAGGTCAGGCACTTTATAAACTAGCTAGAAAAGGAATAACTGTCGAAAGGAAAGCAAGATCGCTCCGAGTAAATAAATGCGAGATTACACGATTTGAGTCACCTGAGCTTGATCTGTTTATTGATTGTAGTAAAGGAACTTATATCAGGACTATAGGGCATGATCTGGGTGCAGCACTTGATTCTGGGGCATATTTGACAGCTTTGAGGAGGCATTCTATTGGGGAGTATGATGTGGAAAATGCGATGTCTATTGAGGAATGTGTGGAGTGGATTAATGAGGCTGAGAGCTTGGACGAGGTGGTTTAAGAGATTACACGGAGATTCTTGGAGGTATCACGGAGATACACGGAGTTTATTAATTTTATTATCTCTTCTTCTTTATATAAATCTCTTTTTTGACAATGGCTACTACATTTAGTCCTTTGTCTTTCACCTCTGCCACAAAATGAAAAGTCTTCTTACCTTCAAGATCAACCTCTGATTTCATCTCCTCCAACCGATCATCCGAAATCTCAAACAAAGCTTGAACTGTCCCTTTCCCTGGTCGCTTAAACTCAATCGAAGCACTCTTATCCCATAGTATATAGCCATCTCCAAAATAGGAATAAGCAACAAAGACAAAAAATGGATCACACATAGAATACAATGAGCCACCATAATGAGTCCCGTAAACATTCCTATTATACCACCTCAATTTCATCTCCACTAGATAGGAAGTTCCTTTTTCATTATACTCTTTCAATCGTATCCCTGCACCGATAAATGGAGGATATAGATTCAAAAGTCTCTTGTATTTAATAAATTTCTTGACGTCCAAATTGGTGTCTTCATTTGATATACCACAAATAACAGAAAATCAATTCAATTGTCATTCATCAATGAAGTTTTTATTTAGCTTTTGAATCAAAAAAGGCCGTGCCCTTTCCAGGACACGGCTCCACATTTTAATCAAAACTAACCCATTGAAGTGTACTATCGATGATTTAGATTTTGACAAATTTCATAGAGTGTACAAATGTTTTATTTTTCAATGTCAAGACATATATTCCATCTATCAAAGTCTCTGTATCTATTTGTGAAATAGCGGATAATAATTCATTTTCCACTACTACTCTACCACTCACATCTGTAATGACAAGTGTTGTATTTTTATACAATTGATGGTCGCCTTGAATTTCCACAGTCAATAGATTAGAAACGGGATTTGGAAAGATTCGTGCTTCAAGAGATAGATCACCATCTATTTCAATTGTAGCAGTAGATAATGGACAGTTTGGTGTTTTTACTATTTGACCTCTTACTTCACCACCAGGATTATTTGTAGTATGTACATTGACATATGCATTTCCTGACTGAATTAAATTAGCCAAATCACTTGTAAATTCATCTGTGATATAGAAGAAAGTACCATTATCATTCCATCTATCTGTAAGATTAAACACAACAGGACCAGCTACCTCAGGTGCTCCATTGTGAATATGTGAGCCCTGAAATTCTGAACTTAATTCATTAGCTACCACCATCATATGTGCTTCATCAAAATCTCTATTGAAAGCAAACATCCCTGATCCGCTAGCATCTCCTGCATCTGTAACGTCATCAACTTGTTGGTCTTGACACAGATCATAAGCATAGCCATCTCTCGCGATTCTATATACTTGTCCTCTGACTTCCCCTGCAGGATACATTTCAGTATGAACATTCAAATACAAATCACCGCTTAAGAAAGAAGATACAAAAGCATCATCTACAGCTAAAACGTCATCAGTCAAAATGAAAGAACCTGTAATAAACTCTGTAAGATTCAAAACAACATCACCATTACTACCTAAAGCTGCATTGTGAAAATGTGCTCCAGTGATATCTCCAGAACTTTTATCTACCAATATAGCAGTATTCATTCCTGATAGATCAGATTCCAATTCGCCTATGGCCAATCCGAAAGATACCGCATCATTTGCTGGCACTTCTTGACCACCAGTCATCCAAGTATCGTACACTAATCCCGCTGTTCCAACAAGTTGTCCTCTTACTTCTCCTCCGGGATTAGCTTCAGTATGCACATTGATATATATATCTTCATTTCTCAATGCGTCGATATAATCTCCTGCTTGAATTTTTACACTTACACTATTCCCATCCAAAGAAGTAGAAAGGTTCTCAACTACATCACCGTTCTCTCCTAGACTTCCATTATGTAAATGGATCCCAGTAATAGGTCCAGTCAAATTTGAAGTCAAAATATTTATTTCTAAAACATTTGTATTCGGAGTATAGTGAAGTGCTGCTAGTCCAATTCCATCACTTTCCAAAGACGGTACCTCTTGGTCTCCTCCTAATTCTGTGATAAAAGATTCTGCTGCTTCTAAATTCAGATTACCTCTTAACTCTCCACCTGGATTATTCTCTGTATGAAGATTAATGTAATAATTCCCTTCCATGAAATTAGCAACATCTTCTCTAGTGACATCAATAATCGATTGTACTCTACCTTTTACATAGTCCGCAGATAGATTAAAGATCACATCTCCTGTTTCTCCTGGTTGTGCTTCATGGATATGTACTCCTGCAAAACCAGAAGATAAATTCGAAACTGTAGCATTAATCGTAGCTGTAGTGTAGTCATCATTAAAGGTAACAGTCGCTACACCTATTGCATCAGTAGTTACAGCTGGAACTTGATTTCCACCTGTCATTCTTGCACTGATCAAGAAATCATTGCTGAAGTTCGGGTTGAAAACATTAATCACAGGAACTTCCTCGATTACCTCACCACTACATCCGCCAGTACCACTGAATGGCTGAGCTACATAAGGAAATGAAGTTAAAAATGCTCTATCGTTCTTTTCAACACCAGTAGTATAAGTCAATACATTCAATAAATCTTGAGTTACAGGACTTGGACTTGTCGTAGGATCATAATCATCATACCACAATCCGATAGCCGCTAATACTACACCACCAACTGCTTGAAGTTCTATTCTAGTTACATCATCTTCCAATCTTCTACCATTTGGAAATCCATCCATATTCGGGATAAATTCTAAGTCAGCAGTTGTATTAAAAGGCGCAACTGTCAATCCGATAGCTGCCGCTTGAATCAATCCTAATGAACTGAAATTTGGATCATCTCTCGGTGTAGGCGGTACTGCCATATTCAATCTCAACATATCTCCACCATTGGGTAAGAAGTTATTGATAAACGGCTTTCCTGCTGCTAGAGGATTTCCTTCTTTTCCTGTAGCCAGTTGGTAAGGAATCGCATTTGGAACTCCTGTATGAAATATTGGCCACAAATCTACAGATCTAGGTTTTCCCGGAATCAATAGTAGATCTCCATATACTTCAAATGCTGTACCTGTCAAGTCTCCACCTGCAAGTCCTGATACTCCATCAGCACCATTTCTGAAATCAAATGCTCCTAAAGATGCAGATTGAATTCTCAATGGACTAAATGCAGGAACTGCACCTCCAAATTGTGAATCATCCATATACAATGCCAATTCAGGATTGTAAAAAAATTCATCCATTTCTGTTTCTCCTAATTCGTCATATGGAGTTATAGAATTCCAAAAATCTTTGTATCCTATTGGAATTACTACTTCATTAGTCAATGGCATTCCTAATCTTGATACTTGTACCCAATCACCTGAAACTGTCGGATCACCAGTTGATGACAAAGTAGTCATAGCTGGTCTAGAAGCCGAAGCCCATACTCCAATTACGTAGTCAGGATCTAATATATTGGTTGGTATTGCAGGCGCTCCAGTTTTCAATAAAGTTGATATTGGTACTTGGATCGCAATTGTACTTGTATTATAACACGCTACTCCATCTACGGGAGTTCCATTTTGTCTCGGAGCATCTCCTAAGTCAAAAATACCACCTAGGTCTACAAAAAATGGATCGTCACTCGGTCCAGCAAATACAGTTTCACCTGTTGATGCAGAAGTAATCGCATTATTCCATAAAGTATTGTAATCTGAATTCAACCCTGCACCTCCTGCAATAGATCTATTTCCTATGTTGTTAGGAGGAACTATTCCATCTTCTATTATGACTTCAAAAGTTTGTCCGCCATCCATACTTCTTTCTAGCGTATAGGTAGCTTTTTGATTTTGCTTCCCTAGTCTGATATTGAAGAAGGTAGTAGGATCTTCATTTACTATATTAAATGTAAACCTATAAGTCACCTCATCACCAGATACTGAAGCATCATTGTCTACATGAATTTCATATCTGATATTCTCTCCAAATGTATAATAATTCGGACCTCCTTGAGGCAATTGGAATGGGATATAAGTTGCAATCAATGTGATCATATCCGGATTGTCCGGACTTCGAAATGCATATACATCCACATTATCAGCCAATGGATCATTTGAAATTAAAGGGGCTTCCCTGTGACTAGAAGCCGAAATAACTCCTACAAAAGCCAGCATCATAAAAAGGATGCTAAGCATTTTATTTTTTATATAATTATTTTTCATTTTTCTTTATTTTATAATATCAAGAATCACTATCAGTAATTCCATAACTTTTAACTTTTAACTTTTAACTAAAAAAATCACTGTCTCACTTCCGTCCCACTCCAAGGCATTGCCATATAAGGAAAAGTACTTGTGAATTCAGCATCATTCTTCTCTACTCCTGTAGTATAAGTCAACACATTCAATAAATCTTCAGTAACTGGACTTGGTGAATTCATCGGATCATAATCGTCATACCACAACCCAATAGCAGCTAAAACGACTCCGCCTACAGCTTGTAGTTCTATTCTAGTCACATCATCTTCTAACCTTCTGCCATTTGGAAATCCATCCATATTCGGTATGAATTCTAAATCGGCAGTCGTATTGAAAGGGGCTACTGTAAGACCTATTGCAGCTGCTTGAACCAATCCTAATGAACTAAAATTAGGATCGTCTCTTGGTGTAGGTGGTACAGCCATATTTAGTCTTAGCATGTCGCCCCCATTCGGTAAGAAGTTATTGATGAATGGTTTACCCGCAGCTAAAGGATTTCCTTCTTTTCCCGTAGCCAATTGATAAGGAATTGCATTTGGGACACCCGTATGAAAAATTGGCCATAAATCGACAGATCTTGGTTTTCCTGGTATAAGCAATAAACTTCCATATACTTCAAAAGCTGTACCTGTCAAGTCTCCTCCAGCTAAAGCTGATACTCCATCTGCACCATTCGTAAAGTCAAAAGCTCCTAAAGATGCTGTTTGGATTCTCAATGAAGCAAATGCAGGTACTGCACCTCCGAATTGATCATCATCCATATATAAAGCCAATTCTGGATTGTAAAAATATTCATCCCATGTAGTCTCTGCTAATTCATCATATGGCGTAGCTCTATTCCATGCATCTTTATTTCCTATTGGAATTATTACTTCATTGGTTAGTGGCATTCCCAATCTTGAAACTTGAATCCAATCACCACTTACATCATATGTACCATCTGTATTAAGTGTTTTCAATGCTGGTCTAGAAGCAGAAGCCCATACGCCAATCACATAATCACCGTCAAGGATATTTGTAGGTTGACTTGGAGCGCCAGCTTTCAACAACGTTGAGATTGGCACTTGAATAGAAATGGTGTGCACATTATATTTAGCGATTCCATCTCTTGACGGCCCACCTTGTCTTGGTGCATCTCCTAAATCAAAGATTCCACCTAAGTCTACAAAGAAAGGATCGTCAACTGGGCCTGCGAATACTATTTCTCCTGTAGATGCTGTAGTGATAGCACTATTGAATAATTCTGCATAGGTAGTACTCAAACCAGCTCCGCCTTCGATAGATCTAGGTCCGATGTTAGTTGGAGGCACAATACCATCTGTGATAATAGCCGTAAAAGTTGCTCCACCATCCATACTTCTTTCTAAAGTGTAAGTAGTTTTTAGATTTTGCTTCCCCAATCTTATGTTGAAAAAAGTAGTAGGATCTTCGTTCACTTGAGTAAATGTAAATCTATAAGTAATCTCATCTCCTACTACAGAGGCATCATTATCTATGTGTATTTCATATCTGATGTTTTCCCCGAAAGTATAGTAGTTCGGTCCACCAAATGGTAATTCGCCAGGAATATAGTTGGCGATGATTGTAATCATATCTGGATTGTCTGGACTTCTGAAAGCGTAAAGATCTGTGTTATCCGCTAATGGATCACTAGCGATTAATGGTGCTTCTCTGTGTGATGATGCCATAGTAGAGGCAACACAAAGCAGAAACAGCATTAGGGTTAGTAAAGTACTCTTCATAATAAGTAAGAATTTTATTTAAGTGAATAAATGTGAACGGGACTTATACCTGTTCGATCTTACTTACGAGGATGGGGTTTGGATTGGATTTATTAATCTAAAAATATCCACTTGTTATTTTAATGAAAAAATAAACTTGGAAAATTTTGTTCTTTACAATTACGTGTACCTTTAATATCCTTAACAATATAACGATCACTAGATTTTACCTTTGATTGGCAAGCCTTTGTTATTTGGTCTATTTTGGTTCCATTAATGACCAACAGTCTAAATGCTTAATAGCCTAAAATCTTTTCAAAATTGCTTAATTCACATCAACCAATTCCATGTAAAACATCATATCTGATTTTTTAGGAATTGTAGGAGGATTTCCGTCTGCTCCATAAGCCAAATTATAAGGTATGAAAAAAGATGCCTTAGCTCCTTTTTTCAAAAATTGGATCCCTAAATCCCAACCTTGGATAACTTGTCCTTTTCCAACATTAAATGTGTAAGGACTTCCCCTTTTAAAACTTGAGTCAAACATTTTTCCATCCATAAATGCTCCATAATAATGAACTGTTGCCTTTTTTGTTGCTCTCCCAAATGCTCCATCTCCTTGTTCATGTATCACGTATTTCAATCCTTCAGGAGTTGTTTGGACATCCAATTTACCTGCCTTATAGTCTTTTAGGATTTGTTCTGTCTTAACACCTACTTCCCCCAATCTTGCTTTAACAGCTCCTATTTCCTTCTCTTGCTTCAATCTTGTTTCTTCCTTGTCTGCTTTGTATCCAGTTTCATCTTCTATTCTCTTGATACAAGTCACATATTCTACGAATTCCATCCCAGCCAATTGTGGGTTACTTTTATTTGGGAATGAATCTATAGGCATGATCAGAGTCAAACTATCACCTAGCCCTCCTTTCAACAGCATGTCTATTAGTGGATTTGGCATTGTCAATGGTTTTTCTGCTGTAGGCATTTGCAAGATTGGCATGTTAGTACCTTCGCCCATATCTTGGAGTACTTTTCCATCACTTCCTTTCATTGTGACAGTAATATATACAAAGTCCCCTTCTTGTACTTTTTGTCCATGAGTACGAACATGTGTATAGTGGTATCCACTTGGTGTCATTAATTTTTCTGGATTTTTTTGAGTAGCTTCGTTATTAGATGTGTCATTCGTTTTAGTATTCTGTGTATTTAATGTAGGTTCAGAATTAAAAGTTGATTTGTAGTTAATACCCAGAACTAAAATTGAAATCAAACTAAAACCAAAAAGAATAAGTTTAATGCTTTTTGATTTGAGAAATTTCCCTTGTTTGTTATTTAAAGTTTTTCTTTTGTCTGGAATACTATTTTGTCTTTCAACTTTTAAATTAGATTCTTCTTTTTGTTTAGTTACTTTTTCTTTTACTTTTTCTAGTTTATTAGTATCAGTCCTATATGGAATTTCTTTGACAATTTCTATTTCACTATCAATATCATCAATGATTTCCTCTGGCTTTGAAATCCTGTCCATCAAAAATGTATCAATAATATCTTTGGGTGAATCCGCAATTTGCAATCGTCTCAGCAGAGTAGGAACAAATTCTTGATTATAACTTTCTCCTTTTGCAATAAGTAATCTTCGTTCTCCTTTTGAGGGAATAAAATACTCATTATAGAAAGTTTCATACTCTGTCTTTACCCATTCAGAATTCATAGAATTGACTGAACTAAGTAGAATAAAATGTTGGCTATTTTCGAGTGCTTTTTCAATTTTTTCAAAAAACGATGATCCAATATTAGATTTTAAAGCTTCTCCAGACAAAAATATTTTAAGCCCATAACCACGTAATTCCTCACATATGTTTTTAGCTTCTTCATAATCTTCAGATGAATAACTAAAAAAAGCATCATATCTAAAGAGTGTGTAACAAATTAAGGGAATTATATATGTAATTATTATATTATATGTAATAGTTTGGATATCTTTCGAGTATGAAAAATAGAAATAAATCGTCAGAAAATAGGTATTCAGAAATCTGTTTGA
>Ga0256847_1001626_pt1 | contig 11105 bp, 8 predicted proteins | sample TeddybearmetaG_FD_189099 | JGI IMG/M metagenome (GOLD analysis project Ga0256847, IMG submission 189099) | Hydrothermal vent microbial communities from East Pacific Rise, Pacific Ocean - Teddybear | ecosystem: Environmental > Aquatic > Marine > Hydrothermal vents | place: Pacific Ocean: East... | reverse complement strand
GACCTACACCAATGCCTTCACGCGTGCTGAAAAACCATTCCCTATCCGAGCAAAATACGCGTTCGGACTGCATATGTAATAGGTCCCGGGAATCTGTTTGTCTTGATGGCATTTGTTGTGCCTCTAATCCTGCATTTAGCACATTACATCCAGCAACTTTTCCAGACTGCGCGCTGGGTCACATTCTGGCAAGGCATTGGCGGGCTGGTGGGTATTGCGGTAGGCTGTGCATATTAGCGGGGAGGTTGTGAATGGAATTTTTGAAAGAATTACTTAATCCGGCAGTGGTGTGGGTAGTTATCCCGGTAGTTGCGATTGTTATGAGCATTGGCAGCAAAATGCTTAACCGGCATTACGACCACCAGGAGCGCATGGCTGAAATTGAAGCGGGTTTGATACAAGAGGATGATTCAGCGGAAGGTTGATCCGGTGGTTATAATTGCAACTTGCGATAAAGGACCGCAAAATCTCCCTGGTGGACGGGACTGGCCAATGGGGGCCTTGATTTAGAAGTTTTTTCCAAAGATTCCGGTAAGTAGTTTGAGACATCCCCCAGATAAAAACCGGCTGTTTCTTCACCCTCAATAAGTATTTTAATGTTGATCAGGCGTTCGTTTGTGCCAAACAGGTACAGTCGATGTGCCCCTTTGTTTGTCCCCCTGGTAAGTCGATGTCCCTGCAGGGTGAATCCGTCAATTGAGTATTCTTTGACTTCCACAGTCTTATCGAACAAAAGAAACATACCATAGACGGGTCGTTGGGCCTGAAAAAGCAATTCGACCACGCGTCCCCGTTCCTGATTCTCAACCGATATTACCTGCAAGCTCGCACCCGTCCATCCACTTGGTTTGAGCTTTGCAACGTCCGCGGTATTATCCTCATCCCAGGGAAACAGGCTAAGGGGTGCTGCGTTAAAGTTTTGTGTTGCCAGCATGAATTCCGGTGCGGGGTTGCGGGTGTTTAATTGTACCCGTGCATTACCATCATCCAGATTCTCACTGTAATGAATATTTACGTGTTGCGGCCGCCAGTCAGAAAACAAGGGCAGCGATACCGCAAATATAATAGCTATTACCAACGCTGCACTGGCTGCGAGCGTGGAAGACATGAGATCAGAACCACGGGCGACAGGCATCACAGCCATTGCAAATAAGGCCAGTAGAGGAAAGGTTGCTATGATTAGGCCGTAACCCTGAGTGGTTTCCAGGGGCAGTACCAACGCCAGCGAATTGGGAATTACCAGGACCAGAGTCAGCAAGCTCCACCAATACAGATCGGGCGAGACTTCCTCTGCCCGACTGGAATCTTTGTATACAAACGAGCCAATCAATAATATTGCAGAGCTTGTCAGTAGCGGAATCAGCAATGGCCCTGCAGCACCGGGCACATACCAGGTAAGCAGGCTGGCAAATAAGGCCCACCACCACCAGGTGGCAAAAAGAGAGGGTATGAGTGGTACCCGTTTGTTAAAAAACAACGCAAGCCATGCCACGCTGACAACGGGCAACAAAAACAGTACCGTTCTGAATGGCCAATCACTAGCAGGCCATGACACCACTGTACCATTTATGAGTGATATGCATTTAAACAGCAAAAATCCTAATGCGATTACGCCCACCAGTACACTCAAAGTACCAAAGGTGGCAAACAGCAACTGTTTTAAAGGAAATTGAAACAACGCAAAACGAACTGAGGCGATTGTTAACAATGTGATAGCCACAAGCAGGATAAATACACTGTTGCTGTCCTGCCAGTCCAGCCAGAAACCGTAGCTTTGGCTATAAGCGAACTCGTCGGCGGGCAAGTTGGTAAGGTTGGCCTGCAATAAGGTACGTGTCAATGGCAGCACATTTTCCCCATGGTGCTGCACACTACGCGGGTTTAGGTTGTCGATATTGTCGTTGGGTGTGTGGTAGTGATTGAGTTCGGATGCAAACGCGAAGTCGATACCGGGAATTTTAGAGCGCATGGATACAGAAAAATCTGTATCGTTTGGCATCCTTTTGAACATTTCGTTGGCAATGGAATTTCCAAATGGGTGTTTTGCGTTGTCTACATAGGATGAAAGGATTAACCGGCTGCCAAATGCAGTGCGTAATACCTGGCTGTGCCCCGACGTTCCTCCACCTTCTACGTTAATCACCATGCCGACGTTTTTTGCCAGGGGGTGTTCGTTAAAGAATGCTTCTGCCCCCATTAACCCGATTTCTTCTGCATCGGTGATAATCAGCATCAGGGGGTTATTTGCAGGCCCTTCAGTTTTCAGGATTCGCGCGACTTCAAGTAGTGTCACAACGCCCGCCCCATCATCTCCTGCTCCGGGGGCCATAGGAACAGAGTCGTAATGTGCCACTAGGGCTACATAAGGGTGTTTTTTGTAATCCTGAAATTTACCCGGCAGTGTGGCAATAATATTTTCCACCCAGGCGCAGCGGTTGGTCTCAAAAGCACAGGCCCAGGTTGCTTGCACTTCCCAACTTATTTTTTGCTCGCTTAGCCAGTGGGTGATGCGTGTACGAACCGCCTTGTTTGCAATGCTACCTACGGGGTGTGGAGTATTGTCATCAAGCAGGTGTTTAAGCAGATTAATGGCACGTTCTGCGGAAAACTCATTGAGGGGAATGCTCGCCGGTTGTGCCTCTGGCATGCGAACCAGCCAATTACTTAACCCAAAAAGAACAAATGAGAACACAATTGCCAAAGCAAATGGAAACCGGCTCATGTTAACGTTACTCCGTATTTGTTGTGGACATAATCCGCAGAGATGAGATCCTGGGCGGTATTACCCAGGCTTATATATAGTGTTAGGTCCCTGTCATTGGTTCTACCTTCCAGATCGTTGTTGTAGACTAATCCGATCTCACCAACGATATCGTTGTTGGTTAACGCGCCAGCTGCTATGGCTAGTAGCAGGTCACCTGATTCGCTAAGCGCGATTTCGCCTATTTCTGTGAATATGCGGCAGCGGGCCATGCAGTTGGCATCTGCTTCCCGCGTATCAGGCGTATGTGCGCCAACGAGGTTAATATGCACGCCTTCAGCCAGCCAGCTTCCTTCTATTATGGCCTGGGAGGCATTGCTTACGGCGCACAGAATATCTGCACTGCCTATGGCTTCTTCTCTACTGTCTGTAGCAATCACTTCAATGCCATGGATTTGGGACTGCGTCTGAGCAAAAGTGCGGGCTTTTTCAAGCATTGGCCCCCATACATATACTTTCTGGATGTCGCGAACTTCACGCATTGCTTCAAGGTGGCTTGTGGCCTGAACCCCGTAGCCCAGAAGCGTTAGCACCTTGGCCTGTTTTCGCGCCAGGGCATCCGTAGCTGCCGCACTGGCAGCTGCAGTACGTATAGCAGTAATGGACGCTGCCTCCACAAAAGCACATGGAGCACCTGTTTTAGAGTCAAATAAAATCACAAAACCCTGAATGGCGGGGAGACCTGCCTGTTTTGGGTTTTCCGGGTACAGACTGATCAACTTGGCACCAAAAATACCGCGGCTTGAAAGCTCACCGGGCATTAAACCCAGAACGTCGTGCTTACCTTCAAGCGGCATAAAATTGCGGGCAGGGTTGTTTATGTTTCCTGTACTGATTGCAATTTGAACCTGCTTCATCAGCTCAATGCAGGCACGCATATCGAGCAGGTTTTTGACTTCCTCTTGCTGTATCAGGGGGATGTTCATCGGCATTATGGTATTCTGACAAGAATACCCCCCTGTTAACAACGGCCAGATGGAATTAGAATGCCGGATTCGTCAGATTCACCCTCATTTTCAAAACTTGCCCTGCGCCCTGACCTTCTTGAGAACCTCACTTCCCTGGCATATTTGCACATGACGCCGATTCAGGCCGAGAGCCTGCCGCCGATACTTGCGGGTCGTGATGTGATCGCCCAGGCCAAAACTGGGTCTGGTAAAACAGCCGCCTTTGCGCTGGGAATCCTGCAAAAACTGGATGTAAAGAATTTTCATATTCAGGCCCTGGTAATATGTCCCACCCGCGAACTGGCGGACCAGGTGGCCAGTGAGATTCGCCGTGTAGCCAGAAGCATACACAACATCAAGGTGCTGACCCTGTGTGGTGGTATGCCTTTTGGACCGCAGATAACTTCCCTGGGCCACGGTACACATATTGTTGTGGGTACTCCGGGTCGTCTGGAAGATCATCTGGGTAAAGGGCGGCTTAAGTTGGACAAGGTTGAAACGTTGGTGCTGGATGAAGCGGACCGAATGCTGGATATGGGTTTTCAGGCAGTTCTGGACGTAATAGTTGAGCAACTGCCCCGCGGACGGCAGACCCTGTTGTTCAGTGCAACATTTGCCGTACAAATTCAGGCTGCCAGCAAACGTGTCATGAACAACCCGCTTATGGTGCGGGTGGATGCAAGCCACGATACAGACAGTATCGTGCAACTTTTTTACAGGGTTGAGGGTGAGAAGGGGAGATTAACTGCCCTGCGTCTGCTGTTACAAAAACATCGCCCTGAATCCAGCCTGGTATTTTGTAATACCAGAAGGGAAACACGGGAGTTAGCGGATGCGTTGGTCAGCGATGGTTTTAGTGCACTGTCATTGCACGGAGATATGGACCAGAAGGATCGGGACCAGACTCTGGTACAGTTTTCCAATAACAGTGCCTCCATTCTGGTAGCAACAGACGTGGCTGCGAGGGGCCTGGATATAGCTGCTGTGGATGCAGTATTTAATTTTCATATTGCGCACGAGCCAGAGGTGCATGTTCATCGTGTAGGGCGTACGGGTCGTGCCGGAAACAAAGGGCATGCGTATACATTTTTTAGCGAGCGGGAAGAGTACAAACTCGAATTGCTGGATGTTGATACCGGGCTAAATTCCCGTGCCCGGCTGCCTTCACAGGACGTTTTGCAGAAGAGTAGACTACAGCCACGATATACTACCTTGCAACTGGGGGTCGGTAAGAGACAAAAGGTGCGCCCAGGGGATATTCTTGGGGCGTTAACAGGTGAAAAGGGTATCCAGGGGTCCAGCGTTGGTAAAATTAAGGTTGCCGATAATTGGTCCTACGTGGCGATAGAAACAGCTTTTGCAAAGGCTGCACACAATAAGCTTGTGAGCGGAAAACTAAAGGGTCGAAGCTGTCGCGTACGTTTTCTGCGTCACTAGCAAGCTGCCTATTTTTTTCTGGCTTTCTTTTTTGCCAACGGCACGACGTTCTGTTCGGCGGTGATGTTCAGAAGTGTACGGGAGGGCTTGCCAACGTGGTAACCCTGTACATAGTCAATGCCAATTTTGGTGACCATTTTCAGCGTCGCTTCGTCTCCCACAAATTCCGCGATAGTTTTCATGCCTACAATATGCGCGATATCTGCAATAGCCTGGACAATAGTCTGGTCGATAGTGCTTTCGCAGAGCCCGTTTATAAACGCGCCGTCTATTTTCAGGTATTGAACCGGCAGTCGCTTGATATAGTTAAGCGAGCTGTAGCCTGTGCCAAAGTCATCCACAGCAAATTCACTGCCCAGTTCTACCAGTTGTTCAATTTGTGGTATTGCGTCTGACAAACTTCCTACTGCAACCTGTTCGGTTATTTCAAAAATGACGCTGGAGGGAGGTAGCTTGAATCGTTTTAGCTGTGCGCGCACAAACTTGGTGAAATTACCGTCCATGAACGTATTTCCGGTAATATTGATACTGAACTTCAGGTCGGATTGCTTTTTGCGATGCCCGGCTAGCTCACTCATCGCATTTTCTATCACCCAACGGTCGATGTCCTTCATGAGGCCAGAGCGCTCGGCAGCGGGTAAAAAAGTATCCGGATAGTGCAGTTTATCGTTTTCCCGCAGCCGAATAAGTGCTTCGTAATGTTTTATCGAACCTGATTTTGCGTGCATTATGGGCTGGTAGTGCAATTCAAAAAGGTTGTCTTTGAGTGCATCCTGAATGCGCTGTCGCCACTCGACATGCCCACGGATAGCTTTTATATCGCCCGTTTTTTCCTGGTACAGATGTACACAATTACGGCCTTCGCTTTTTGCGTGACGACAGGCCATGTCTGCCTGGGAAACCAGTTCTGCGGTGGTGTATATACTATTGTTTTTGGCGATGGCCACTCCGACACTACAACCAATGGTAAAGGATTTTCCACCCCAGCTGAGTGGATACTTGCCTAAATCTGATAGTAACTCGTTGGCGATACGCTTGGCCTGATGGGCAGTAATTTTTGGCACGAACATTATGAACTCGTCACCGCCCAGGCGGGCGATCAAGTCATCCGGACGGACCGCCTGTCTGATGCGTTCTGCACACTGGGTAAGTATTTCATCTCCGGCTGCATGACCGTAGGTATCATTCACGTTTTTGAACTGATCCAGGTCTATAAAAAGTATCGCGCCACCGGACTGGCCTAGTTTTTCTGTGAACTGTTGCAGAAAATGATGCCGGTTGGCCATGCCGGTCAAGGCATCAAAAGATGCCAGTTTGCGCAGGTGTTGATCGCGCTCCTGTATATTTTGGGCAGCCGTTTTCAGGGCATTTCCGATTGCAGCTATTTCACGGTGGGGAGAGGAAGGTACGTCGATATCAAAGTTGCCGCTGGCCAGTTTAAGCAGGGGCTCTTCCATCACAGAAAGGGGACGTACTGCGCGGCGCAAAATAATCCAACCAAAACCCATAAGAAGTCCGAATGCTGCAAAAATGAAGGCACTGCCTGTCATTACATTTCCCACCAGAGAGCGGTCGTACTTGCTGTAGTCGAGGCCCAGCTCCACAAAACCGGCGATGTTGCTTTGCGTGGTCATATCTTCAAATGAGCTGATGGAAAACAGGTCGGATACGAGAACCGATTCTGTGGTGATGGCCTTGCTGATACGTACATACGGGCTAAGGGATTCGTCTACAACATGGCTTTGGTCGTTTACCACCCGTTCCTTCAGGTCGGCCACCTGGGTTACGTGGAGTGTTTCAAAAGGAGATTCCTGTTCACTCTTCTCTACATAGATGACACTGCCCTTATCATCATAGAAACGCACATAGAGAATTTCCGGAAACCGCAGCAGGTAATTTTCGAGATTTAAAAACCGCTCGTCACCGTCTTCCAGGTACAAACCCGATCCCAGTGCTTCGAGTTCACTCACCCACCTTAAAGACCAGTCATCCAGGTTGTCCCGTACCACCCGATTTGCAATCCACCACACGCAGGTTACAGCAATCAGGCCTACCACTGCTGCAAATACCAGTTGAGTTATGAGCACTTCACTAACGAGCGTGCGGGAGGGTAGTTTGGTTTCGCTTTTATCCATGAATATCAATGTAGTGCTCTGCACCACGTACTCTAATACGCACTATTTTTAGATGTTGGCTGCCAAGGTTTTCATCTTGCAGTAGATCCATAATGCGTTCAGCGATATCTTCATAGGCGCTGGTAACGTGCATATATGCACCCAGATTAAAGATTGGCAGGTTGTAGGAAAGCAGTTCTACCGAATTGGCATTGGCGTGCTGCACCATGCGGCGCAGTACGCCCGGGCTGAGTATGCTGGCATCGGGCAGTATGATGAACCCTTCCACAACGGGTATTAGTCGCCGGAACTCATATAATGCTGCCTTGTCCGATGTCACCTCGCGTTTTACTATCTGGATGCCAAGGCTTTTACCGGCATCAATCAACTCATCCACCAGGTGGCTGAATTCCGCACTCGACACAACACCCACATGTTGCAGATCTGGATTGAGCGAGAGCCAGTATTTGAGTTGTGGTGCCATAGGTGGTATTGCTGCCACACCACGGTAGGTATTTTGAACGGGGTTAAAAATCTGGCTGTATACTATTTCTACATTCTCGCTGTATCCGGATACGAGGCTTAGCGCCTGATTTCCGATCGCAACAAATGATTCAATTTTTTTGAGGCGCATTTCATGCAGAATTTCATCACCGGTATTCTCATCCAGATTGAACACTTTGAATGGAGTATCCAGTCGTTTGGTCAGCGCATTTTCTACGTCAAGATAAGCCGGTACATTGGCGCTAACGACGATTCCAAGTGGTACAACAGGTAGGGGTGGTGGTAGTTCCTTTGGTGTGTCTAATACGGGAGCGTTCACAGGAGCTATCACGGGTTCTGTATCCTGAACCTCTGGGCCCGTGGATTGACAGCCGGCCATTACCAGCGCTGCCAGAGCAAATAGTACCCGTAGCATAAACGTGAACCGCCAACTAATTGATGTATTGAGCATTACCAAACGAAATCCTGTCGTGGTAGGTCTATGCTATCGCGCATCAATAACCTGCGGGTGTGATGCGTGTCTCAATTATCAGGAAGCTGGTTTATGATAGAGCAATGACACACTTACCAATAATTGTCGTCGGAGCCGGAATAGTAGGGGCTTCAACCGCTCTGGCATTACAGGAGGACGGGCATACCGTCACCTTGCTGGACCGGGAGGAGCCCTGCGCAGGTGCATCCTTTGGTAACGCCGGTGTTATTGTTAATGGCTCGTGTGTACCGACTGCCATGCCGGGTATAGCACTCACGGGCCTGCGTATGTTGGTGGATGCCAACGCACCAATGTCTATACGCGCAGCCTATGTACCCAAAATACTGCCCTGGCTGGTACGTTTTGTACTGGAAAGCAGGGCCAGCCGGGTTGCCAGTAATACGCAGGCAATTCATGCACTCTCAAAAGATGCAACCTCCTGTTGGTTACGATTGATTGGAAATACTGGCTTGAGGGAAGGATTGGCAAGCGGTGGTTGGTTACGGGTGTTCGAGACTGAAAAGGCTTTTGTCGCATCGCGTACTGCTCGTAGTTTGATGGATGATGTTGGTACGCCCTATGCTGTGTTAAACGCAGCAGAAATTCAGGAAATGGAGCCCCACCTGGCCCCCAATTTTTGCCGGGCAATATTCCAGGAGGACAGCATGAGAATCACCAATCCTTTTCGAATGGTGCAGGGTATGGTGGAATTGTTTGTCGCGCGCGGAGGTACTTACCAGCGCTTTGAAGTAAACAGCATCGTCAATCATCAGGATGCTGGTACGGAATCGATAACGTTGACAAATGCGCATGCTTCATTGTTTGCCAGCAAAGTGGTCATTGCCTGTGGAGCCTGGTCCAGAACTCTTGCCAAACAGATGGGGGATATTATTCCTCTGGATACAGAGCGTGGTTATCACCTGATGTTTTCACCCGAAGACAGCGCTTTGCTAAATCGAGCAGTGGTACATAGTGAAGCATCTTTTGTACTGAGCCCAATGGAAGCTGGTTTAAGGATGACATCACAGGTTGAATTTGCCGGGGTAGATGCGCCTGCAGATTATCGACACATCCGAAGTTTGGTTCCGGCCGCCAAACGCATGTTGCCGGAGCTTGAGAGTAATGAGCAATCTGTGTGGATGGGTTGTCGCCCATCTTTGCCTGATTCACTTCCTGTGCTGGGTTTTTCTTCCCGTTCAGATAAAGTGCTGTACGCTTTTGGACATCAGCACCTGGGAATGACATTGGGGCCGCGAACCGCATTCATCATTGCGGATCTCATTGCAGGGCGAAGTCCGGATCTGGAGATGGCGCCTTATCGACCTCGATCGTAGGACTATGTCACTTTATCCCGCCGCGGCTATTTATCCCACCGCGGCTATTTATTCCGCCGCGGCGCTTTTCCCATATCCTTCAGTTGTGCCCAGAGTGCCGCTGTGCCATCAAACAAACGCTGCATAATTTCGCTTTCTGTTACTCCCAGACGTGCACTGGGTGAAATATCGATGATGCTGTCCCGACCCGTACCACTATGTTCACCACCGGCACCTCGCAGGGCAAGCCCGAATTTGGCTGCTGATTTTCCAAGTTCTTTTAGTCTGCTGTCCTGCTGTGCCAACCCGGCAAGGGTCGCAGGGAGTGGAAGGTGCAGGCTGGCGCGCATGGCAGTACCAAGATTGCTCGGACAGGAGGTGAGGTAGCCATAACGCGGGGAATGGGCAAATGCAGGGAGCAAGGTGGTGAGCTTGTCCAGCCCATCGCGCAATCTGGCATACAGGCCAGACAGATCCCCGCCCTTGTGCATAGACATGATACGCAGGTGATCTTCTTCTCCAACCCATACGATAAAATCGCCCGAACCCGAAATATACATGCCCCGCCCGTAGGGCCAGTCGGAAGCTATCCCGCCTGAAACGAGGTAAGGGTCCATGCGCATGTCCTTAAACATCTGATGGTTGTCCACCCTGCTCTGATATTCAACGGCATTAATTGCGTGTTCTGAACCCGGTGTTAAGGAAAGGTATGTTCCGCAAAATTCAGGATCTTTCATGAGAATGGTGAAGGCTTTAATCATGTCATTTTCAAATTTCACGCGATCCTTTTCTGACATCGCCCCCGGCAATGGTATAGCTGCAAGATTGCGCCCAACCCGCACTCGCATGGAAACATCACTCAGGGCGGAGTCAATATCCTCCAGATTGCATTTTGAATATATCCTGCCCCAATCATGTTGTTGGGCGATTTGTTGCCCGGGAGTAATGTCATGATGATCGCGAATCATGGGTTCAAGCAGGGTTTGAAAATCTTCATAATCACTGCTGCTTTGGGCATATGCTCCCATATGACTGTCAGGATTCTCATATCCTGTTTTGATGATATTCCACACTCTGCTCAGTGCGTTTTGATCAAGACTGTCCAGATAATCATCAGTAAAATGCCGCGCCATCAAATTTTCTGGGTGGGCTGAGCGAATAAGTCGAAGTTGAGTTTTAAGGGCTTCTCTGTCGAAGCCTCTTTTCATTTCGGGGAATACCATATTGGAGAGGTAAATGCCCGTTCCTGAATAGTCACAGGCAGGTCTTCCAACGGTTCTATCCCCAAAGTGTTTGCGTCGTGTGTGCTCCAGCGCAGTTTTGGATTTTCCAGGACGCGTGCATAGTAAAACACCCGCTGTCCGGCATTAAACTCGGGGTCGCTCCCAAGCGCGCTGAGCTGGGCTGCCCCTTTGTTCTCATCCCAACGGCCGGTGTCCAGTTCTACTCCTGCGCCGTTGTCTGGAATCCGGTGTGTTATGGGGTCTGGCAAAAGGCCATCAGAGCCAACCACGTCAAACACTTTTTCCCTGGGCGCACCATTTTCGATCCAACCCT
>Ga0256847_1001625_pt1 | contig 11112 bp, 9 predicted proteins | sample TeddybearmetaG_FD_189099 | JGI IMG/M metagenome (GOLD analysis project Ga0256847, IMG submission 189099) | Hydrothermal vent microbial communities from East Pacific Rise, Pacific Ocean - Teddybear | ecosystem: Environmental > Aquatic > Marine > Hydrothermal vents | place: Pacific Ocean: East... | reverse complement strand
AGTCCTTCCATTTCATCTATAACAAATTTTCTTCCAGCACCTACTTTTCGAATACGGGAATTTTCATTTGATAGATCTGTTAGCAGTTCTTTTTGACCCCGAGTAATCGTTCGATCATTACAGTGTAGTAATCGACAAATATAAGAGTCTCCACCATATCCTAGTTTTGTTGCTTCAATTGCAGCATAACGACGACGATCTTTTTCTGATAAGCTTTTATAAAAGTTCAGCATCTGTTCTTCAATTTCTTTAGTATAGGTTGATATATTCATGGTTCCGAAAAATATTTTATATTATTAGGAGGGATGTTAAGTTAATTTTATACCATAGTTTCGTATTTTAATAAATCATCATTCCTTAAGATTCAATTTCTTCTTCATCACAAATTACATTAAAAGCATCATCAATTGAAATAGATTTATCTAATTCAGAAGCATAGTGCTTAAAAAATAATCTCATAACATGGTTGATTCCTGAATTTTTAATTCCTCTTAAATTATCCTCAAAATATCGTCCTTTTGTGTAACTACCCGTAATAATCTCATAAGATGGAAAATAAGCAATGTGTTTATGTTGATTGCAAATTTCTTCTGCAGCAACACGTAAAACAGACTTGCTATAAGTTGTTGAAGTTAATACATGTTGATTTTTATAAGTTGCAATTAAGGGAACAGGTGAAACGGTTAAAATAATATTTGCTGTTGCATTAATCTTATGTAATTTTCCAATGAATGAATTAAGGTCTTTAATTACATCATTAACAGTAAAATCAACAAAATGATAAGCATCATTCATTTCACCAGCAACAACACCAGGGGCTAATGGAAATATGGCTCCATCAATGGTAGATTGCCATGCTTCTGTTAATCCAAGTGTAAAAATAAAAGTATTTAATTGAGTAAACATTTCTTTTACTTTTTTTAGGTGTCTTATTCTAGAATCAACAACATCTTTTTTACAAGTGTAACCATCTGGTGCAACTTGAGGACGAAAAGGATCAACAAACCGACCATCTATACGTTCCCATGTTGAATCAATCGGAGTAAACATTGAAAATGCACGATCAAATAATTGATTCAATTGTCTTGCGGTATAAATATTACCAAATCTTGCCGAAAAAATACCATAATTATATTTATGTGCTTTTTCTTTCGACATCCCTTCTTTTGCTGGCTCAGCAACATAATAATTGAACCCATTTTTTTCTAAAGCACGTGAAAGGTGCTGAGCAAAACAGCTTCCTGCTGTGGCAATTTTTTGTTGAGAATTTAGAGTAAAAGGTGTATCTATAATGGGGTCTACTTCTTGGATAGGAATGTTTGCAACTGATTTATTCCAATAATGGTGTTTTGGAAGTATGGTATAGGGGTTTTTTAAACGCTCTTTAATTGTTTTAGCAATAGGTTTTTTTTTGTTATTATCCAATTGTGCATAAATAGATAAATCTCGGTCAATAACTAATTTATTTTTATCGTATTGTGAATAAACTTGATAACTATGTTCAATAAAATCATGTAAATCCAGTACGTTATGTTTAAAGCTAAATCCATAATAACCTTCGATACCTAATTGTTCTGCAATTTCAGGATAACAACCCCAAATAGCACCTGCTCGATCAACATCTGGAATAAACTCTAATGCTGATGTTATTTTATATTTTATATTTTCCTGATCAAGAAGATGCTTAGCAATATCAGATACCATCCTAATCTTAGGATGATTGATAGAATTCATAAAACACCCATATTTTAACCACTTATGGGGAAGGCCTGTAAAATCAAAATTAGTTGCTCTACCTTCTGTAATAAGCTGTTCGCATGATTCTAACCACACATTGTTATAGCCTAATAAGTCAAACGTCTTGGCATTAAAAAGGGTAAGAGTTTGTTTTATAGAAAGATTTTGAAGGTAAGCAAAAAGGATGAGTGCCGAACTATAATCACCAGTATGGGTTCGAATTACTTTATTATTTACTCTTACATAGGCCATATCAGGATGAAAACCACGGAAAACTAAGCGTGGATAAAGAATTACTTTTCCTTTTATTTGTTCTTTATGTACATCAATAATATTTTGGCATATCGAATGATAAAAAATATAATCATATGAACTATAGTCTTGGTTATTTCCATTTGTCGCCGTAATAAAAGGGTTGAATGTATCAACAGATGCCAAATTTCCCATCATTGTTTTCATAGCCATACCAATACGACCACTTTGACAATTTCCAATTACTAATATTTTCATTCTTTTACAATTAAACTCATTATTTTATCTCTGTACCTAACATCTACATGATTTCTAAAGACACCAGATTTTACTTCAAAATCATAATTAAGTGAGGCCAGCTCCGTTAACGGTGTATCATAATCAATGAGACTGTAAACACCGTTAATTTCACAAACATTCTTAGTACAAAAATCGACATAAAAATAACCTGTTTTTAATGACTGTTTTAAAACTTGTTCATAAAAATTTTGGGGAATTTTTGTTACTTTGTTTCTCTTCTCTGTTACATAGCCTACACATTGTTCGCCTTGCCAAATAAGATCAACCAAAGCAGACGCAATATTTCTATTCATAAATCCAATATCAATTGAAGCTATACTTTTTGGTCTATTACCATAATCCCATTTAGAATATTTATTTCCTGTAATATACATATCTTTTACAGAATAACGAGGCGACCAGAGTTTATAGATATAATGATCATCAACATAAAATTGCCTTTCTTGGTTTGGATCCCCTGTACCCCATGCCAATTTAAAAGGATATTTCTCCCATTGCTTAACAGGAAGGTCATCAAATTTCATTATTTTTTTGCAACGATAATTGGAAATACTTCGCTATAAAATTTGGTTGACTGAAGTCCAATTACTTCAACTTTTTCATAGCCACAAGCACGTAAAAAATCTAAATTAGATTCCATTGTATAAATTCCATTGTATAACTTTGTATTACTTACAACGCCCCAGTTAGGATTTTTCTTAAAAGCTTCTCCTCGTTGAGGACGTGATTGAATAATAATTGTTGCATTTGAATTACTTAAAAACTCAACTAATTTAGTTACGTTGTCATCTCCAATATGATACAAAACACAGCAAGCAAGAATTCCTGTAATATTTGGAGTTAATTTATCAGCAAAATTGCCATGAAAGAAACTCACATTTCTTGTGTCATAGCAAGTATCAAAATAACTTCTAACACACTCTGAACGATTTAAAAACTGTTGATCAATATCACAACCTAAAACACTGTCTGCAACATTTCCCATTAAATATGAATAAAGTCCAGAGTTACAGCCAATATCAATAACATTTTTACCTTTCATTGCTTCAAGTTCTTTTGCTAATGCTGTAGACTTAGTATTCATACCTTGATAATTATATGGATATTGGTTAGTCTTACTTGCTTCATTCTTTTTCCATAGTTCTTGTATTTTAGGTATATCACGTGATACTTTATTTACAAATTCTAAATAGGCTATTGACATTTAAAACACTCTCTAAGTTTAATACTTCGAACAAAAACCATAATTTATTTTCTATTTAATTTAAACTTAAGAGTTTTTTCAGAGATCCTAAGTTGCAAATTAAATCTATTTTATAAACTATAAAATTGAAACTGTCGAACTATTGTAAGTTAAAAGCTGAACTCTAACAGAGTTTATAAAAAAATTAAATTATTTTAAATAAAGAAGTAACGATTTATTCTTAAAGTTCAGCATAAAAGTTGGAACTAGCGATACTCTGATAAAAATTCTTATAATCTAATTCTGCTCTTAATTCATTATGATTTTTTAAGTATTGATATGCCGAAAATATCTTATCTTTATCAGCAAGCAAAGAAGTTGCTTCTGCTAAATCATTCATATAAAGCGGATAATCATTACCTAAATATTCAACAACACTCGGAAGTGGATTAATAATAATTGGTGTACAACGAGAAATACACTCAATAACCAGATTATTAGCTGCTGTCGCATATAGCCAGACAAAAACAACGGAACTGGATAATAATTTGTCATATTCTTCGTTTGATACCATTTTACGTACGTCAACAGTATCATTCCTTAAATCACCAAAAACTTCTATTTCTCGTCTTAAATATTCGTTTGTGTGTGTTTTGGTTAACATAACTTTATTGTGTTCAGTTTCAACTTCATAAATAGCTTGTAAGCGACGTAACCAATCTCCAGCTTGAACTATGCTAGGGTTTTTGACATAAGCATTCCAATTAAATTTCACCGTTGATAATTCTGTTGGGTGTTTAACTGACATAGAAGGTAAATTAGGGTAAACATAAGCGAGATCCTTTTTGATGTCTTCGGTTAAACAAATTAAACCTCGACAATATGGTATCGATTGCTGCCATAATTCTGTTTTAAAAATAACTTCAGGCGTTGCTTTTATTTCAAACCATTTTGGCGCATCAAAGGGAACATGCAAGATACCTATCCAAGGCTTCTCTATAGGGTAAGGATTAACTGAATTAGCTTCTCCTTCATCATCTCCCCAAACAAAATACCGTTCAATAAATGGTATAAAATTAATTCCATCCTCCCCTTTGTGTAAGGGGGATAAACTTTCAATTAAACGGTTAAATGAATTTCTGTGCTCACCAAAGGTTTGATGTAACCCCGTAATATTTAATTTTTTGGTAATATTTCCTTTTATTTCATTAGGTTTAGGAACTTCAATACAACTATATTTCTGATAATAGAAATCCGTTAAAAAATCTCGTTCAATAATCTTATGTAAAGCATCAAGATGCTTTCCTCTTCGATTATGTGAGGTGACATTAATAAAGTAGTAGGTCAAAGGTTTAATATTTAAATAACCTTTTTCATTATTTTTTGTTATTTTTAGCCAAAAAGCCCAATCAGCAAAAGTACCATAACGATTTTCATCAAAATAACCAAAGTTATCATGTAAGGATTTACGCCAAATGGGCATACAATGTGGTAAATTATTAGGTTTTAAAGACCAGTTACCATTATTTTCTTCTAGAACAGCAAGTTGATTTAAACCAAATTCACCAGCTAAATCAGTATACCAAGGATCTGAAAAATGAATTTCACTGATATTATCTGTATATTGTTCAAAAGGAATCACGGCACTTGCCGCTACTGCAACATTGTTATCTCGTAAATCCTTTAGGAGTTCTACTGTGTGATTGGGATGACGTAAATCATCAACATTAGCATTAGAAACAAATAAAGAGGTTGCAATACGTAAACCAATATTCCAGCATTCATATAATCCAGGATCAGACTTATACCATCCTAGAATAAGATTGGTGTGATTGTGGTACCAATAAAATAAAATACTTAATTCCAGTTCACTTAGTTTTGAGTAAAATATTTCATGAGAATAAGAAGAATATCCAGATAATGCCGTGATATTATTATAAAATCCCTGTAGAAAATCATCAGTTTCATACATTGATGTAATCAGTGTACAAGTATCTAAATCAATTTCTTCATCTGAAACAAAAGAATCTAGTGCAATTTCATAACGCTCTTTAGCTACCATCAGTATATTTGTATTAAACTTAGCCATTTTAATACTTGTGGTTTTAGTAATATGACGTTGATCTAAGAATATTGCGTCAAATTCAGTAATGAGCTCAGGAGATAACTTTGAAAAATCACGAATAAAAGCAACAGAATCATGATAACCTTGCTCCCCCAACATAAATTGTTTAAGGGTTGTTTCAATATCATCTATTTCAATAAAATATACATGTGTTGTATTTATGCCTACTTCACCAATAAAATCAGAATCAATATTATTAGCATTAATTAACACCATTAAATCTAAATTATTAATTTTACAGATTATTTCAGTTAGAATAATAACTTTCTTTTCATATTCTCTAAAATCATCTAACAATAAATAAATTTTATCAGTATTATAATGTTTTACAGGGAGTGGAGTATATCCTCGATTAATCCAATCAATATGATTCCAAACCGCGCCATATACATGAAATGGAATATTACAATTTTTAGCCCAATGTAAACCTAGAATTTTTTCTGCTTCCTCGCTCGCATTTAAATCATCATAGTAAGAAATGTTTTTAAATGTATTTTCATGGTGTATTGTTTTAATATCAAAACATGGATTTAACAGGGTATAACCTGATTCTGTTAAAATGTAACCCAACATCATATCGCAATTCATTTTACCCATTGCAAAGTAACTAATATCTTTACGCAGATGAATAGGGGTCTTAAAAATCCAACTGTCACAAGATAAATAATTAGGTAAACCAACACGATCCTTTAATTGCAATGAGTAACTCTCGCCTTCTTTATTTTTATCATAACGAGAAAGGGTAAGAATAGTGGGTTTTTCTTTGTTATTTAATAATGAGAAACAATTTCTAATGTCACTTTCACCAATAAAACTAATATCTGAATTCATTAAAGAAACAATAATATTTTCTGATGAAATTAAATTACTGTAATCAAAAAGTTCTTTAAAGGTTGGTCTTGTTTCATAAAAAGCAAGCTGTATTCTTTTGTTATCCAGAAATGGAATAGATGAAAGTATATTTTCACTTTCAGTGAGAATATGAATCATCGTTACTTGATCGTTATCTAAATGCTTTTTAAATGCATTAATAATATGACTTTTATCAAAATTTTTATGTAAACCTAAAGACGTTACAATATGAAATTCGGATTTAGTTGAAGTAACCATAGATTATATTTTTAAGTTAAATATTTTTTAATATAAGACAAAGCAAAATTCTTTTCTTTGTATTCAGATGCTGCAACACGGTCAAGAAGTTGCTTAGCTTTATGGTAATTCCCTTTTAATGCATATTCAACGCCTAATTCACAAATATTTTTATAATTTGAAGGATCTTCATAAAATAATTTCTCTAATGATGGTATTTTATTTAATCTACATGTTAATAATAAATCTTCTGTATTTGGATACTTCTCTAATATAATATCAATTAGTTTATTGTGTATTTCTATCTCTGATATCGTTGTTGAATGACTGATTATATTAAATGCTTCTTGCAATAATTCTATGATCTCATTGGCACTCGTTGTATTTTCATTTATTTTTATATATATTTTAGTTACTAGTTTTGAGTATAAAATAGTTCTCATAAAAATCCCATAATCAAAGAAAAAATCGCATGTTGTAAAAATTAATTACATTATATCATTAAAATATAATTTTATAGCCTTTTATTGAGTTATATACTTTGCTAATTGCTTCAAGAAATTTATAGCGAATTGTGGTAGTGATGCATTTGAAGAAAACCAATTATCTGCGAGCACATAACGCCATTTTAATTGATTTCCACAACAAACCTGTATCATATCTCGGAGCTGTTGATTTTTAGTGATTTCACTTTTTCTTTTTTTGTTTTTACATCACAAAATTAAAGGGTTTTTTTACCAGTTCAAAAGCAACAGGCAGGCTGACTTCCTTAGAATAATAAAGACAATTTAATAAATTAATGCCTTTAACCGAACGGCTAACCGTATGATCATAATGCCAACAAATTAAATCATTTTCTTTACTGTGTGGTTTTTCTTGAATCGTATCATCAAAAATCAAGACACCTCCATCTGTTTCAATTTGTCTAACCTCCTTTTTAATCACTTTCCAAAGATCTTTGAATGTTAATTCTTGTTGAGAAAGAAAACGGGTAATTTGGTCATGGCTAATGGCTTTATCAACTAATGAAGATGATCCTGTTGCAGTTGTAGCACCAAAAGAAGTAATAAGGTAATCTGTATATAGATCAAAAATATCATGTTTTTTCATAAATTATATTTTAGCAAAAATATTTATCTGCGTAACTTCAGTTATAATACTAGGTATCGTAAGAACTATTTTACTCAAAGATGGAAAATATATTTAAAGCAGCACTTAATTTATCCGAACCTTGGTACATAGAATCGATCAAATTTGATGGGGACAATAAGCGCCTAGATATTTATATCGACTTTCGTCGTGGTACAAAATTTCAAGATATTGACGGTGATTACCAAAAGTATCCCGTATATGATACTCAGCAAAAAGAATGGCGTCATCTGAATTTCTTTGAACACGAATATTACCTTCATGCTCGTACTCCAAGAATTAAACGAGCAGATGGGCGTACTCGAGTTATTATGCCACCATGGAGTGGCGTTCTTTCGGTCTTTACATGCTTATTTGAAGCATTATTACTTCAGCTTTGTAAATCAATGCCCGTGCATAATGTTGCCAAACATTACCAATGTTTCAGACCATAAAATATGGTGTATGCTTGACCTCTATATCCAAAGGTCATGACTATATCACGCTCTTTGTTGAAATGAACGAACGTAAAACGATTCATATTAGTGATGGTAAAGACAACCAAACAGTTAAAGACTTTGTTTCTACATTTAATGAACACAACGGTGATCACACAAAAATTACTAAAGTCAGCTGTGATATGTCTCCTGCGTTTATCAAAGGGGTGAAAAAAAATTTACCGCATGCTGAAATCACGTTTGATAAATTTCATATTATCAAGCTCATTAATAAAGCTGTTGATGAAGTGCGACAAGAAGAGGTAAAGACAGTAGGATGCCTTAAAGGATCGCGCTATGCAATCCTTAAAAATGAAGCTAATTTAACTCAAAAACAACGTGAAATCAGGAACCAGCTTTGTTTATCAAAACAAAAGTTGAAAACCATCCGAGCCATGCATATAAGAGAAGCTTTTCAGGATATTTATAAAGCAGATACAATAGAAAAATTTAAGCAACAGCTAAAAGAATGGTACTTCTGGGCAACGCATAGCCAGTTAAAACCAATAAAAAAAGTAGCAAAAACTATTAAAAAACATTGGGATGGAATTTTACAATGGAAGGTAACGCAAATTAATAATGGCCTTCTAGAAGGGCTAAATTCTGTTATTCAAGCAGCTAAAAGAAAAGCACGAGGTTATAAAATAGATCACTTTAAGACTATTGCTTATTTATTAACAGGAAAATTAGATTTTTCTTGGGTTAACAAATACTGTAAACCCATATGAAATTCAAAAGAGCCATAAATATTTATCATCATCTTCCATTAAGTACCCGTCAACAACGTGAAAAAATAAAATCACAACGAGGTTGTGTTCTTTTATTTACAGGATTATCTGGTTCTGGAAAATCCACCTTAGCTTATGCTTTAGACAAAATATTATTAGAAAAAAACCAACATAGTTATGTGCTTGATGGTGATAATACACGACAAACATTGTCAGCGGATCTTGGTTTTTCTAAAAAAGATAGGCAAGAGCATTTAAGAAGGCTCTCAGTACTTGCTTATCATTTTGTTGATGCGGGTATTATTACAATTATTTCAGTTATTGCCCCTTTTAAGGAAGATAGAGACAATATAAAACAAATTATTGAAACTCAAAATTACTTTGAAATTTATTGTGCTTGTCGCCTTAAAATCTGTGAACAAAGGGATCCTAAAGGACTGTATAAACAAGCCAGAGAAAATAAAATTTTAAATTTTACAGGTATTTCTTCTCCTTATGAAAAACCAAAAAATCCTGATCTTATTATTGATACAGAAATAGAAGAAACATCCGAATCAATTGAAAAAATTATTAATTTAATGATTCAAAAAAAAATAATTTAAAATTTATTATCAAAATATTTATTATAAACCGACTTGGGTATTGATGAATATATTTGGCTTGTTGCTTTTAGAAATAATTCACGATTTTCAAATAGATAATTTGATAATTTTTTTGATGAACTTGCAAATGGATTTTTTCTAGGTTTAAAAACAAGATTTTCTTTTATAGTAAAGTTATTTATATCTTGTTGTATGTGATTTGGAAAGGGGGCTAAATCTTTTAATAAAATACGTAAATAATGATCAATATCTTCATATAAAACAACTTCTGTATAAGATTGTTCTCTATCCATTAATGGAGCAACCCATTTATTAATAAAATTAATAATATATTGTATTTTTTCATCTAACCAACTTATTAATTCATTTTTTTCAGGTAGAATAAATTGTTTATCTACTATTTCATAAGCTGAAGCAATAATTTCAGGTTCATGTAATAAAAAAACTTTATTAAGATTAATACCTTCTTTAAATAAAATATGATTATATTTATTTAATTGAGAAAGTGAAAACCAAGATGTTAAAAGAAATAAGGGGGCTCTAATAATAATAATGCGTTGTAAATTTTTTTTAGTATTATATATTGGATCTTCCAGAGTAAAGTCATGTGATTTAAGAAGTCTTAATCGAGATATTTGTTTTTTATTTGATTGGTTCGCATATCCTAGTATTGCACAAGGCATTTTTTTACAACAACCTTTTTCATAATACCACTCACAAAATGAAAATTTATCTTTTAGTAAATATTCAAGTGTTCGTTTCATATAATGTAAACCTGAACGAGGTAAGGATTTAGAATCTAATAAAATAAAAGGAGTATCTGACAACTGATTATAAAATTGATATGATTTTTCATTAAATAAGCTTTGATCTATCTCCGTCTTTATTGAAGATATTTTTTTAATATCTAAATAAAGATAATTAAGATACATATTCTTCACATACTGACTTGCTTCATTACAATGATGAATCGAGATTGGTTTGTTTTCTTTAATTTTTTTTATTATTTCAAAAGGATATAATCCCAGTTTTATTTTTTCTTTTAGTACATAATAATCAGCTAAAAAATATTTATTGGCAGTTTTTGTTGCAAATTCAAAATATAACCTTGCTTTTTTATCCTCTTTTTTTAATAAAGCAAGGCGAGCTAAATTAAAACTGGTACTTGCTAACAATATATCAATCACTTTTTTTCTAATACAGCCTTTTTCTAAAGCTAATTTAATATATTTTTTAGAAAGTTCAGCTTTATTTAATTGTTGATATGCGACCGCAATATAAACTAAATAAAGAGTAGCCGTTGAATCAGCTATTAAAGCTTTAATATCCGTTTTAATTAAAGCTTCCCATTCTCCAAGCAACCATTGTTGTTCTATTTCATGTAAATTTATTTTTGTTGTATTTAAATCAAGCTTAAATTTTTTTTTCGTTAATATTTTATTTTTAGAGCGGCTTTTCACTAAACAGCTCC
>Ga0256847_1001624_pt1 | contig 11114 bp, 8 predicted proteins | sample TeddybearmetaG_FD_189099 | JGI IMG/M metagenome (GOLD analysis project Ga0256847, IMG submission 189099) | Hydrothermal vent microbial communities from East Pacific Rise, Pacific Ocean - Teddybear | ecosystem: Environmental > Aquatic > Marine > Hydrothermal vents | place: Pacific Ocean: East... | reverse complement strand
GACCGTTATCTGGTCTCAGCGGGTTTAGCTTCAGACTGGCCTTACGGCCGGGGTATTTACATCTCGGGGTTGAGCGATTTTATGATATGGGTGGGAGAAGAAGACCATCTGCGCATTATGTCTATGTGCAAAGGGGGTGACCTCTCAGGTCTGTTTGCCAGATTGCATCAGGGTCTTGAAAAACTCGATGAAATACTCTCGGCATTCGCCCACTCTGCACAATATGGTTTTCTTACTTCTTGCCCCACCAATCTTGGCACCGCAATGCGGGCGAGCCTGCACCTTGCTCTACTTCCGCCTACTGCCCTGTTGGATCACAAACACAACATATTGGGTGATATGAAGAAAACAGCATCCAGCCTTGGCCTTGCTATCCGTGGCTCTGCGGGAGAACACACTGGAGCAGGCCAAAATGGCATTGTTGATATTTCACCCAGTGCTCGCCTGGGAGTAAGTGAAAGCGAAGTTTTACAATGTCTATTCAATGGCACGGCAGCTCTTTGGAAACTAAGAAAAGAGTTAACAGCCAATTAGTACTAGCGCCTGGGTCGATAAGGTGCCATATCAAGATCCGGGCGGCGACCCGCCACAAGATCTGCAATAATAAACGCGGTGCGTGGTCCCAGCGTTATTCCCAGGTGTTGATGTCCAAAAGCGTATAACACTTTGTCTGAATGAGAAGAAAACCCCAGCACAGGAAGCGAATCAGGCATCGATGGTCGGCAACCCATCCATACAGATTGCTCATCTGTTTCAATCTCTGGCAGCATGCGTCTGGCTCTCGGAATCAGGTTTCGAATATGCTGATAATCCGGATTCGCATCGACACCAGCAAATTCAATTTGTGATGTCATTCGCAAGCCATCCTCCATTGGGCTTAGTACAAATGAATCTTCGCCGTGTACCACAGCACGATTTAGTAAAGGGTTGTTTTTAGCTGAAAACATCAGGTGGTAGCCACGCTCCGTATCCAGAGGAATATTATCCCCCATCTGCATGGCAAGTCTCCTGGACCAGGCCCCGCAGGCAATAACTACTCTGCTGGCAGATATTGAATTCTGGGCATTTTCGAGCTTTATCGAGTCATTTGCGGAACCCGGCTTTGTTACTATTCTGTTAACGTCAAAGCGTTGGTATTTGCCACCACGTGCCACCAACAAATCCACCATGCCCTGTACCATACGATGAGGGTTGGTAACTCGCAGGCTGTCTTCCTGGAAAGTTGCCCGACAAAAAACAGGTGCCAAATGTGGTTCCAGTTCCTGAATCTCCTGCGCATTTAACACTGAGTATGGGGTACCTACATCATCCATCAATGCGCGCGAAGCCTGTGATGCCAGAAAAGCTTTTTCAGTCTCAAAGACTCTCAACCAGCCACCACCGGTTAACATGTTCTGCAGGTCTGTGTTGCTTATTAGTTGCTGCCAGCTGGAAGCAGCATGTTTTGAGAGAGCGTGAAGGGCCCGTGTATTTTTAACAACCTTACTGGCTCTGCTTTCCAGCACAAAGCGTATCAGCCAGGGTAGAATGTTGGGTGCATAGGCTGCCCGTATTGACATAGGCGCATTGGCGTTAAGCAGCATTCGCAAACCGGTAGATATAATGCCCGGCATGGCAGTTGGCGCACAAGAACCATTAACTACAACACCGGCATTACCAAATGATGCACCAGAACAGGGCTCCTGGCGGTCCAGCAAGGTAACTGCATGACCATCCTTTTGTAACGCCAGCGCGGTAGTAGCTCCAACAATTCCGGCGCCAACAACGATAATGGGTAGATTGGTCATGGGGCTATCTTAAACCAGCTTCACGAAAATTGAGACACGCATCACACCAGAGTGATTACGAAGCGCGATAGCATGGAGATACCACGACAGGATTTCGTTTGGTAATGCTGAAAATATCATCTAATTGGCGATTTAAGACTATGCTGCGGGTTTTAGTTGTTCTGGTAGCGCTTGTGATGGCTGGCTGCCAGTCCACAGGGCTTAATGTGCCAGACGCAGAGCCTGTAGTAGTACCTGTCATCCTGGAAACAAAAAAAGAAATTTCTCCACCACCCCCAGAAGCACCCCTCGCGGTAGTTGTAAGTGCAAATGTCCCGGCTTACCTTGACGTTAAAAACGCACTCACCGAACGTCTGGCCACTCCTTTCCGGATATTTAACCTGGACGAGAGTACCAATGATGAAATTCTGGCAGAGATGCGTCTCAAAAATGTAGATTCGATTGTTGCTATAGGTGGCCAGGCGCTAAGCCTTGTTTCTGGGTACAGTGAGAAGACAAAAATAATTTACAGTCAAATTTTCAATCCTGTACAAAAACCTTACCGGGGCGTAGCCGCAATCCCGCCAATGGAGCCTCAACTTAAATACTGGCAATCGCTTAATCTGAATTTGCAACACATTGGTGTCGTATCCAGTGCGGAATTTCGGCCCATAGTAAATGAGCTAATAGCAGCAGGAAAAACACTGGGCATTCAGATTGTGCAGCGGGAAGTGGCCTCGGACAAGGCGGCACTGCATGAGTTTCGAAGACTAATACCCGTTGTAGAGGGATTTATCATCCTGCCTGACGCCAGCATACTAAGCCCCGGTGTTCTGCGCCGCATGGTGCAACACGCCAATGCTAATTCAGTAGAGTTACTTTCCTATAATCTGCCAATCTTTAATCTGGGTGCATACATGCACGTTACCAGTGCCTACGACGACATTGCCGAACGTATAGTTGAGTTACTGAACGACAAAAACCTGGGCAGCCAAAACCTTAAAATAGTGCGTATCAGAGTTCGTGGTGCTGAACGCTACGTTGATATTCATGGATAACAAGCAATCCAGATTACCCACGCGAACACTCGTTAGTGAAGTGCTCATCACGCAACTGGTCTTTGCAGCCGTTGTCGGCCTAATTGCGGTCACTTGTGTGTGGTGGATTGCAAACAGGGTAGTTCGGGACAATCTGGACGACTGGTCATTAAGATGGGTGGGTGAGCTCGAAGCCCTGGGATCAGGATTGTATCTGGAAGATGGCGATGAGCGATTTTTAAATCTTGAAAACTACCTGCTGAGATTTCCGGAAATTCTGTACGTACGTTTTTATGATGAGCAGGGAAATATCATTTACGTTGAAAAAAGTGAACAGAAATCTCCCTTTAAAACACTTCAGGTCACTCAGGTTGCTGATCTGAAGAAGCGCATTGAAACCGACGAAAGCCATGTTGTGGACGAATCTCTTTCACCTTATGTACGTATCAGCAAGGCAATTACTACGGAATCTGTACTGGTTTCAGATCTGTTTTCAATCAACTCCTTTGAAGACATGACTACCAAAAGTGACATAGCTGGCTATATTGAATTAGGGCTGGACTACAGTAAGTACGACCGCTCACTGGTAGAAAATGTGATGGCGGGTAGCGCTTTTATATTTGCTGCTTTCGGACTACTCATGGGTTTTGGATGGCTCATTTTACGCAGGGCAGTAAAACCGCTTTCTGTGATGGAAAAACCCTTGCTAAAACTGGCCGAAGGTAACTTTGATATCGAGGTACCTGCTTCTTCGCACCGCGAAATCGCAGCAATCGGCAATGCTTTGCAAACTGCAGCCCGTAATATACAGGAACGCGATCAGCACCTGCGAAAACTGGCTTCGTTTGACTCCCTGACCGGTATGGCAAACCGGCATCATTTTCTGCAACAATTTTCTAAAAAGTTAAACCAGTCCGGTGGTGCAATACTTTTTATCGATCTGGATCAATTCAAAACCGTAAATGACACATATGGCCATGCCGCAGGGGACGAGATTCTTACCCAATGCGCCGAACGCATTCGCCAAACTGTTCGTCCCCAGGATCTGATTGCACGCCTGGGTGGAGACGAATTCGTAATGTTTGTACCTCGCATTACCGGTACCCAGGCAAAACGCATTGCAAACCAGTTATTATCCGATTTGGGAAAATACCCATTAAGCTACGGTGGAAAATCTTTCACCATTGGCTGCAGTGTTGGAGTCTCCATTGCCAAAGAAAATACCATATATACCACAGCAGAGCTCCTGTCCCAGGCGGACCTGGCTTGCCGCCATGCAAAAAACGAAGGTCGCAATTGTGTCCACCTGTACAAAGAGAATGCAGGCGAAAGAGAAACCATAAAAGGACACGTTGAATGGCGCCAGCGCATTCAGGACGCATTAAAAAACAACCGTTTTGAACTGCATTACCAGGCCATAATGCATGCCAAATCAGGCTCAATAAAACATTACGAAGCGCTAATTCGACTGCGCGAAAACAAAAAACTGTATTTTCCGGATAGCTTTTTACCCGCAGCAGAACGCTCTGGCCTCACGAAAGACATCGATCGATGGGTGATAGAAACTGCCATGCGTGAACTTGCAGAACACCACAAACTTCAGCCCGACCTGCAGTTTAGTATCAATATAACTGGCAATACCTTTATGGATGGCAACTTCACCAAGTTTGTCCGTTCGCAGCTCAAACGATTCAAGCTTTCACCCTCCAGCGTTATTTTTGAGATTACCGAACAGGTGGCCATAGGAAGTTTGTCAGATGCAATTCCACAAATAGAACAACTGGTTGAGCTGGGATGTGAGTTTGCTGTAGATGACTTTGGAACAGGGTATAGCTCTCTCAATTATATCAAACGATTGCCTGTTCAATATGTAAAAATTGATGGTGCTTTTATTAATGGACTGTGCGAAAGCACAATTGACCAGACTATCGTACAGGCCATCGCGGACATTGCTCACATCGTCGGCATGAAAACCATTGCAGAATTTGTTGGAGATGAAGCGACACTGAAAATGGTTACTGAAATCGGCATCGACTACGTTCAAGGTTACCACATCGGCAAGCCAGCACGCACGCTGCTGGCCACCACACCCGAACAAAACGTTGTGCCACTGGCAAAAAAGAACGTCCGAAAAAAATAGTTAGCGCACTAGGGACGCAGGATACGAGCCCGGCAGCTTCGCCCTTTTAGTTTTCCTTCAACCAGTTTAATATGTGCAGCGCTGGCGAAAGCCGTTTCAATAGCAACATAAGACCAGTTGTCGGCAACCTTGATTTTTCCAACGTTAGACCCCTGTATACCCTTCTCACCAGTGAGGGCACCCAAAATGTCTCCGGGCCGCACCTTTTGTTTTTTACCAACACCCAGATGCAGCGTCGTAAACCGGGGTTTCAGTCGCCTTTTTTCCAAAACATCGCTAGATGGTAGTCTGGCGCGGGAATTCAGCCCCGTATCAACATCCAGTAATCCCAGTTTAAACTCTTCACGTTCGCTGAAAAATGTGTAAGCGTGCCCTCTGTTGCCAGCGCGACCAGTACGCCCTACACGATGTACATGCACCTCAGGATCATGTGCAAGATGGAAATTAAAAACTGCATCCACGCCCGCAATATCCAGCCCTCTTGCGGCAACATCTGTGGCGACAAGAATAGAAGCACTATTATTGGAGAACTGAATCAGGGTCTGCTCCCGATCTCTTTGTTCCATGTCACCATGCAATGCCAATGCACTGAAGCCATCATTTATCAGGCTCTGTGCCAACTCGCGTGTTTCGCGCTTGGTATTACAAAACACCAGACTGGATTCAGGCCGATGTTTCTGTAGCAGCAAACGTAGAGCATTTAGTCTGCTCTTTTCATCGTCTACCTTGTAAAAGATCTGCTCAATACTGTTTTCGCTGTGATTTGCATCCACCTGTACCATCAGGGGCTTATTCATAACACGTTTACTGGCTGCTTTAATCTGGTCAGCAAAGGTAGCGCTGAACAGCAGGGTCTGCCGCTGAGAGGGTAGTTGTTCGACAATGGTATCCAGAGTCTCCTGAAACCCCATATCAAGCATTCTGTCGGCTTCATCCAGCACCAGCGTCTCAACTTTGCCTAACTCCAGCCGCTCTTTACGCAGATGGTCTTCGAGACGGCCGGGTGTACCCACTACAATATGCGCACCGTGACCCAGTGATGTAATCTGCGGCCCAATTGGTGTTCCACCACAAAGCGTGAGTACCTTTATATTATGGATACTTCTGGCTAAACGACGAATTTCGCCCGCTACCTGATCTGCCAGCTCACGGGTTGGGCAAATAACCAATGCCTGAATATGAAAATTTCGGACATTCAGTTTTTGAAGAATTCCCAGTGCAAACGCGGCAGTTTTACCCGACCCCGTTTTCGCCTGTCCTATTACATCGAGGCCCCTCAGTATTTGTGGAAGGCTCGCAGCCTGAATTGGCGTCATGTGGATGTAACCCAACGATTCCAGGTTCTCAAGCAGGTCTTTATGTAGAGAAAGTTTTGAAAATGACAACAAATTTGGGGATTCCGACATTCTAATTCCATCTGGCCGCTGTTCTGGCCACTGTTAAGGCGTGTATATTCTTGTCAGAATACCATATAGCCGTTTGACAATTACCCGGAATCTACATGAATGTCCCACTAATACAGCAAGAGGATGTCGAAAAACTGCTCAGCATGCGCGACTGCATACAACTGATGAAGCAGGTTCAAACAGCTATCAGTACGGGGCAGATAAGCAATCCAGCGCGCAATTTTGTTGCACTTGAAGGAAAGCAGAATTTCTTTGGCCTGATGCCAGGCGAGCTTTCAACTAAAAGCGTTTTCGGAGCGAAACTTATCAGCCTGTATCCGGAAAACCCGAAACGGGCAAGTCTTCCGGCTGTTCAGGGCTATGTACTTTTATTTGACTCCACAACGGGTGCACCATGTGCTTTAGTAGAAGCAGCATCCATTACAGCAACACGAACTGCGGCCGCCAGTGCCGCCGCTACGGATGCCCTGGCACGCAAAGACGCAAGCGTGTTAACACTTCTTGGCTACGGTGTTCAGGCAGAAAGCCACCTGGCAGCCATACTTGAAATTCGCGACATTAAAAAAGTAAATGTCTGGGGGCCCAGACACGACAAAGCCGGTTCTTTCGCCGCAACTCAATCCCAACGCCACAACATAGAGATAATCGCCGTGGATAAAAGAGAGGAAGCAATAACTAACGCAGACATTCTATGTGCAGTAAGCAATGCATCCCACGCGATCATACAAGGTAGTTGGATCGCCGAAGGCACGCATATTAATCTGGTAGGTGCGCACACGCCGGACGCTCGCGAAGCAGATGCAAGATGTATGGTTCGCAGTCGAATATTCACAGAAATTAACGCCATAGCACTTTGCGAATCCGGCGATCTGCTACTTGCCATCGCTTCGGGAGAGTTGTCTACTAAGGATATCATTGGCGAAATCGGCCTGGTCTACAACGGCGATCTGCCCGGACGAACCACAGAAAAAGATATAACTTTGTACAAAAGCCTGGGCAACATATCCCAGGACCTCATTGCTGCTGAATTTGTATTCAGGAAATATCAGAAATTATAGGTTCATGCACGGAGTAATTTTACATGCACAGATTTCCCCTGATTCTGGCAATTGTATTTTCGCTGGTTTTGTTTGGACTAAACAGCTGGCTTGTTCGTATGCCGGACGCACAGCCCCGCAATGTTCCCGAAAATCAGTTTTCTGCAGAACGAGCAATTGACCTACTCAAACATCTACTTGGTAATAACACGCCCCATCCTGTCGGCAGCTCTGCAAATGCAGCGGTGCAAACACGTATAACCGACTGGCTCGACCAGCAAAAAATCGTATGGGAAATACAATCTACCTGGTCCTGTGCCTTTGAGGCCAGCCGCTGCTCGTGGGTGGAGAATATTATTGCGACACTACCTGGTAAAACCCAGGATTACGAAAAGCATCCTTTTGTTGCCTTAATGGCCCACTACGACTCGGTACCCATGGCACCTGGAGCGGGGGATGATGGTGCTGGTGTGGTGACATTGCTAGAGGTCGCGCGCATTCTCAAATTGGAAGGTCCGGCAAATAATCCATTGATGCTGATTTTTACAGATGCAGAAGAAATTGGCCTGATGGGCGCGGAAGCATTCTTCAACTACCACCCCTTGGCAAAAAATGTTGGTATGGTCATAAATATTGAGGGAGGTGGGACATCCGGGCATAGCCAGGTTTTACGAACAGCATTTGGCAGCAGGCTAATCCTCTCCTCCTTCACAGACACGGCCAAATTTCCATTTGGAAATTCAATTGCCAACGAAATGTTTAAGCGGATGCCCAATGACACAGATTTTTCGGTATCCATGCGTTCCAGTATACCCGGAATCGACTTCGCTTTCGCATCCGAGCTTAACCACTATCACACCCCTAACGACTCTACTGAAAACCTGAACCCTCGTAGTGTTCAACACCATGGTGAAAATGCTCTACCGTTAACACGTGCGCTGTTGCAAGCTGACCTTACCAATCTGTCCACCGACGAACTCGCCTACAGCCAAAGCTATGGTCTCTGGCTGGACTGGAGCGATAACTACAGCGTCCTGATCTTGATTCTGGCCATCAGCTTATTACTATTAGCAACTTTTCGTTTTTCCCTTTTTCAATATCCTAAAAAGGAGCTATTGTTCGCCTTGCTGGGTACCTTAAGCGTTTTACTCACGGTTATCGCATTGGGCCTGTTGTTGTTTAAGTGTGTATCACTTGTTAACGAAACGGTCGTATCATGGCCAGCAAACGACTGGCCGTTCCGGACAATACTCTTTTTCTTACCTGTGCTTGGTGTTACCTGGCTTGCCCTGTTCTTTAACAGACTGGTTTCAATAGTGCCTTCTCTGTTTGCTACCTGGTGGTGGTGGGTTTTGTTTGCCAGCCTGCTTACTTACTATGTACCAGGTGCATCCGGGCCATTGCTGATTCCACTTTTGGCAAGCGCAGGGATTTTATTACTCGCTTCCTTTATAGATAAATATTCCACTATAGATAGAGATTCCACGCAAGAACAAAGACTGTCATCCCGTGTGCACTGGATGGCTTTGCTAACCCTGGTTTTTGTAGTTCCCAACACAGTGAGTCTGGTACTGGCTCTGGAAACTACCCAGGGCTACGGTTTAATCGTTGCGACCTTTCCCCTGTTGAGCCTATTTGCTATTGCGCTCTTTCCTCTTGCACGTGGTGTCAGCCTTAAGGTTTCTGCGCTTGTATCCAGCGCAGTGGTAGTACTGGCTATGGCGCTGGCTGTTTCGCTACCTCTGTATTCTGCCTGGCGGCCACAGCACGTTAATATTTATTACAGTGAAAACCTGGACGACAACACTGCTCGGGTTCAGCTTAAAACACGCAATCCAGCACCAGAGCGCATGCTGAAAACGCAAAGTTTTAACACCGCTGTGCTTAGCCTGTTCCCATGGGACAAAAATACTACAACGGACGTCGCAGAGCTTGCACCTAGTGGGTGGAATGGTGTCAACCTGCAGGTTATGTCAGTGAAAAATCTTGAAGGCGGACGCCTTGTAGAGGTAACTTTACAGGCCCAGCGACCTATTTATGGCATGTTTCTTCTATTTGATGAAACTGTGGACATTCAGCAATATTCAATTGACGGATACACCGTACAGGCACATCGACTTACCAGAGGCGCAAGCAAAGGCGCACATCAACTTTACCTGTTTGGAGCACACGAGAGTGTAGTCAAACTTAAGATAGATATTGCTGGTAAAGAACCTGCCGGATTGTATCTGGCGGACGTATCAAGCTACCTGCCAGACTCTTTACTGGAGACCTTTATGTCACGACCACCATTAGCCAGTCCGGTTCACCAAGGGGATCTGGCAGTTTTGTATCGCAGACTGGAATTGTAAGCGAAGGACTAATACTCCTCTGACTCATCTCCTCGCTCCATACCCGCCTCAATTTCCGCCATGCGTTCCTGATGGTCGTAATAGCGACTAAGCATGGTTTTTCCTATGCCCATAACAATGGCAACCACCGGAATGACTACCCAGACTACTTCCGGATTAAGTAGGTCTCTCATAAATTCCATTCGTAAAACTCCGCTCTCATTAAGTGCAGCCTACCAGAATGTGACCCAGCGCGCAGTCTACCGCTAAGGCGGGATGTATGGTGCAAAAAGCGAAGATAGAGACATTGAACATGCCGTCTAGATATACAGACTTTTCAGGCGTATTGCATATGCAGTCGGAGCGCGTATTTTGCTCAGACCATGAATGGTTTTTCTGCACACGTGAAGGTATAGGCATAGGTCCCTATTCAAGCGAGGAGCTGGCAAAATCCCGCGGCAAGGAACTGGCCAGACGCTTGTCGAACCTGAGTGACAAGAAAGAGATTACCGCTGCGATCCGAAATTTCGTTTTTGAAACAACTGGTTTAACCGAACCTGGCACGCTGCAACAGCGATCCGTTTAACACTCCCACCCCGCATTTACCTCTCTTGCACTCACCTTGCTCCGTCACAGGCAAGAAACGTGCGTTCCTGCTAAAAATCGCTTAGAGTCGCCAGACAAGTATAGGAATACGCAGGCCTGGTAAGCACCAAGCCAACCATAGACGGACATAAGCACCTATGACCAAGGATTTTCTGCCAGCTTTCTCGCTCGAAAACAGTGAGGGCACCCAGGTCAAATTTCCCTCCAATAGTTACTCATTAATCTGCTTTGTAAAAGAAGATTGTCCTACCTGTAAAACTGTAATACCCATTCTGGATGCCTGCTTTAATTCTATGAGGCCCACTGTGGACATCCATATTATCGGACAGACTCTGGATGGTAACCAAAGTCTAGTCGAGGATTTTGGGCTCAATATCCCCATACTGGATGACAGTGCACTTATGGTTTCCTATGCGTATGATCTGGATATAGTGCCTACTTTAATCTGGGTGGACAAGCAGGGTAAACAACTGCAACGGCATGAAGGTTTTGTTAAGCAGGACTGGAGAAGTTTACTCAACGAATTGTGCGATTTGGCAGACGCAACTATTCAGGTGCCCTGGAGCAAGTTACCCGAATGGCGCCCCGGTTGTGGTTCATTGTCGGTTGACCCAATGATAGCCGAGCGCTTGCAGGCCGAAGCAGAAGACAGCCCTTTGCGTGCCAGGAAAATAGAAATTGGCAGTGCAGATGATACTTTCGAATTTATGTACGATCAGGGCTTCTCGGACGGCTTGCCACTGGTACCACCAACCCCGAAGCGCGTATTGCGTATGCTGGCCGGAACACGCC
>Ga0256847_1001623_pt1 | contig 11114 bp, 6 predicted proteins | sample TeddybearmetaG_FD_189099 | JGI IMG/M metagenome (GOLD analysis project Ga0256847, IMG submission 189099) | Hydrothermal vent microbial communities from East Pacific Rise, Pacific Ocean - Teddybear | ecosystem: Environmental > Aquatic > Marine > Hydrothermal vents | place: Pacific Ocean: East... | reverse complement strand
TCTTTCGACATTATTTCGATTCCATCTAAGCTGTTTTTCTCGAGAAATTTTACAAATTTTGAAACTCTTTTAGACTTAATTTTTTCGAATTCCTCCGTCTTCTCATTTAATTGTGCTTCATAAAGAGCTATGTTTTTTATTTGAGCTTTTGAAGGTCTTTCAAAATTTGAAGCAACAGTGCTATATAATTCGGATATTTTTTCACGTAACTCAGGTTCAGCTTCATTAACATAATTATCACCTGTTGTAACCACTAAACTTTCTTTTAGCGTTGTTAATTCATCAATTACCTGTTGAGCGGTTTTATTTGGAGTAGTTTTTACCACTCCTTTTGCTCTCTTTACCGTTTGATCTATTCGATAAACTAGATATGCAAGTTCTTCCATATCGTTATATAAACGCATGGTTTCTTTTTGCTGAATGGCTCTGTCTTCAGAAGTTAAAATAGAGTTTGAATCATTTTCGATTTCAATGATATGCTCAAAAGTTTTCTTTCCTTTTTTAAGAATAACCTTATATTTTCCTGCAGGTACTCTTGGTGATATAAATCCACCGTTAACAAATGTTTTTCCAGCGGCTACTTTTGGAGGAGCTGTTGTATAAAACCAGTTTACGATGTTAATACCTTTTGATTTCCCTGGAGCTAAGGTAATTATTCTATTACCTTCCATATCTTGAATTTCCAGTGTCATTTTCCCAAAAGTATGTCGCTTTTTAAGGTAGTAAATTATTTGAGCAGCACTACTTGGGTTTCTTCCTACAAACTGTAATTCGGTACTTCCTCCACCAAAACCGCCGGTTTCTTTTATAACACCTGCTTTTGTGTCAAAAAAGTGCACGTCTTTTTGTAGTACTTCTTGCGATATTTGTCTTAGTGGCGAAATATCATCAATAATAATAACTCCTCTCCCATGTGTACCTAATACTAGGTCGTTTGTTTCTTTTTGTAAATCAATAAAATGTACTGCAGTTGCAGGCATATTATTAGTAAAACGAGACCAATTATTACCGTTGTTTATGGTAACGAAAAGTCCGAATTCTGTACCTAAGTACAGGATATTTTCTTTTTCGTAGTCTTCTTGAATATTTCTAACAAAACCAACAACATCATCTTTAATAATATTTGTCCATGTTTTACCAAAATTAGTTGTTTTAAGTGCGTATGGTTTCATGTCGCCACTTGTATGACCATCAAAAACAGCATAAGCAGTACCTCCTTCTCCATGTACGCTCGCTTCAATATGATACACCCATGTGTTTGAAGGAATACCACCAAGATTAGAAGTTACGTTTGTCCAAGTTTTACCACCATCTTGAGTTACTTGAATGTTTCCGTCGTCGGTACCAACCCAAATAATATTTTCATCAAGAGGAGATTCAGCAATCGTAAAAATAGTAGTGTGTGTTTCGGCACCAGATTTATCAATTGAGATACCACCAGATTCCTTGTCTTGTTTTAATGGGTCGTTTGTAGTAAGGTCGGGCGATATTTTAACCCATGTATTTCCCATATCCTCAGATTTGTGGAGGTACTGACTTCCTATATAAATTCTATCTGGTTTAAATGCACTTAATGCTATTGCAGCATTCCAGTTAAATCGTAATTCTTCATCACCATCAGGAACGGGAGCAATATTTTTTGTTTTATCCTTATCAATATTATAGCGCCAAACATTTTGAGCACCTTGCATTTCAGAATAAATAATACGTTTTGTCGTGTGTCTTAATACTCTAAAACCATCACCTACACCTACACGTTTCCAATCTCTTGCTTCAATTCCACCTGGAGAAGAAGAAGGACCCCACCAAGAACCATTATCTTGTAGTCCGCCATAAATATTATAAGGAGTTTCATTATCTACACTAATTTGATAAAATTGCGATACAGGTAGGTTATCGACCATGTCGAAGGTTAGACCTCCATCCCAACTTCTATAGATTCCTCCATCGGTTCCAGAATACATTCTATTTGAATCGTTAATATCAAAAGCAATATCATGAATATCGCCATGCATATTTCCTAAGCTTTTAAATGTTTTACCACCATCACGAGAAATGGAACCAAAAAGGCCAGCTTTTACAATAATATCTGGATTTTTTGGATCGACTACTATTCTTGAAAAATAAAAAGGGCGAATGATTAAACCAAAATCATCATTAAGTAATGTCCAAGATGCACCGCTGTCGTCGCTACGATATAATCCCATATCTACTTTACTTTCAATAACAGAGTAAAGAATGTTAGATTGAGAAGGGGCAACAGCAAAAGCGATTCTTCCTAAATCTCCAGCTGGAAATCCAGTATGAATTTTATTCCATGTTGCACCAGCATCTGTAGATTTGTATAATCCACTATTTGCACCTCCAGAGTTAAATCCCCAACCTGTTCGGCGAAATTCCCACATAGAGGCATATAAAATATTAGAATCATTAGGATCCATAACAAGGTCGCTAGCACCGGTAGATTCATTTAAATAAAATATTTTATCCCATGTTTCTCCACCATCTGTAGTTTTATAAATACCACGTTCTTCACTGTCGTTCCATAAGGCACCTAAAACAGCGACATATACTTCATTCGAATTATTGGGATTTATTTTTATACTTGAAATACGTTCTGAATTTTCAAAACCAATTTTTTTCCAGTTTCCTCCTCCATCTTTCGATTTGTATAAACCGTCACCAATCGAAACCGAATTACGGGTCCAAATTTCACCAGTACCAACCCAAACAACATTATCTGGATCATTAGGGTCAAGGGTTATTGCACCAATAGATTGTGCATATTCTTCGAAAATAGGAGAGAAGCTAGCGCCACCATCAACCGATTTCCAAACTCCACCACCAGCTGCTCCACCATATATTATACGGTTGTTTGTAGGGTGAATTTCTAGGTCAATAAAACGACCACTCATTAAAGCTGGACCAATATGTCTTGCTTTAATATCTCCAAATAATTCTTTTCCTTTTAGGGCAACATCTTGTGCTGGTAATGTCGCGACAGAGAGTATTGACAAAATCGTTAATGCAATAAATTTTTTCATGGTTTGATTGATTTAGTTCTAAAAAAAAGGTCTGATTTTTTCTCATTAATTTAATGAGAAAAAATCAGACCTATATTTTGGTGTTATTATTCTTTACCTGGCATTTTTAACTTAGTCTCATCAATTTCGGAATTGACAGTGATTTCTTTGTATTCTACCGTTTGAAATTCACTTCCTTCAGAAAAAGCAAAATACAAACCATCAACTTCTTCATAGTCGCTAAAAGTTATTTTAACTTCTGTTCCTGCCATTGGTCCAAAAGGAATTTTTGTTTCTTGTATGATTGGTACAAAATTTTCAACTTCAAAATAATATATTGGTTTGTTTTCAATTTCTTCACCATTTGCAATAGATGGATCTTTTGTTAATTGAATTTTGTAAGCTTCAGTACCTTCAATAATTTCTTTACCTAATAACTCGATTGAATATCCTTTTTCTTTATAATTTAAAAAAGGAGAAGGAAAATCTTTTAATTCATTTTTAAAATTCTGTGTCGCTTCATTATCACTTTCTTCTGGAAGCATAGTCATTTGATTTACTTCCCATAATGTTGTTCCGTCAAAAGCAGTCCAAATCATTTTAGTTCCTTGTAAATCTATTTCGGTATAGGTTTTTCCTTCTTTGTTCATTACAATGGTTATTGGAATTTCCATTCCTTGCATTTTCATTACGCCATCTCTTTTTATAGATTCTATTTTTTCCCAGTTAGCTTTTCCTCCTGTGTTTTCAAAATAGTTGTCAATAATCTCATCAGCTGTCTGTGCCGAAACAGGGCTTATAACTGCTATCAATAATGCGATGAATAGTGTTTTTACGGTTTTCATAATAATTAATTATTTATTTATAAAGATTATACATGTTAAGTAAGACTTACTAAAAGTCGTTTTGTTACAGGAAAGGTACATTTTTTTTACATTTTTTTGAAATCAAATACTGCCTAAAGAAAACTTTAACTTTTTGAGCAAAGTTTCAGAAAAAAATAAATAGAAGAATTAGTGTACTTTTTATAGTTTTATTTCTGAAAAATCTTTCCCTGAAGGTAATTCAAATAATTCTAAATCGAAATAGGATACAGCTGCAATAATATGGTCGAACATGTCAGCCTGAATGTGTTCGTAATTTTCCCAAGCCTTATCGAAACTATAGCAAAAAACCTCAAGAGGAATACCTTTATCGGTGGGTGCTAAATGCCTAACCATTAAAAACATCTCTTTGTTAATGGCATTATTTTCATGTAAAAGAGCGTCGATATACTTTCTAAAAACACCTAAATTAGTTTGATTTTTGCCATTAATTGGTAGATTCGTATCAATATCATTCTTTTTATTAAAGCTCTTAAACTCTTTTTCTCGGTGTTCGATATAAGGTTTGATAAGTGTAATTTCTTTTAATTTTTTAATGTCTTCAGAACTAAGAAATTTAACAGTATTTTGTTTAATAAATAAAGATCTTTTAATTCTTCTTCCTCCTGATTCCTGCATTCCTCTCCAATTTTGAAAGGATTCAGAAATAAGAGTATATGTTGGTATAGTTGTAAAGGTATTATCAAAATTTTGAACACGAACCGTAGCTAAATTTATTTCAGTAACATATCCATCGGCTCCATATTTTTTTACTGTAATCCAATCACCAATACGAACAATATCATTTACCGAAATCTGTATACTCGCTACGAAACCTAAAATAGTATCTTTAAAAATTAATAAAATTACTGCCGAAGCTGCTCCAAACGTTGTTAGACTAACAAGCGATTGCCCTGTTAATGTATATAATATAAAAACGATAACTAGTCCCCAAATAAAGATCATTAATACTTGAATGTAACTATCTAAAGGCTTGTCTTTAAAAGATTCTTTTGTTTTTAAATGCGCTTTTGTAGTTCGTAACAAACTCCTACTTACTAATGCAAATAAAATAATGAGATATATATCAGTGATTATTAAAAGTAATTTTGAAATAAATGCCCATTCAATAAAAATTATTGGAATGCAAAATCGAACAAGAAATAAAGGGATAAAATGAGCAACGAATTTTGGAAAATTACTTCGTATTAAATGATCGTCGAACGTATTTTTTGTTTTATTAGTAAACGCTTTAAAAGCTTGTATAATAAATTTTCTAATTATAAAATCGATAAGAAATATTACTAACGATAATATAATAAGGTTTAAAACTATATTTAATATAGATGCCAAAATAGTATTCATGCCATGTTCAATGAAGTAATCTTCAAACAAACAGCTGTATTTTTCTATATCAAATAAGTAATTCATTTTACAAATATTTGCGTTCGGCGTAAAAAGGTCCAAATGGAAGAACCGAACAAAGTGATACTATAGCAAAAGTTTTAAAACTCCAATTTAATTTTTCATATAAATAATATGCTCCTCCAATGTATAATACAAATAAAATACCGTGAGCCATACCCACATAACGTACTGCTTCTGGCATATCCAACACATATTTTAATGGCATCGCAATGCCTAAAAGAACTAAAAATGAAATTGCTTCGAAAGTACTTATTAGTTTAAATATTTTTATTTGCTTATCCATTTATTTTTTTTTGGCAAAGATACGCTATCCTTTATATTTTTAATGAATTTATGAAAATATTAAATAGCATATATATTTAAAAACTGTACCTTTTGACCCCAATAAAAACTAACTACAATGAGATATTATCCCTTAGCATTATTATCCATTTTTCTAATTTTAAATATGTCCTGTTCAAATTCAACAAGTAATGAAGAAAACACACGTGAAGCATTTACTATAGATTACGAAAAATTTACCCTAGAAAACGGTTTAGAAGTAATTTTACACGTCGATAATAGCGACCCTATTGTCGCCGTGGCTACTATGATGCATGTAGGCTCAAATCGTGAAAAACCTGGAAGAACAGGATTTGCACATTTCTTCGAGCACATGTCTTTTAATGATTCTGAAAACGTTCCTGTTGGAGCCAATCGTAAAATGATACCAGAGTGGGGCGGAAGCCGTAATGGAGGTACTTGGAGCGATGGTACCGTTTATTATGAAGTCGTACCAAAAGATGCCTTCGAAAAAATTCTTTGGATCGATTCCGATCGCTTAGGATATATGATTAATACGGTTACTTCGGAAGCCTTAGAGCGTGAAAAGCAAGTGGTTAAAAACGAAAAAAGACAACGTGTCGATAACGCTGCTTATGGGTATACCGATGAGATAATTCGTAAAAATCTCTACCCTGAAGGGCACCCATACAGTTGGACCGTTATTGGTTCTTTACCCGATTTGCAAGCGGCAACAATCGACGATGTAAAAGAATTCTACAACCAATATTATGGTGCCGCCAATGCGTCGCTCGTAATTGCTGGTGATATCGATATTGAAGAAACAAAAGCACTTGTAAAAAAATGGTTTGGCGAAATAAAAAGCGGACCAGCTATCGAAGCTTTAAGCCCAATGCCAGTTACACTTTCTGAAACGAAATCATTATTTTTTAAAGACAATTTCGCGAAATTACCCGAACTGCGCATGGTGTTTCCTTCTGCTGAAAATTACCATAAAGACGATTATGCTTTGCAAGTATTAGGACAATTATTAAGTGGAAGCCGAAAATCACCTTTGTATAAAACAGTTGTTGAAGAAGGTAAGCTAGCGCCTAATGTAAGCTCATATCAAAATGGTGCCGAACTTGCAGGCGAATTTGTAATACGCGTACGAGCTAATGAAGGTGTGGCGCTCGATGATGTTAAAAGTGCTATCGATAAGGGTTTATTGGCTTTCGAAACAAATGGTTTTACCGATAACGAATTAAAACGAATCAAAGCCGAAATGGAAACGCAATTGTATTTTGGTGTATCTACTATACTTAATAAAGCATTTCAATTAGTTCAGGATAATGAATTTGGAAATGATCCCGGATTTATAACAAAACGTGCTACGTATTTTCAAGAATTATCACGTGAAGATATTATGCGTGTTTATGAAATCTATTTAAAAGGGAAAAACTATATAATTACAAGTGTTGTTCCTAAGTCTTCTGAAAATTTAGCTATTACTAATAGTGTTGAAGCTTCTGTATGGATTGAAGAAGTGACAACAATGAATGATAGTGAAGAGGTCGGACAAGGAACTGAAGCCGATTACGAGAAAACGGCTTCTACCTACGATCGCTCTGAACCCGAATATGGAGATTCGCCTTTATTTACAATGCCCGTAGTTTGGCAAAGTAGCTTATCCAACGGAATGAACGTTCTCGGAATCGAAAATAATGAACTTCCATTAGTAAATTTTGAGATTACTATTAAAGGAGGACACTTATTAGATTCACCTGAAAAAGCTGGCCTTGCTTCTTTTACTGCAAGTCTTATGAACGAGGGAACAACCACAAAAACTTCAGCAGAACTAGAAGAAGCCATCGGACTCCTAGGCTCTGGTATTTCTATTTATAGCGGATTAGAAAATATTACTATTAGTGCAAGTTGTTTGTCAAGAAACTTTGAAGAAACGCTGGCGTTAGTTCAAGAAATGTTACTTCAACCTCGATGGGATGAAACTGAGTTTGCGCGCCTCCAGCAAGAATTAAAGACATCTTTAAAAGGTAGCGAAGCAAACCCAAGAGCAATTGCATCAATGAATTTTAATAAACTTGTTTACGGAGACAATCATATTTTTTCTATTCCTTCATCTGGAACTTTAGAAACAACTGCAGGAATTACTTTAGATGATATAAAAGAATTTTATTCAAACTTATCTCCAAAAATAGCCTCTTTTAAAGTTGTTGGTAATGTCGATAAATTGCGTGTCGAAAAAGCTTTATCAAGCTTAAATGAAAATTGGCAAGGAGATGCTATTGTTTTCTCTGAACAAGCCATTGTTTCAAAAGCACAAAAGGAAACCATCTATTTTATAGATGTACCAAACTCGAAACAGTCGGTTTTATATATTGGTAAAATTGCTTTGTCTGCTTTAAATGATGATGCTCAAGAACTTAATTTTGCTAACGAAATATTAGGCGGCGGTTCAAGCGGAAGACTTTTTCAAATTCTTAGAATTGAAAAGGGATATACCTATGGAGCCTATTCTAGTATCTCTCAACGATCCGAATTAGCGCCATTTTCAATTCGCTCGAGTGTGCGTTCTAATGCAACTTATGCCTCATTGGGTTTAATAAAAAATATGATAATTAATTATGGAATGCATTTTACAGAATCTGAAGTTGCACTCACAAAAAATAAAGTGATTAAACAAAACACGCGTGCTTACGAATCGTTAGGAGCTAAGCTTTCAATATTAAATAACATTAGTGTTTATAATCGACCTTTAAACTATATCGATGTAGATCAAGAAACGTTAATGGCTATGACCTTAACCGATTTCAAAAACCAAATCGAAACCTATATGCAGGAAGGTGAAATGATTTATGTAGTTGTTGGCGATAAGGCAACTCAATTTGAAGAAGTGAAACGCTTAGGTAAAGAGGTTATCGAATTAGATATATTCGGAAACCCACTTTAAAACTGTCTTTCTCACGAATTCGAATTCGAAAAAAATTTAATTACAAGGTAATGGCTCATTTAAAACGGGGTCGCTATTTTTTTTATAGCTGAAATGCCACCACTCGGTTCGAATAGGACTAAATCCAAATAACTTCATACCTTCAAAGAGTGTTTTTCTATTTGCTAATACTTCTTCTGAATGATCGAAATTATCGATATGTGCTTTTCTTCCGAAGAAATCATAATCGGTACCCATATCTACAAAACAGCCTTCTAGTGTCACTAAGGTTATATCGACAGCTGCGCCTCGATTATGGATTGATGCGCCATCATAAGGGTTGGCAACATAGGCTGGGTTTGGTACTTTTTCCCATAACTTTTTCTGAACATCTAAAGGTCTGTAGCAATCATAAAATTTTATACGGTATCCTTTCTTGCAAAAGTACATATTTGCTTTAACCAATGCTTCAGCAACATTGGGCAACAAGATACATTTTGCACAATCGTACACTGCTTCCCCAACAAAATTATTTGTTGTAGCATATCTAATTTCAAAATCGAAAGTTGTGTTCAGCGTACTTACATCAACTAAAATAGTTTCCTGATTTGGAGTAACAAATCCGAAGAAAACTAAAATAAACAATATAGAAAAGTGGCGTTTCAAAATTAAATTTTACAATTCTCCATTCTGAATTTTCTTTGCAACTTCTTGAACTTCATCTAAAACACGTAATAAATTACCGCTCCAAAGCATCTCAATTTCTTTCTCGGTATAACCACGGCGAACCAGTTCTAAAGTAACATTAAAAGTTTCGGAAGCATCGTTCCATCCTTCAATACCACCACCGCCATCAAAGTCACTACTAATACCAACGTGCTCAATTCCGATTAATTTTACCAAATAATCGATGTGATTAACAAAATCGGAAACATCAACATTTGGAGGAAGTCCTTCCATCGTCTTCATCTTTTTATTAAGTATAGGAACAATACGACTATATAAATCATAAAAAGTCTCACGTTCATCTACCGACAACCTTTTCAAATCATCCCATTTATACATGGTGCCACCTAAAGAATCAGCAATTTGCTTAGCAACTTCTAGTTCAATTTCCGAGCGTTTATCACTTTTTTCGGTATTTAGATAGGCTTTAAAAGCAACCGTTTGTACAACACCACCATTATCTTTTAGCCACATAAGCTGCTCGTCGTCAAGGTTTCTACTATGATTGCATAAAGCACGAGCAGACGAATGTGAAGCAATAATAGGTGCTTTCGATAAGGCAATCATTTGTTTCATCGCTTCTTTTGAAGGATGCGAAACATCGATCATCATACCCCATTTATTCATTTCGGCAATTACTTGTTTTCCTAAATCACTCAAGCCATTATGCAACCAAATACCATCGGCTTCACCCGTATTCGAATCACTTAACTGACTATGACCATTGTGTGCCAGCGACATATATCGTCCGCCGAGATCGTAAAACTTTTTTACATTACTTATATCTTCTCCAACAGGATAACCATTTTCGATTCCAATCATCGCAACTTTTTTACCATTTTTATCGATACGCCTAACATCGTCGCTCGTTAAGGCAAGTTCAATTTTATCTGGCGCAAGTTCTTCAGTTAATTTATGTATGGCGTTAAACTTAGACATGGCATTAGCATACGCCTTTTCGTAACCACTTGTATTTAGTGAGTCCTGACCAGTATACACTATAAACCAAGCTACGTCAAGTCCGCCATCAGTCATTTTTGGAAGATTAACCTGCGAATCTAGATTTTGTGTGTAGTTAATGGTATCGGTAAAATTCTTAACATTAATATCGCAATGAGTATCGAGTGTAATAACACGTTTATGAATAGCTTCAGCTTTTGTGATGAGTTGTTCTTCGGTCATAGGTTTTTCTTCTTCTTTACAAGATGTTGATAATAAAATGAGTGTGATTATTAAAAATGAAAAGTTGCGCATGGTTTTGGTTTTTAGGAAATGTAATGTACAAATTTTTGATATAAAAATACAAACTACAAATTTGCAAACTCCTTCGCGATTTGCGCTGCTAATTTTGCATTGTTGTAAACGAGTTCGATATTAGCTTTAAGGCTTAGCCCGTCGGTGAGTTCCTTTACTTTCCCAAGGAGAAAAGGGGTGCTTTCTTTTCCTTTTATGCCTCGTTTTTTTTCTAGCTGAAGGGCTTCTTCAATGGCCGCATTCATACTACTATAATCTAACTGTTTACTTTCGGGTATTGGGTTTGTGATTAACACGCCTCCGTTAAGGCTGAGATTCCATTTTGTTTTTAGAAGCTTTGCAATATCGGAAGGTGAATTCATTTTAAAATTTACATTAAGTCCACTCTTTCGGGAATAGAAAGCAGGAAGTTCGTTGGTTTGATATCCCAAAACAGGAACGCCAAATGTCTCTAAATATTCGAGGGTAAGCTCTAAGTCGAGAATGGCTTTAATGCCAGCGCAAACCACCGCTACATTCGTGTTTGCTAGCTCCTGTAGATCGGCCGAAATATCGAATGTTTCTGAAGCTCCTCTGTGAACACCTCCAATTCCACCAGTTGCAAAAACA
>Ga0256847_1001622_pt1 | contig 11116 bp, 10 predicted proteins | sample TeddybearmetaG_FD_189099 | JGI IMG/M metagenome (GOLD analysis project Ga0256847, IMG submission 189099) | Hydrothermal vent microbial communities from East Pacific Rise, Pacific Ocean - Teddybear | ecosystem: Environmental > Aquatic > Marine > Hydrothermal vents | place: Pacific Ocean: East... | reverse complement strand
GAAGAAACACCAATTCGTAATCCTGTATACGACCCAGGGCCTTTACTTACAGCAATTGCATGAAGGTTTTTTAGTTGAATATTTGCCTTGTGTAGTACTTTTTCGATATAGACATGAAGCAACTCGGCATGCGAATATTTTTGGCCATAATCTTCTTGTAAAACAGAAACACTTCCATTAACTGAAAGTGCTACTGAACAATTTGTCGTTGTGGTTTCAATACATAAAATATTGACCATAATTTATTTATTCATTATCCTCTTCTGCTTCATCTTCTTTTTCATCATCTTCGGATGTTACCTCAATTTTATCTCCCGAATCCAAAATTTTTGTAACGGTATTATAAGGACCTGTAATTACGGTATCACCTACGGCTAAACCAGAAATAATTTCAATGTTTGTATCGTCTTGAATTCCGGTTTTTACAACACGTAATTTTGCCTCTTCTCCATTTTTTACAAAAACACATTCGAATTTTTCTTCTTCTTCAGATTTAGATTTTTTTGTTTTAGAAAGTTTCTTTTTAGTTGTAGTCGTATCTGTTTTAATTACGATTGAGCTAATAGGAACTCCAACAATCTTAGTTTTTTTATTTGTAATAATATCCACAGTTGCTGTCATACCAGGTCTAAAAGGAGAGTAGTAATCTGGCTTCCCTTCCATTAAATCTTTATACGAAGAATCTAATATTCTAATTTTTACTTTAAAATTTGTTACCTGATCGGCTGTTAGTGTTGACTCTGCAGAGTTAGCAATTTCAGTAACAATTCCTTTAAATTCACGTTTTAAATAAGCATCAACCTCAACAATTGTTGAATCGCCAACCGATACTTTTACAATTTCATTTTCATTTACATCAACCTCAACCTCCATATTATTAAGATTCGCTACACGTAAAATTTCTGTACCAGCCATTTGTGCTGTACCAACAACACGCTCACCTAACTCAATATCTAATTTTGAAATTGTACCATCCATTGGTGCATAAATGGTCGTTCTATTTAAATTGTCACGCGATTGTTTTACAGAAGCAGCAGAGCTTTGAACATTATAGTAAGCCGATTTAACATTTGCTTTTGCTATCTCGTATTCAGATACAGAACGATCCCACTCAGACTTAGAAATCACGCCTTTTTCGAATAAACTTTTATTTCGATTATAGGTGAGTTCGGCATTTTTTGCACTTGCTTCAGCTTGTGATAATACGGCTCGTACGTTTTGTAATCGTGCTTGAGATTGATTAAGGGCAGATTGTACAAGATCGGGATTAATACGAATTAATAAGTCGCCCTTTTTAACTTGCTCGCCTTCTTTAACAAGAAGCTCGATGACCTCGCCCGAAACTTCAGAAGAAAGTTTTACCTCAATTTCTGGTTGAATTTTTCCGGTTGCAGCAACAGTTTCAACTATATCGATAGGTTCTATTTTAGTAATCTCTACTTCTTTATAGTTACCTGTTTTACCAAACCATCCTGCTTTTTTTCCACCTATTAATACAACTAAAAGAATTACAACAATTCCGATGAGTATAAATAATTTTTTTTTCTTCATGACTAAACAATATGTTTGTTTCTAGTTAGTTTAAATTTTTAACTCTGCAGCTGGCACACCAAAATATAATTCTAGCACTTTTAGTTTAAAAATATAATCATATTTTGAACGATTAACTTCTATTTGTGCGTTGTCGTAACGTAATTTTGACTGACTAAAATCAAATGCGTTTGTAAGTCCGACATCATATCTATCTTTAGCGTATTGATATGCAAGTTCTTGAGATTCTAGTGCTTTTTGTGCTGCTTCATACGCTTTCTTTGCGCCTTTTGCATCTACATAAGCCTGATATACATTCGATTCGAGATCGAGTCTAGCTTGTTCTAATTGAAATTGACTTCTTCTTACATTAATTTTATTTCTTTTTACATTGTTTCTAACAGAAAAACCATTAAAAATTGGAACATTAAGACTAAACCCGTAAGAAATACCATCATTAAATGATAATTGATCAAAAAATGGTAACGGATTTAATTCTTCTAAAAAAGTATTTGGAAAAACACCAACAACAGTTTCACCAGTAGATTCTACAAAACCTATATCACTAGTTATAGTTGGGTTTTCGGGATCTACAGTTTGAGTAAATCGATTCGACCCAGACTCTCTTGTATTATAATTGAAAAATGCTCTTAAGGTTGGAGTATAAGAACTTTTTGCTAGCTGAAGATCTTTTTCTGCAATTTTCATGTTTTGCTCGGCAATCTTAACTTCATATCTATTTTCTTTGGCTGCTTCAATAATTTCTGAAACATTTTTATTTGAAAACTCAGTTTCAACAACTGTATAATCATCATCGGCAATATCAAAAGTCGGGTAATCTTCAATCAATAATAATTGAGCCAAACTTATAAGAGAAATTGTAACATTGTTTTCAGCAATGGCAATACGTTGTTTTTCACTAGCATCTGTTGCTTGAATTTCTAACAAATCACCTCTTGGAAGTACTCCTCCATCAACCAAATTTTGCGTTCTAGTTATTTGTTCTAATGTAACTTTATTTTGAGCATTAATTACATCTAGATTTGCTTTGTTTAGTAAAACTTGTAAAAAACTATTTGCCACAAACAGGGCAATATCGTCTTCCATTTTATCTAAATTGTACTGAGAAGCTAATCTTGCAAGTTTTGCGCGTTGCAACTGTCTCAAATTCTGTAAACCATTAAAAACTGTAACCCCTACAGATAAACTATATGAAGAATTTCTAGAAGTTTGATTACGTAAAACTCCAGTTGTAATATCTTGAGTAAGGCCCGTATTCCATGAGTTAGATGCTGAAGCATTTAAGGTTGGTAAATAATTTCCGAATGCATCAATTCGATCAATTTCGGAAGCTTCTAAATTAAGTTCACTTTGCTTAATAGAAATATTATTCTCTAAAGCATGTAAAACACACTCTTGAAGTGTCCATTTTTTTTGTTGGGCATTAACTGTTGTTCCTATTAAAAGTAAAAGGAACAAGTACACTATTTTTTTCATATGTTAATGTGTTGATAAATTTGTCTACAGTTTGTTAAAAGTGTTACACAAAATTACATAAATTAAATTACTGTCTTCCTGATTTTCGAACAGGTTTTAGTTGATTCCAAACTTTTATGTTATCGTCTTTTGTGATACCACTAATTACTTGAACTTGAATTCCGTCACTAATACCTAATTCGATATCGCGACGTTCAAACTCTTGATCTCCCGTTTCTACATCAACAAAAGGTTTTTGTGTTTTAGGATCGTATTGAACTAATGCTTCTTTTATAGCAAGGGTGCTATCGACTTTAGCTAAAATAATAGATGCATTTGCACTAAGTCCTGCACGAATAAAGGTGGTATCCCTATTTGTTAGCGTTCCTTTTATTTCAAATTGAATAGCGCCGTTTTCGCTCACCCCTTTAGGGGCTATATAATCTAAAACAGCTTCAAATTTTTTATTTTCAATGGCACCAACTGTAATTTCTAAAGGAAGTCCTTCTTTAATTTTTCCTACTTCACTTTCATCAACTTTTCCTTCAAAAATCATTTTTTCTACATCCGCTATAATTGCAATTGTAGTTCCGTCATTAAAATTATTAGATTCAATAACTTGGTTACCAGTTTTAACAGGAACATCTAAAATCATTCCTGAAACTGTTGCTCTAATTTCGGTATTAGCAGCTGCTCCAATACCACTTGTCGTACCAGTTTTTACGATATCGTAATTTTGCCTTGCATTACTAAGACTAACCTGTTCTTGTTTAAAACGTTGTTTTGCTTGATTAAAAGATAGTTGAGCTGTATCAAACTCATTAGCCGAAATAACACCTTTTTCAAAAAGTTCTTTCTGACGGTTATAAATGTTTTCTTGATTTTCGAACGCTAAGCGAGCTGTTTCAACTTGATTTCTAACACTGTTAATATTGTTTTTTGCACTGTTTAAAGACGACACATTTGGGACAACTTTTACTTTTGCAATAAGATCTCCTGCTTTAATAACATCGCCAGCTTCGACAAATATTTCATCTATAATACCCGAAATATTTGGCTTAATTAGCACTTCTTCCTTTGGGACAATACTACCTGTCGCAACAGTTTTTTTTATGATAGTATGTGTAAAAGCTCTTTCAACTTTATATATAACAGGATCTTTTTTATCTTTTAAATAGATATATCGTATACCAATTATAAAAGCTATTAAAATTACGGCTAACGTAATGATGGTTCCAATTCTTTTCATTTATATTCTATTATTATTTAATGTTCTTTTTTCATTTAGTCCATACGCAAGGCATCGACTGGTTTCATTTGTGTTGCCCGAGTTGCTGGAATTAATCCAGCTAAAACTCCTGAGATAACTAATACCAATAAGGCTACGAAAATTACAAAAATATTTACTGAAGGGTTTGCAAAATTTTCAACGGGTCCATTACTATCTAAGATAGTATTCATTACCCAAATTGCTCCTGAAGCAAATGCAATACCAGCCATTCCAGAAATAATTGTAAGTACTAAAGACTCTTGCAAGATTTGCAATCTAATATTCCAGGGACTTGCTCCCAATGCACGTCTAACTCCAATTTCTTTTGTTCGTTCTTTTACAACAATTAACATAATATTACTTATCCCTATTACACCAGAAATTAACACTAAGGCGCCTACAAAATATCCAACAAAAGTTAGTATGCTAAACAATCCCATAATCTTTCCAAATTGTTGAGCAAGATCAAAATTACCTATAGCTCTTTCATCATCTGGATGAATAGTATGTAGTTTTCGCATAGAAGCGAAAATTTTAGGTTTTAAATCGGTGATACTCGTTTCATCATAAGCAGTTATAGCCATCCAATTTACATTATCGCCATAATTAAAAACTTGTGAAAAAGTTGAAAAGGGAATAAATATCGTATTTGCCTCTTCTTCACTATCACCATTACTATTACTAGCTTTAAAAATACCAATAACCATAAAATTAACGCCATTAATTTTTATATAAGATTCTAAAGGTTCTTCTCCTCTATCATAAAGTGATTTTACAACATCTATACCTATAACAGCAACTTTTCTTTTCGTATTAATATCAGAATAACTAATAAATCTACCCTCTGTAATATCCATTGGTTTCTGATAAATAAACTCTGGGTAGTCTCCAGAAACACTAAAAGCTCCTGTTTTTTCTTTTCTGGTTACGTTGTTTGCGCCTCGATATCCACCTAGTTGATTTCTAGGCGAAACATATTTTAACTCTGGAAATTGATCTTTTAAAATAGCAACATCTTGTATTTTAAATCTATAAAATCTTCCTTTTGGTAATCCTTTATACGGTTTTGAAGTTCCTTGTGACCACATAAAAATAGAGTTGGTCGCAAAATCGCCAAAATCGGCAGAAACTCCGTTTTTTAAACCGTTTGTTAAAGCGAGTAACAATACTAAAATCATGACACCCCAAAACACACCAAAAGCAGTCATTATCGTTCTAAAACGATTTGCGTTTAAGGCTTCTAATATTTCATTCCAGCGGTCTTTATTAAACATTATTTTCTTTTATTTATTCAACTCGTAGAGCTTCAATTGGTCTAATATTGGCAGCTCTTCTTGCAGGAATAAATCCAGCGAGAGCACCTGCAATAATTAAAATTATAACGGTTGTTATAGCGGTATTAAAATCTACCTGTGGTGCTTTTATAAAATCACTGTCTACTAACGGGCTCACTATTTCTAATAAAGCAACTCCTGCAAAAAGTCCTAAAAAACCAGCAAAAGCTGTAATAAAAATAGCTTCTTGCAAGATCATTCCAATAATAGAGTTTGGCAAAGCACCTAATGCTTTTCGTATGCCAATCTCTTTTGTTCGTTCTTTTACAACAATTAGCATAATATTGCTAACTCCAACAACTCCTGCTATTATTGTTCCAATACCAACAAACCAAAAAACGCCACTTATAGTGGCTATAAGGCTATATATTTTTTGTGCCTCTTCAAGTGTATCAAATACTCTAACAGCACTTCGATCGTCTGGAGCAATAATGTATTTCGATTTAAGATCGTTTTCAAAACTTTCGGTCATTGCTGCTGAAAGTGCGACGGCATCATCAAAATTATCCGACATTTTTACTGTATAAGCTAAAGATCGAATTTTATCATTTGCATTAAAAACTCTTTGAGCTGTAGTAAGTGGAATAAAAACTCGGCTTTCTTCTCGCCTTCCCCCAGGATCTGAATAAACTCCAACAACTTTAAAATTGATACCTGAAATTTCTATATTTTCTTCTAATGGGTCTTTATTTTTAAAAAGGTCTTCTTTAATTTGATTACCAATAATGGCTACTTTTTTTAGGTCTTCAATATCTTTTTGATTAATAAACCTACCCAAAACCATACTTTCATTTTCAATAAATTGTTGGTCTGGATATGCTCCTTCAACACGGTAGTTTCCAATTTCGCCTTTATAAACAACTTGACCTCTCCAAATACTAAATAAGGAAGTTTTATATTCTATAGACTCTTCGTATTTTTCATTAAACTCTTCAAAGTCACTATTTCTTAATTGTATTTGCCTCCCAGGATTTAAACCTTTATATTCTTTTGTGGTTCGTCTTGTATGAATAGAAATTCGATTTGTTGCATCTTCTTCAAATTGTGATTTTACACCTTTTTCAATTCCACTGCTAAAACCAACAAGGATTACAAGAATAAAAATTCCGAAGAAAACCGAAACCATCGTCAAGATAGTTTGGAGTTTATTTTTACTCATCGTTTCAAATATTTCTTGCCAACTTTCAATATTAAACATGGCTAAGTGTTTTTGCACGAATTTGTTTCACTAAAGAATCATCGATAATTACCCCATCTTTTAAGTTTACAATACGCTTACACATATGGGCAATATCGTCTTCATGGGTTACAACTAAAATGGTTTTACCTTCGTCATTAATATCTTGCATGAGCTCCATAACTTCATACGAGGTTGTGCTATCTAAAGCCCCTGTAGGCTCATCGGCTAATAATACTTTAGGGCTACTTGCTAAAGCTCGGGCAATTGCAACACGCTGTTTTTGTCCTCCTGAAAGCTCGTTTGGCAAGTGAGTTGCCCAATCGGCTAGACCAACTTTATCGAGATAATGCATGGCTTTTTCTAAACGACGAGAACGCTTTACTCCTTGATAATACAATGGCATCGCAACATTATCTAAAGCTGTTTTGTAAGAGATTAAGTTAAATGATTGAAAAATAAATCCTAAAAATTTATTGCGATATTGAGCAGCAACTTTTTCATTAAGATTTTTAATAGTATTTCCATCGAGTGTATACAAACCATCATCGGCTTCGTCGAGCATTCCAAGAATATTTAATAAAGTAGATTTTCCCGAGCCTGAGGATCCCATTATAGCAACCATTTCACCTTCATCAGCTTTAAAATTAATACCCTTCAATACATGAAGCGTATTATTTCCCATTACATAAGATTTGTGTAGATTCTTTAGTTCAATCATGGTTATGTGTTAACATACAAATTACATCAATTAATATTTGAAATATGTGAAAATGGTGTTAAGACTTCTAAAATAGTAATCTCACTAAAAAGACTTTCGAAAAGCTATTTTGTTACAAAAATAGAAATGTGAAAATTATTTATTCTTCAATTTTTTTCGACTTCTGTATATAAAAAATCCGAGTCCGCCAACCAAAATATAGGGTATTGCCATTAAATACACAATACCATTATTTACTCCTTCTGCAGTACTTTGCCCTTCTTCGCTTTCTAATACAGCACGACACATTGCGCATTGTGCATCAACTGATGTTAAAGCTAGAATAAATAAAATAAATAGTATTGTAATCTTTAATTTCATATTAAAATTTATAAAATATTCTCTTAACTCCTTTAAATACTGAAACAAAAAAAATCAGTAACAATTTAATAATATGGCGAAATCATTAAATAAACTATTACGCCACTAACAGCAACATATAACCATATTGGAAATGTAATCTTTGCTATTTTTTTATGTTTATCAAATCGCTCAGATAGCGCTCTAACAAAAGTAACTAAGACAAAAGGTATTACAACAATTGATAATACAATATGACTTATTAAAATGAAAAAATACACGTATTTAATCGCACCTTCTCCTCCGTATTTAGTCGAATCTGAGGTCATATGATATGTAATATAAAGAAGTAAAAAAATAACTGAAAGCAATATTGCAACTTTCATAAGGCGTTCATGAATTTTCCTATTTCCTTTTTTAATTTGAAACACTGCCGAAATCAACACAAGTGCAGTTATGGCATTTATTGTTGCGTAAATAGGTGGCAAAAAACCCATTCGTTCGACTCCAGGAATTTTAACACTAAACAATATCGCTACGATAATTGGAATTACGATCGAAAGTATCCAAATTAAAATTTTATATTTTCTTTCTTTATCTGAAGCCATTCAAGTTTTTTTATTTCAAAAGTTTTTTAATGTCTTCTTTTAGCATTTGTATTCCTTTATCGTCAAGTCCGTCATAATATATAATAGGATTTCCGTTTTCGTCGATTCTTGATCGAATATTACCTTCTTTATCGATTAACGCAAACATGCCCGAATGTTCAAAACCGCCTTCTGCCTCATCACTTTCAGCAGCATAAATATTAAACCCATTGTTTGCTAAATTATAAATTAGCTCTTTATCGCCTGTTAGTAGGTGCCAATAAGGATTCGTAATTCCGTAGCTATCGGCATATTCTTTTAAAACTTGTACAGTATCATTTTCTGGATCGATACTAAAAGAGGCTATTGCCAAGTTTGGGTTTCCAAAAAATTCGTTTTGAATTTTAACCATGTTTCGGTTCATAATTGGGCAAATAGATGGGCAGGTTGTAAAGAAAAACTCTACAATATATACTTTGTCATTGTATGAAGTATTCGTTATTGTTTCCCCGTGTTGATTAGTAAAACTAAAGTCAGGCACTTTATTTTCGCCTATTATAGCTAAGTCGGCTTCGGTATAATGATCAACAATTTTCGGTACAGCCCAAATTCCAAATAGTAGCATTATAAATGTTATACCTATATATGAATAATTTTTCATGTGTCTTTAATATTTTATTAAATCGGTCACATGCTGTTCGCTATTAGTCATTCCCTTAGGTTTGAAAAAATTTAGCATGCTCGTTTCATGTCTATATTTCTCTATTTGAAGAATATTTTTTTAATGCCAATCGATATTCGGCTAATATCACCTTCACATCATCTTTCATTTTATCATTCAATTCGGCAAGGTTTGCGGTATCATATCCATAGAGCATCCCAATATCTTCATCGTCATCTCTGCCACGAAGATTTTTATCTTTATCAATAATAAAAACGAAATCTGAGCTTAAGTTAGCATCTAGTTTATGAACGCTTTGTAACGAATTAAAAACAGTATTTATAGCTTCAGGGCTACCAAAAATAAAATTCCACTTTCTTGCATCTTTCACTCTTTCTAGTTCCTTTTTTAAAGCTGAAACTTGATCTCGTGAACTTTCTGGTAAAATAATCACAAACTGTAAATCATCAAATTCGAAATATGGTGAATAAATTTTATGTGTTAAATTGAAGGTATTTGCGTATTTTGAATTGAGGTCACTTCCGAAGAAACTTAAAATAGTAATATGGTCTGAAAGAAATATTTTTTTTTCGTCCTCATCTTTAAATTCGCTTAATTCTGAAATATTTTTTGTTAAAACGGGAAGTTTTGCAAAATTATGTACCCCTGCAGAAAAATATAAATAAGCGACAATTGGAATAATAAATAAAACACCAAGCACAAAAAATTTTTGAAATTTATTGGTTTCTTTCATTTTGCAAAAATACAAGGTAACTTAGGGTTGGGCAACCTTTTAACAGTATATTTTTATAGTAAATACTTTTAATTATATTCCATAATTTAATATTAAACAGAATCCCCCTCCAGCCACATCACATTAGCCAAAGGGGGAATTAATCACCAAATTAAAAAAACCTTACTTCTTTATAATTCGTTTTGTTATTGAATCATTTTCTGTTTCGATTACTAGTAGATACATGGCCGAATCAAGGCCAGAAATATTAATTGTTTTCTCTGTTATTATTTCTGAAAGTTCTACCTCTATTACAACCCTTCCTTGCAAATCATAGATAGTCGCTTTTTTAAGCTCTAATGATTGCGGATTTGATATGTTTATAGTATTTGTTGCCGGTACAGGATACACAGCTATTGTTGAAAGCGAACTTTCAAACTCCTGTGTATCTAATACATTATCTTTAAACAGTAGTACAAATCGACTATTTTGTGAGCCGTCTAAGGCTGTAAAACTATAGTCTCCTTCGGAAAGGTTTGTGATAGTATTAAGCTCTTTATCTTGCAGATATACTGAAGCCTCCGATATATTAATTCCTTCCAAATCTCTTATTGAAATAGTATATTTTTGTGTTTCTGCAATTTGAGTAGAAAAACCTAATTGTATTTCTTGGTCGGTATTAAAAGATGTTCTTCCTTGAATACCAAGCTGTCTTTTATCTTCTAAGATAGAATACATCGATACGGGTGTTGCCATTCTTTTAGTATCATAGAATCCTTCAAAATTATCGCTTGCTCTTTCAGTAAAGGCAACTAAAATATTAGAACCTAAACCATAGGTTTCATTTTTAATCTCTAACCAAATCCGATCTCGCTCTACTGTTTCCGTATTTCTAAAAGAATCGTTATTGCCCGTTACACGCATGCTGTTATTAAATATGGCACTACCCATCCCGCTAGCCTTTACACCAAAGCCCTGACTAGATGCCATAAACTGCCCTGGGGTTGCCCCACCATTGGCTGCTGCTAATCCGCCAGAACCTGCATTATAAGATGAAATATCTCCCATATCAAAATTAAACTGATTAAAACCAGGGTAGGTATCTGTTGGAGCTGTAAGGTGTTCCCAATAATAAACGGCATCAATCATCGCGTTTGCTGCCATAAAAGCATCGGTGTCTATTGCTGAAGCATAGGGATTCGATAATATATTCGGACTCCCGTTTTGGGTTCCATTAAACCCTAATGTTACATTTATAACACCACTGTTAAGTGTTCCAAGGGTATAA
>Ga0256847_1001621_pt1 | contig 11118 bp, 12 predicted proteins | sample TeddybearmetaG_FD_189099 | JGI IMG/M metagenome (GOLD analysis project Ga0256847, IMG submission 189099) | Hydrothermal vent microbial communities from East Pacific Rise, Pacific Ocean - Teddybear | ecosystem: Environmental > Aquatic > Marine > Hydrothermal vents | place: Pacific Ocean: East... | reverse complement strand
GAAAATTCGACCGGACTTATCATCTTTGAGTAAATTAAGAACATGATATCCAAGTTTACCGTTTTGTATCTTGTTCTCGATTAACAGATTGTTCGGCATCATTAACGAAGTATTCAGCTCTAGCTTGGCAAAATTATCAATTTGCTCGCTATTCACCGAATTCAAACTAGTCAAAACTGGCCCGTCGCTATTCGCCAACTTATTCAATATTTGCTGCTTCTCTTGCGCACGCGAAACTTGCCAAAATCCTAGCTCGTTTAAACCCAGTTGAACTAACAAAAACACGATCAAGAACCGAAAATCCACGGTCAGATGGTATCGTCCTATTTTATAAGAAACAGATGTTTGCAAAATCCTTCACTTCCAAATCTATTACCTCGCTGGCAAATTGGTTTTATTGCGCGTATTCTACCACTGATTTCTATATACCCGTTACTGTTCAAGATAAGAGTTCAAACACCCATGTTGATTAAAATTGTCATCGCGATATTAATGCTTGCCATTTTATTTACTTTATTTAGAAGTTTGTATTTTTTGGCATCAGAAAAGACAGAATCAAAAAAGACCGCTCGTGGACTAAGTTGGCGAATAGGACTCTCTATCACTCTGTTTTTGATTCTCATTATCGGCATCCTGTTTGGATGGATAGAGCCTCATGGATTACCCATGGTCAAACCAAATTAAACCGAATTAAACGAAAAACCGGAGCTAAATGCTCCGGTTTTTTTATGACGAGTTGATAGACTAACGGATCAAACCAAATAGACAAAAATAAACAAGAATAGCCAAACTACATCAACAAAGTGCCAATACCAAGCCCCAGCTTCATAGGCGAAATGATGTTTCTCGGTAAAATGTCCCTTCGCACAACGTATCGAAAGTACTATGAGGAAAATCGTTCCTAAAGTCACGTGAAAACCATGAAAACCTGTTAGCAGAAAAAAGGTAGAACCGTAAATTCCGCTTCCCATGGTTAATCCCATCTGCGTATAAGCGTGATGATACTCTTCAGCTTGTAGGCCTAGGAAAATAACGCCTAACAATGCGGTGATAGAGGTGTAATTTAATAACGCTTGTCGATTCCCTTCCTTTAATGCATGGTGGGCGATAGTCAAAGTCCATGAGCTGGTCAACAAGATTGCTGTATTAATCGCTGGAAGACCCCAGGCGCCCATTCCTGTTGTGGTTGTCCCATCAGGTGTCGCGGTCAAAGGCCATTGTGGTAAAAACTGGGGCCAAAGTACATGGTGAGTCATAAGGTTATTGCCTTCGCCACCTAACCAGGGAATAGCAAATTGCCTGACATACAGTAAAGCGCCAAAAAACGCGGCGAAAAACATCACTTCTGAACCGATAAACCATAGCATTCCTTGCTTAAAAGAACGATCCATTTGTTCGCTATAAAGCCCTTCCATTGATTCTTTGACGACATCCTTCCACCAGTTAAAAACCATATAAATCATAACTGCCATTGCCGCCATAAAAACAAATTTTCCCCATCCGGCGTCACCTGTTTCAACAAAATCGCCAGACTGTTGGATGAAGTTACCGGCACCATATGCAATAAAGAATAAAGCGACCGCGCCGACAATCGGCCAGGGGCTTTGTTCGGGCACGTAGTAACTTTCGTACTTTTCTTCTGTTTCACTGCTCATTTTAAATCTCCATTTAAACGAATAATTTTAATTCGTCTTAATTGGTTGCCGCCGATACGCTACTGACTGAATCGGTGATATTAAATAATTGGTATGACAAAGTTAATCGAGTAATTTCTTTTGGAATGTCTGCATCAATATAAAACTTCATTGGCATTTCTATGTCCTCACCTGCTGCTAGACGTTGTTGATCAAAACAAAAACATTCCGTTTTGTTTAAATACAAAGCCGCTTCCCCCGGAGAAACACTCGGAACCGATTGGCCAACAATATCAAACTTTGAGCGGTTCTTTGCATAAAAAAGAACTTCATTTAACTCCCCGGGATGAACCTCTATCGATCTAACTCGAGATTCAAATTGCCAAGGCATTCCACGATTAATATTAGTTAAAAATTCAACCGTTACTACGCGCTCTTTGTCTATAGCGACTGACTCATAGAGTGCTTGCCCACGAGTCTTACCATTAATTCCAGTAATATCACAGAACACGTTGTAGAGTGGGACCAAAGCAAATGCAAACAAAAACATACCGCCAACAACTCCAACTAGCTGCAAAATCAGCTTTTTGTTGTCTGTATTACTATCTTTATTTTCCACTTGCTCAGTCATTTTCAGTTCTATTTAAGCTAGTCTATTTTAGGCGGTGTTGAAAAAGTATGGTAAGGCGCGGGTGATGGTAAAGCATCCCATTCCAAACCAGATGCTCCATCCCATTGTTTTTCTTCTGCTTTTTTACCACCTTTAATCGCCATGATAATCGTCACAAAGAAGAAAACTTGTGTTAAACCCAAACCAAATGCGCCAATACTTGCCCACATATTAAAATCTGCAAACATCATATTGTAATCAGGAATTCGACGAGGCATACCTGCTAGCCCACTGAAATGCATTGGGAAGAAAGTTAAGTTAACAAATACCATGGATAACCAGAAATGAATCTTACCAACTGTTTCGTTGTACATTTTACCGGTCCATTTAGGGAACCAATAATAAACAGCGGCAGTGGTACCAAATATTGCGCCCGGAAATAATACGTAGTGGAAGTGGGCAACAACAAAGTAAGTATCATGATATTGAAAATCGACCGGAGCCATCGCCAACATCACACCAGAAAAACCACCAATAGTGAATAAAATGACAAAAGCAATCGAGAACAACATTGGCGTCTCAAAGGTCAAAGAACCTTGCCACATGGTCGCGATCCAGTTAAATATTTTAACCCCGGTTGGCACCGCAATCAGCATTGTAGCGATCATAAAGAATAACTCACCAGCAACAGGCATACCGACGGCAAACATGTGATGCGCCCATACGATGAATGATAACAATGCGATTGATGCAGTTGCATACACCATTGAAGAATAACCAAATAACTTTTTACGAGAAAAAGCGGGAATAATTTCTGAAACAACGCCAAACGCAGGAAGTACCATAATATAAACTTCCGGATGACCAAAGAACCAGAATATATGCTGGAACATTACTGGATCACCGCCACCAGCGGCATCAAAGAAGGATGTGCCAAAATGTCGGTCGGTTAACATCATAGTAACTGCACCTGCTAATACAGGCATTACCATAATTAACAAGAAAGCTGTGATCAGCCAAGTCCAAACAAACAACGGCATTTTCATTAATGTCATACCAGGAGCTCGCATGTTGAAAATTGTCACAATAACGTTAATCGCGCCCATAATTGATGAAATACCCATCATATGGACACCTAAGATAAAGAAATCGGTACTCGGTGGTCCGTAGGTGGTAGACAATGGTGCGTAGAATGTCCAACCAAAATTAGGTGCGCCGCCTTCCATAAAAAATGATGAAAGTAATAAAGTGAACGCAAACGGTAAAATCCAGAAACTCCAATTGTTCATTCTTGGCAATGCCATATCCGGCGCGCCAATCATCATAGGAATTAACCAATTCGCAAGCCCTACCATGCTAGGCATAACCGCACCAAATACCATGATCAAACCGTGCATAGTGGTCATTTGGTTAAAAAAGGCTGGTTCCACAAACTGCAAACCGGGCTGGTATAGCTCGGCACGGATAACCATTGCCATTGCTCCACCAATTAAAAACATAATAAATGAGAACCACAAATACATCGAACCGATGTCTTTATGGTTGGTTGTGTATAACCAGCGAGTAATGCCGGTTGGGTGATGATCGCTCATATTGATCGTCTCCTTTAGTTACCGGCTTTAAAAGCCTGAATGTCAGCGGGTTGTACTGTATCGCCTGTATTATTGCCCCAAGCATTTCGCTCATAAGTAATAACAGCAGCTAATTCAGCGTCAGTGAGTTGTGGTCCGTAAGCAGCCATACCAGTTCCCTGCTTACCATTTACAACAATATTCATGTGTCCCTCTACAGGTCCGGTTGCAATAGCGCTACCTTTCAATGCTGGGAATGTTGGAGGTAGACCTGCACCATTTACTTGGTGACATGCAGCACACTTAGCTTCATAGGTCGTTTTACCTAAGGCCATTAGTTTTTCCATGTCCCAACTTTGCGCGGCCGCTTCAGCCGCAGCCTTTTCGGCAACGCGCTTTTCTTCAGCTTTACTCTCTACCCATTTAGCAAAATCGGCCTTACTAACTACTTCGACTACAACTGGCATAAAACCATGGTCTTTACCACAAAGTTCAGTACATTGACCGCGATAAATCCCAGGAGTAGGCACATTGGTCCACGTTTCATTGATAAAACCCGGAATAGCATCCTTTTTGACCGCTAATTCTGGTACCCACCAAGAATGGATAACATCTTCAGCCGTGACCAAAAATCTCACTTTAGTGTTGGCTGGGATTACCAAACGATTGTCCACTTCTAGAAGATAGTTTTCGCCTTTAGGTTTGCTATCCGCATTGAAATCTTCAAATTGATTACGAGGAGTTGAAAGATTGCTATAAAACTGGATGTCATGTTCCAAATATCTATAGTTCCACTTCCATTGTGATCCTGTTACCTGAACACTCATTTCTGGATCTGATGCATCTTCCATTTTTATTAACAATTTGACCGCTGGAATAGTCAAATAGATAAGGATCAAAATGGGAATTGTGGTCCAAATAATCTCCATTTGTGTACTATGCGAAAAGGTAGCAGGTACCGGGTTTTTGGATTTACGATGAAAAATAAACGAATAAAACATGACGCCGAAAACAACCACTGAGATAGCAACCATGACCCACACAACTAACATGTGCAATTCGTAGGCTTCTATACTCGTTTCTGTAACTCCGGGGCGCATATTCAATTCAGAAGCAGCTTGTACAGCACTACTAAGCATCAAGCTTAGAAATGTAGCAATACCAGCAATCAACTTGCGTCGAATAGCCATTGAGTGGTCTCCATTTTTATTGTAAAGCAGGGTTAACCGCTTTGTAGAATTTGATGAAAATGAGGAACTTTGAAATTAACACCAGGTTCAATCTAAAGCTTTCATCGACAGAAGGTTACTATAAATTTAGCAAAGATATCTCTAAATTGCAGAATACTTGCCCGTAGCTTTCCCAATATACCCAGGATAGTTCAAAATAAGGGCTCCAGTATTTTGAACTATCACGGTATAGGGCAGGGATTATAAAGATCGGGGTTAAGGAATCAAGCAATAATGTCGAATTCCCCATAGTTTTATGATCCTAGTCAATAGTTCATACCCGTTACCCTTCAAGATGCAGGTTTCAGTGTTCAGCTAGGAAACTTGAACAAAGCGCAACTCGAAGGGAATGACTAGTCCTTTCCTAGAGTTGTAATGCTGTGCAAGTTTTCTAGCTGAGCACCCATAGGGCAATGCTATAAACAACCATCTTCTTCGTTAAGTAATTTCCAGCTGGGCAGAAAATTGCTCCTGCATTTTCTGCATATAATCCATCCATGGACAAAAATGACTAGCCCAAAAATTACTTGCCTCAAATATGGCTGTTTCTAGCCTCGCCTAAGAGCGCCTACTTTTGGTGCTGAATCCTGCATCTTGAAGGGTAACGGGTATTGAACTTATTGAATAAGCACTTTGATTTGTTCTTCGATAGGATAATTAGGATAAATTTGCTTAAAATCCCTCAATTCATTGTTGGCTTTCTCAAATTGTCCGTCTCGCATTTGCTCTATTATTTTCCGTACCCAAGACTCTTTTTCAGGGTATTGAGCTTTGATCAACCGGTTGCCGGTAAACACTTCTCGCGGCGTACCATTTTCTGCATCAGCCATTGAATTACTGTTGGTTTGGATAGGCTCGGATTGTAATTTAGGTTGAGTATCGGTGATTTTGCCAGGTTCAGCCGGAACCTGTGTAAACTGAGGCAAAACAATTTCGCTTCGATGTCCGGATGACGTCACCTCTGTTGAATTTGCAGATAGCCTAGTTCCAGAATGGTCAACCTCTAAAGAAATATCTACAGCAATAGTTGAACTTTCTACCGATGGGATCAGTTTTAAAGGTTCCGGCCAAAGATTCTTATAAGCAAGAACTGTAAAAACAAATCCTGCGCTGATGTATACCGGCAGAGATAACTTTCGCCACCAACTAATCTGATAGCTTCTGCCCATGCGCGGACGAATAGAGTCTCGGTGTGCAGCGGCGATGATGGATTTATCAATCGAACTGCCTGTTCGTGAGATTTCATCATGAGAGAGCAATTCGTCAATTTTACTCAATCGCTGAAACACTAAATGATCATCTTTGTCATTCCAATCATTCTCCATATTCCGGTCTTTCCTCTCACTGGACATAACTCGTTCTTTAACGTTTTTCATATTGGTTTCTCTTAGCTACTGCGCGCTCTTTCGAAGCCTACTCAAGAAGCCCTTTAAGCTTCCCAGTGGCGTAGCGCAATCTACTTTTTACCGTCTCTTTCCCACAATCGAGTATTCTAGCAATGTCGTCTAGAGAAAGATCGGAATTTAATTTTAATAGCAAGGTATTACGTTGCTCAAAAGGGAGTTCAGCAATCTGCGTTCTAAGTTCCGTTACTTGTAACTTATTTTGCTGTTGCTCCATTTGCAGGTCATCCTGATAAGGAGCTTGACTGTTAACCAATTGCTCATCAAACTCGCAGTCTTGCGAACGTTTTTTATCCTTGCGATATAAATCAATGATCGTATTTTGTGCAATGCGATATAAGTAAGTAGTAAAAAGAGCTTTGGGTTGATATCTCTCTCTATTTTTGATGATTTTTAACCAGATCTCTTGAAAACATTCCTCTGCTATAGCCCGTTGTTTGAAATTTCTCAAACAATAGCGAAACAAGGGTCCTTTATGTCGTGCATAAATTTCCTCAAAAAATGTCACCTCACCTTTTGAGTACTTGAGAATCAGTTGTTCATCGCTTAATTTATTCGGCATTGTTTCCTTGTGATACTAGGTTTATTTGCGCTTGGTACAACCACACTCTGAATTAATTTTGCTCGAGTTAATAAAGGCTATTCCACCGCCTCGATAGGTATTAGTATCACACTAAATACAGCAACTACAAATCGCATATCTTACTTTAACGAATAAGGCGTAACAAAGGGGTTAAAAAGCTCCCTTCGCACAACAAAAACCGCTTAAATCAAAAGAATGATCAATTCGCCCCAAAATTTGTATGATTTATCTGCTCTTGTTAAGATATGTAGTGGCATAAACAATAGCCCAACTCTTTTCCAATTCTAATGGTAAAATTCGGTGAAAAAAATATTTGTTGTTTTGATCTTTTATGCTTATTTTAGCCCTGTATTAGCGTTCGAGGAGGAATCAACAACAAATGATCAAGTTGTCGAATCGGGCGTAATTCAAATTAGCTTTAATGTCAGCAACAATCTTCTAGAAAATAATTTCGATAGCGATCTACAAATCAGTATCGACGTTAACGGAAATGAACATATAGTCATGCAGTATTCCTCTAAAGGAAGAAAACAGCGTGGTAACGTTCTCCTTTTTCACGCTGAAGGTGAGAGCCCGGTAAATAATAGACTCATCAAACCATTAGCTGAACAATTATCTAAACTCGGTTGGAATTTATATATCCCAAACATTGCGCAAGAAGATTATCCAAGGTCTGATTCAGTGCTAAAAACAGCTCCAAAAACGGATAGTTTACAAAGCGGCCAAGAAACTGATACGAATAAAGACAACGCGAAAGAATCGGATTCAACCCCAAAACCAAGCGAGGAAACCAAACGGTATTTCTTCAAAGATAGCACCAGCTACCAAAATTATTTCGTTAGCCTTTGTAAAGCGATTTTTGAACAAACCAAAATACTAGAAAAACCAACACTATTTATCACCAATCAGCATAGCGCTTATTGGAGTATTGATTGTTTACAGTACACTAAGGAAGTAACACCAATCATTTTTTTGGCCGCTTTATTGCCCAATTTACCTAAAAACAATTTAGATGAGAAATTTGCCAAACAAACTAGCTCGGTTTTTTCTTTCAAGCTAAATAGCTCGTCAAAAGATTCTTTTAGTAAGGCGTTTAACAAGCAGCTTTGGATCGCCACTTCCCAACGCACTAATATAGGAATGCTATCCTCAACAAAACTTTCGACTGAAGATGATTCTATTGCTAGATCGATCACCGGTTGGATAGATAAACTAAGAAAAAATAAACGTTAATCTTCTCCCAATCTACAAAAAATGAGCCTAATTCGATCGAGTAAATTTTTTCGATGCAAATTAATCACTAAATTTTTTTCATCAAAATCGTTTATATAAGCAGTAAATAACTCTGGAAAGCTACAAATGTTAGTTTATTTGAGCTTATTTCGGTTTTTTCTCAAAATATTTTTGTATTTCTCCGAATCTAGTTATACACTTCGGACTGAACTAACTACATTCAAAAATACTGGAGAATATCATGGCCAAAGGTGGCGTAAAGAAAAAAGTAAGAAAGATAGTAGCTAAGAAAGCAGCTCCTAAGAAAAAGGTTGCAGCTAAGAAAGCAGCCCCTAAGAAAAAGGTAGCGGCTAAGAAAACAGCCCCTAAGAAAAAGGTTGCAGCTAAGAAAGCAGCTCCTAAGAAAAAGGCAGCTAAAAAAGCAGCACCTAAGAAAAAGGTAGCGGCTAAGAAAACGGCTCCTAAGAAAAAAGTAGCGGCTAAAAAAGCAGCTCCTAAGAAAAAGGCTACAGCTAAGAAAAGAGCTCCTAAGAAAAAGGTTGCGGCTAAGAAAAGCGCTTCTAAGGCAATGGGTTTTGATAAAGCAATTTCGGCTACAGCTAACGCATGTGCAAAAGCAAATGCTGCCGCTAAAAAAGCTGAAGCTGCATTAAAGGGCTTAGTAGCTAAAGCTAATGCTTCTGCAAAAGCAGTTGTTGCTAAAAAAGCGGTTGCTGCTAAAAAGAAAACTGCAGCGGCTAAAAAAGCGGTTAAGTCAGCAATGTCTGCTAAATCTAAAGCGGCTGCTAGAGTTAAAGCTCAAAAAGCAACGGTTAAAGCGGCTAAAGCTGCAGCTAAAGGCGCAGATGCGTTGAATAAAGCAATGCAAGCCGTTAAGGGTAAAATGGCAGGTGCCGCCAAGAAAGGCGCTTCTGCAGTTGCTCGTTTACAAGCAAAACAAGCTAAAGCCGCAACTAAGCTTGAAGCCAAACTTGTTGCTGCTGCTGCAAAACCAAAGAAAAAGAAAAAAGCTAAGAAAAAGCCTGCTAAGAAGTAATATTAGCGGTTAAGGATTTTTAATCCGAATTAAAAAGGAAGCCATTGGCTTCCTTTTTTTGATCTTGATGGTTAAGTCTTACTAAAGTAATGCCGAATAGCTAAACAGAGTTTATTTTTTCGAGTAGTCTATTCATTTCGGCTCTAGCTTCATTTGCTCCGTAAACATTCTGTTGAAAAACAGTTTGACCTGCAGCGAGGCTTCTAACATAGATCGATCGATCTTTTACCAAGTGCGCGCCTTCCGCATACAATTTCATTGCCAACAAACGTTCCTCATGACGTCTAGTATCAACTGCGTTAACACACTTGATAACCCGCTTGTCTCGTATTAAGCGAGTTGTCTTAGTGACCGCTTTGTAATCTAATATACTAGCCCTCATAGGTACTATGACAGTCTCTTCTATGGGTAAGTTTTCAATGGAGGGTGCATAATCACATATCAGGTAATCCACATTTGGAGCTACCTGCGGTCGATCACTTACAACCGTGAAGGGGAGTTTATTTTCGGAAAACACGTCTGCTGCAGATTGTTGCGGATCCAGATCACACAAAATGACCTTATGGCCTGAATAATAGGCAGCGGCCGCAAAATTGAGAGCAAGCGTAGTTTTACCGGCTCCGCCTTTAGGAGACCAAAAAGCAATACGTCTCATCGATTAACCTTTTGTGAGCAAACGAACAGGGCCGTTAGCGTTATTGTTATTCATTTAGATAGCTAATGTTAATTAAATGATTGGTTGATTTATGAGAGGGAACTCCTAATGAAAGACAACTGTTTTCCAATAATGGAAATTCCTCCCGTCGTAAATAGAATTCTAGACCATTATCAGGTTTTAGATAGCTACCATTTGTAGAATGATCAACTAAAACGAATTTTCCGCGACTAAAGCTTATATGGCAGTGTTCTCGTGATACTTGAGTATCGTCAATAGCTAACTGACAGGATGCTATGTTTCTTCCTATCATAAAGGGCGTCATTTTAGGTTCAATGATTATCTCTTGATCCGCATATACTATAGTTAAGATTTGTTTGTTGACATCCTCCAATACTATATCAGTGGATAAGAATTGGGTTTCGTTGTGCAGTTGGTTGTCTTCCTGCCAATACATCCTGTAAATGGGCGTGGTTTCCTTCGCCCCTTTTAGTTTTATCCAGTCAAACTCTCTCGCTTTGGATTTTTGACTGACTGTCAATTCCGATAACATGGCCTCAGAAAACAAGATCTGGCTACCTTTTGCTAAGCCGGTCAAATCAGCTGCGTCATTCACTGTTTCGCCAAAAAGATCGCCCTTATCCAATAATACATTGCCAAAAGCGATCCCTATGCTCACCATCAAGTGATGCTGCGTATAACTGGCCATAAAATATTCTTGTACATCAATCGCCGCGTCCATGCAGTTTTGACCAGACGCAAAACTCACCATCACTTCATCGCCTATGGTTTTTACGACTCTACCTTTGTGCTTGACGATTAGTTCTTGAATTTGGCCAAGAATATGACCAATGATAGATTTTGCCTGGTTATTACCTTTTGTTTTATACAGCGCTGAACTACCGGAAATGTCGGCGAATAAAACAGCTCTTTGTTGTTCCTTGTTTAGCATCTTAGTTAGGCAATGATCATCCGTCGATTTAAATTATTTGAATAGTGATATTTTTTTGTGCGGTCTTTTTTTTTGAGCGATAAAGAAATTTGTCGGTCGTCCATCATTGAGATATTCAATCTTATCCTCATAAATTTTGAAATCCGAAAACCTATCTGCCAGTTCGCCAGGATTTAGTAAAAAACGCGGATTCTTGGGACTTCCAAACTGTT
>Ga0256847_1001620_pt1 | contig 11121 bp, 10 predicted proteins | sample TeddybearmetaG_FD_189099 | JGI IMG/M metagenome (GOLD analysis project Ga0256847, IMG submission 189099) | Hydrothermal vent microbial communities from East Pacific Rise, Pacific Ocean - Teddybear | ecosystem: Environmental > Aquatic > Marine > Hydrothermal vents | place: Pacific Ocean: East... | reverse complement strand
TAATTCCAGTTATGATTATAGTTCTCAATATAATTGTTCTCTTTATCAAATTAATTCTTTAAGTGAAGGAACTGAAAAGTATAAATTTATTATTGAACAGCAAAAAAAAGAAATTGAATATTTAAAAAAAGAAGTTCATTACTTGAAAGAGATAAATAACTTATTGCAAAAATAAGTTATTTATAGGGATTGATTGTTGTACATGTAATTTCAAAGAAACCATTTTTAGAAGCATCACACAGCATCCAAATGATAGAGGCAAGTTTTCGTCATTTGCAAGGCTCTATACCCTTTCCGGTGTCTGTATTCTTCTTTGTAATTATGAAATTTGACATTAGTAATCCATTGGATTAGAATTGCATGAATGCAAACTATAGTCGAATTACCAGAATATGAACGAAGAGCTTCTACATTACTTAATCATTCAGAAAAACAAGGAATCATCAATTATCTAGCAGTTCATCCACAATCGGGTGTCATAATCCAAGGTTCTGGAGGCATTAGAAAGTTTCGCTGGGCTTGTGGCAATCGTGGAAAAAGTGGCGGAGTGCGAGTGATCTACTATTTTTATAACAAATCAATGCCCCTATTTCTATTAACACTCTTCGGAAAAAACGAAAAGGCTAATTTATCAAAAAATGAACGTAATGAATTAGCAAAAATTGTTAAGCTTCTTAAAAATTATGGAGGTACAAATGTCTGATTTTTTTAATAGTATCAAACAGGGTCTCACTGAGGCTATTCAATACTCTGATGGTAAATGTCCAAAGGCAATTGTACATCAGTTTTCATCTATTGATGTTAAAAATATCCGTTCTAATTTAGGCATGAGTCAAATTGAATTTGCATCATCTTTTGGAATTAGTGTCAGTACATTACGTCATTGGGAAAGAGGAGATCGTGTTCCACAAGGTCCGGCTTTAGTTCTTTTGAATGTTGTAGCTAAAGAGCCACAGGCAGTATTAAATGCTCTTAGTGGATAACAAATATAACTAATCATAAAGCTTAAGGCAATATAATGATAGAAATACACTGGATATTATCTTATTTATTGTTAGGCTCTTTTGTTGGCTTTATGGCAGGATTATTAGGAATTGGTGGTGGTGGAATCATGGTGCCAATTTTAACTACAATGTTTCTAATACAGGGTATCCCTGTTGAAAATGTGGTTCATCTTGCTTTAGGTACCTCAATGGCATCTATTGTAATGACTTCAATTTCAAGTTTACGCGCCCATAATTCTAAGCAGGGAGTAATCTGGGATGTAGTAAAAAAAATGGTTTTAGGAATTATTTTTGGAACATTTCTAGCCACTTTTGTAGCTTCTTATCTAAGCTCAGTTTATCTTGCCGTATTTTTTGCAATATTCATGGCTTATGTATCAGTTCAAATGTTTTTAAACAAAAAACAGAAACAAAACAGAGAACTAGCAGGAACAATCAGCTTATCTGTAGCAGGCTTAGGAATAGGAACAATATCAGCCCTAGTTGCAATTGGTGGAGGTTCTTTAACTGTGCCTTATCTTCTTTGGCAGAATATAGAAATAAAAAAAGCAATTGGCACCTCAGCAGCAATTGGATTGCCTATTTCAATTGCTGGAACACTAGGCTATATAATTAATGGATGGTCTATATCTTCACCTGATAACTATACATTTGGTTTTGTACACCTCCCAGCGGTACTATTTATTTCAGTAGCAAGCTTTATAACAGCTCCATATGGAGTAAAATTAGTCCATATGCTACCTGTATCAATTATAAAAAAAATATTTGCTATACTGTTAATTATTCTGAGCATAAAAATGCTGAGTTCAATTTTGTGATAAGTTAGATACTGTATTGTTTCGTAGGTTGGGCTGACGACAGGATACGCAGTCACGTAGCAAAGCAGAGTAAGCCCAACATTCTATCACGATTCGTTGGGCTTCCTATCATCAGCCCAACCTACAACACAATCCGAACAACTTCAACATCCTCATCCCCAATCTGCCTTTTAATATAATCATGAAAGCGTTTTTCTATTTCTGCCGCTGTCATTGGTAAGCCGTCGCGTTTTATGAATTGGTATAGTTGTTCGTAGTTTATGTTTATTTGGCTTAGTTTTGATAGGCTATTTAGTAGGGCTTTTATAAAATTACGGTTTATCTTTTCTGGTAAAGTGCGGCTTATTAGAAAGTCTTCTAATTCTTCATAAGTATGGGATTTTTCTATTTCTAGTAGTAGGATTTTTGTCCATTGTTGATATAAGTTGTTTAATTTGTATTTTAGTTCCATTAGGCTATATTCTACTGATATTGTTTGTTCAGCTTTATAGTTGCAATGGGGGCAAATGGTTGTTGCTGTTAAATCTGTTGTTGTTAAGGCATTACAGCTTTGGAATTCTAATAGTTTTTGTTCAAATTCTGTTAATTCTTGATGTGGCAGTATGGATATTGGGCTGAGTTGTTTTAGGTTTTTTAGACGCTTATCATTTAATAAGTCTTGCTTGATTTGTTCTGTTTCTGGATTTAAATGTGCTTGTTGGTGTAATAGCATATAAGCTTTTATATATTTATTTTTTAACGCATTTAGCTGTTGTTGGCTATGATAACTAAAACCACTGGCATTACGTTGACTCACATCACTGATTTTATGACATAGATAATCACGTAGCTGTTGCATTTCTATTATCCATTCATGTTGTTCAGGTAAATTTGTCGCTGCTACGCTTAAATAAGTTACTGTTTTACTTAGTTCGTTTAAGATGTTTATTAATTGCTTGATATTCTTTAGGATCTTTAAACCACCCCATTGAGCAGTTATTTGACTTGCGGAATATTTTAAATTCTTAAATTTTACTGGCGTAGTATAATTTGACAATGACTCCAAAAAGTTCTTGCTGCTAGATAAAGATTCTTGATAATAAGACTTTTCAGCAGATGTTAATACTGGCTTTCCCCAAAAATATAAATCACTATTTAAACTATGTTGAACTGTTACTATTTGATTTAACAGATTATTTATTCTAGTTTGTAACACTTCTACTGCTGTTAGATCATATTCTGTTATCGCTATATCTAAGCCGCTGGGTAATTCTAATAATTCAAATAATGCTTTCAGCGCGAATAAATTAAAATCTTTATGTAATTCTAAGTGTTTGAATGTTAATAGTTCTTTAATTGGTCTCGCAGCAATATATTCAAATTGACTAGCATCATATGTTTGTTTTGCTAATACTAAGCTTACTTCTCCAACATATACCAATGCCGCTATTAAAATAATCACCAATTCTGGTTCCAGACAATAAGGAGTCACTGTAATTACTGAATATAATTCACCTTGAGTCAGAACCTTTGCCGGTGGTTTTTGATATACAAGTTCTAAAATAATTTCTGCGTATTTGCTGTTATAAGGTACAAGTTGCTGTTTATCATCTAATAATTTTAAGGCTGCTAAAATACCTACAGCTAGTTTACTACGACGACTAATATGAAGACAGCGTAAAGTTTCTTGAGCGATTGCTGCCATATTTTCATAAGAAACCAAGCTTGGAAAATAAGGATATTCTGGTGCCAACTCAGAAAAATAACTATCTAAATAACTATCCGCAACAATATCTACCAAATCACGGAAATTATCTACCGGCATCCAATTGGATAATTTTTTATTTTGCACCTCAAAATCAGCCTTATGAGCCTGTAACCATTGTACTAATTCACCTAAATATTGTTGTGATTTATACTCATAAACTTGAGAGGAATTCAGCATTAAATCATTAGCGGCACTATATAAACGTAATAATTGTTCAAACTTTTCATCTCTGACAGTTAATTGAAAATAAAGCTTTTTTCTGCCAAAGCACAAGACAAAACCTAATTCAGCTTGAGCAAAACTACCTAAGCGCGTAACTTTATGAGAACGCCATTCTAATCCATAATTATCATGCTCAACTATTTCCATCACTTGTCGTAATGCAGTATAATAATCACGTTCAATTTGTGATCGCTCTAAACTTTCAGCCCGTTTTTCAATAATGGCATCAATATCAATATTCTTTTTAAAATCAATATAATATTGACCATTATGTTGATTATAAGAAATAAATTGATGATTAACAGTTTTTAGAATTTCCTGCAATACTAATTCAACTAATGACAATAAATCATCAACTCGATTACCGCCTAAATTCTCAATACTGGGATGATATAAACACAAACTATCCCTTAATTCTTGCGCTGTCACACCAACCGGTGTATTAATATCATGAGTTGTCAAACGATGCACCGACAAAGCATAAATAATTCGCAACGCCATATTTTGATAAACGGGGCGAGTAAAAGCATTTTTGAGTCTATTTTCTAAAACTTGACTGGATTCAATTACTTCACGAATTTCTGGCAAGGAACGAAAACAAGGATTTTGTAGCAAAATATGCCAATAACTATCATAAGTAATTAAGCCGGGATGATCAGTAGGGAGTTGTTGCTGAAGCAGAGAGTTGACGCTATATTGGATGGTTTTGAGAATTTCGCGTTTTTCGATGACAGTGATACGTCCAAAAATATCAATATAATCAGGATGTACCGGAAATAGATCAATAAATTCAGTCATGCGCTCATTAATATTACCATAAAAACTAGCAAAACCACTGAGATAATCTCGAATTTTTTCTTTTTGAACGGCAGTCTTTTTCAACAACCGCTGAGACACAACATATTTAATATCCTGACGAGTAATCAACAATTGCTCAAACCTATCTTTCACCCTGCGCAAAGCATTAGCAACAAACTCAAAACGTGGATTATCAAAAATAGCTTCCTGCACACCAGCGATAAAACGAAATCGATAATTTTTACAAACCTCTCCAACTTCCCGCAAAAAATTAAGATCAAAAATCAAAGCCTGATCACTACGAGAACGCAAAAACTCCAATAACTCATCAACCACCACCAACAAACCTTGCCCGGGAAACCGCCGCTCAAACACCAACATCAGATCCTCAAAAGCGGCTTTATTATTAGTAATAGAACTAGCGGCAGGAAACTGAAAACAAAGATCAAACTTAGCCAAAAACCGTTCCAACTCAGAAAAAATAATATCCCGCAAAGACATAGTAGTGGCACCAATCTCAATCCGCAAAACTTGAAACTGCCCAGCAATGGCTTTAGCTGCTTTTCTAACTTTAGTGTTATTTAACTCATTGAGCAAATTATCGTTTTCAGCAATACTCGAAATAACAGCCATCAAATGCGACTTACCAGTGCCGTAATTCCCCACGACCAATAAAGCCTTATTATCAGTAACAAAAACCAATTTAACTAGACGCAAAGCCATTTGCTTAGAAATAACATAACTTGCCACTAATTGCTTGGCTTGATTGGTGTTGTTGGCGGCTTGTAGTTCTATTACTGATTCTATGGAATTGAATTGGAATAGGTTGTTGTATTGCATTTTTGGTTTTTTGATGTCATTTCCTTGTTTTTAGCTAGGGTGTAATTTATTTACTCCGTACACGCCATAAATGTTTTGGCGTATTATATTGGTTATAGACTTTAGCGTGAGGATCAATAGCTCGAATTGATTTACGAAGTCTAACACTCGCATTAGCAGGATCAATCACTTTTGGAAATAATTTAGAATATTTTTGTGGTTGTTCCAGATGTAAAATAACTCGTAATTGTTTGCATTTTGCTGCCGCTATTGCTAATTCTCTTTCAGCAGGTATCGTAGCATTTATTTTGGCTGCCCATAAGCCTTGTGCCATGTTTCTTCCACATAACGATCTGATTGATTCATTGTTTCATCTAGCATTACAATTGGATCAATTTCTTCTATACTATTTCCTTGTTCTATTGTTACTTGGTCTTGATGTTTTTCCAATGCAAAAAACCGTACGGTTTGTTGTTTATATTCTGTTTTTTGCCTTATAATTTCTAATTCTCTTAGCAAAAATAAACTATGAGTAGCTATAAATACTTGAATACCATTTTCACATAAACGAAAAATAGTTTCTGCTATGAGCTTCAATAAACGTGGATTTAGTTCAGCTTCTGGTTCATCCCAAAACAGATAACCTTTATTTAATAAAGCACCAGTTACGATTAATTGAATTAACATTGCTAATTTACGTGAACCTTCAGCCACTAATGGCATTTCCATTTTCTTCTGTTTAGGCATCATTAAATAAAAGCGTCCATTCTTATCTAATTTAATTTGCCCTCCTATACCTTGCTCTAATGGTGGAAGTAATTTTAATAAAAGTTTTTTATTGGTATTTTTTATAGGTAAAGCTCCCAAATGAATACATGTATCACGATAAATTTCATCAAATTCAATATAATGATTTTCATAAATTGATATAAAATTGGGATAAATTGTTAATAATTCCTTAGTTGGCAAAAAAACCGGAGCTTTATCTAACCAAATAGAGGGTAATTTATCAATTACTACTTCAGTTCTACTTTGACTAGCAAAGCTAAACTGTATATCTAATTTTTGATCATCAAAAAAGGCTGAAATTTTACATCGTTCACGACTTTTAAGTTTGCGCCGCACCAAATGTCCTAGAATTTATGGACGAAAAACATTAATTAATTTATCAGCCAATCGTGTTTGCAAAAGTATTTTAGTTGGATTGTTTGCATGAGGTTTACGCCCTTCTTCAGCACTAACAGCCAAAATAGAATAAATCATTTTAAGTAAATGAGATTTTCCACTACCATTTTCACCGATAATAACATTTAATCCGGAACATGTTAGTTTTGCATGTTGAAAAATCGTTTGATTTTCAATTTCAATATTGATAATTTTCATTTAGTAGTTTTAAATTTTGCTTGAATTATAACACAATCTTAAGCCCCTAAATTTCCTCATCACCAATCTGATTTTTAATTATGAGTTGTCAAACGATGCACCGACAAAGCATAAATAATTCGCCATGCCATATCTTGATAAATCGGGCGAGTAAAGGCTTTATTATCATTAACAATAACTCACTTTACTAGGCGTATAATTTGCATAAAAATCACATTAATTGCTTGGGATGATTGGCGGCTCGTAACTCAAAGACTGATTAATGTTGTATGAGTAATTTGAGAAACTATAGAAGGTAGTTAAAAATGGTTATTAAAGTGATGTATTTATTTTTTATTCTTATCTTAATATCTGGCTGTGCTGATAATAACACGAAAATTGATAAATTACAAACACAGATGGCACAGTTACAATATAACAAAACTAAAGAAAATCTTGCTTTAAAAAGCCAGATTGAACGTTTAGAATACAACGAAAGAAAGACAGCTTGTTATCCTATTTATAATCTATACAAGAAATGCTACGGTATCGGCATAATTAATTCAAGTAAAGAACAATGCTTGCGAGCAGGACTGGCAGCTTTTCAAATATCAAAAACATCCCTAGGAAAAACAATGGGTCGCCTTTGTATGATGGCATGTCAAACAGCAGCTTCTAATGAAGGAATGTTGTCATATAACAAATTTGATTCAAAAATTTGTAAATCAAAATAACGGAGCTAAGCGACGTTAAATGGTCTATTTTTACATAAAACGATATTAATAGATATTAATATATATAAATATAAAAATAAAATACTTTAGCTAGCAGATAACAATGCAAATAAGCAGCCTCCCATAGGAGGCAAGCTTATCCCTTAATCATGAGATATATTGAATAGATAGGAACTACAGATATACTAAATAAAATTAATATAATTGTCCATGTACCGGGTATCTGAATATTATTAGCAACTGCTTCTAAAACTACGTATAGAAATACAAAAATATTTACCACAAAAATTAACAAGCCTTTTCCACGACGGCTTTTTCTCTTTTTAATGGTTTCTTGCTTGGGCATGTAAGCCGGTTTTTCAGTCTTTTTATTTGTCAAATAGTTTTGTAACCATATGCCAGCCAGAGTGAAAAAACCAGCTAGAAGGGCTGCCAAGATTTCCATGTTCCACCTTTTTAATACTACAACAGATAAAGAATTATAACAGAGTCGATTTATTTATTCAATCGCTGATTGTATTGCATTTTTTATAAAAATAGTATGGCATTTTTGGTTTTTTGATATAATTGAATATAATTATTAAAAAAAAGGACAAACAAATGCCCACAGATTTAGATATTTTAAATCAATTAGAACACACAATCGGTAGAAAGCTAGGCAAATTAGATAAGATTAAATGGAATTCAGTAGGCTATGTGCAGAATGAGCATAATCAAATAACGCGATTAGATTTATATGACTGTGGTTTAAAAGAGTTACCGCCAGAGATAGGAAAATTGCAAAACTTAACTAAGCTTAATTTATGGGGCAACCAGTTAAGCAACTTGCCAGCGGAAATCGTAAAACTGCAAAACTTAAGCTATCTTTTATTAGGAAACAATAAATTAAGCGAATTTCCTCTGGAAATAGTAACATTGCAAAACTTAAATCTGCTTGATTTAGGTGGGAACCAGTTAAGGTACTTGCCGCCAGAGATAGGACAACTGCAAAATTTAATGGAACTTAATTTAGAAGCTAATCAGTTAAACGATTTGCCACTGGAGATAGTAAAACTACAAAGTTTAACGCATCTGTTATTACAAAACAATAAGTTAAATGGCTTTGCGTCGGAAATATGGAAATTGCCAAACTTAGCTTCGCTTGGTTTAAATAACAACCAATTAAGCCAGTTTCCCAAAGAACTTTTAGACTTAAATTTAGAAGTTAAATGGGATAGCTTTTCTTGGAAAAATGGCATTCACATCGAAGACAATCCATTTCAAACTCCGCCGGTGGAAATCGTCAAACAAGGCAAACAAGCCATTATTGACTATTATCTGGCATTAGAGGAAGAACCAGATCGCCTTCTCAACGAATCCAAACTCATTCTCATTGGTGACGGTGGTGTCGGCAAAACATCCTTGGTGAAACGTCTAATAGGACAAGATTTTAACCAGCAAGAATCCCAGACACATGGTATTAATATCAATACTTTAAGCTTAAAAGATAAGGATAACGATATAAAACTTCACTGCTGGGATTTTGGCGGGCAACAAATCATGCACACCACCCATCAATTTTTTCTTTCCAAACGTTGTTTATACCTGTTCGTACTTGATAGTCGGCGTGAAACACAAGTGGACTATTGGCTCAAACACATTCAAGCTTTTGGCAAAAACGCACCGGTGATTATCGTCATTAATAAAATAGACGAAAATCCCCATTTTGATTTGCCACAAAAACGTCAACTAAAAAAAGACTATCCCAATTTAAAACAGATATGTCGCATATCTTGCGCCACAGAACAAGGTATTGCTGATCTCACCAAGGCTATTCAAAATACTTTGCCTGATATTGAATTACTCAATACTAAATTTCCAGCAAAATGGTTCAAAGTTAAAACTACGATTACCAAACAGGCAAAAAAAACCAATTTCACCAGTTATGAACACTATGTTGATATTTGCCAAGATCATGGCATTACTAAAGAGAGTGAACAAAACACACTCATAACTTTCTTGCATGATTTAGGCTTAGTCAATCATTTTGAAGACCGTTGGCTACGCGAAACCAATGTCATCAATCCGCAATGGATAACCGAAGCTGTTTACACTATTATCAATGCTCCACAACTAGCAGGCAACGGCAAGCTGCATCGTAATGATCTGAAAACTTTGCTGGATAATGACATTTATCCGGTGCGTAAACATGATTACATCATTGAATTAATGAAAAAGTTTGAACTATGTTACCCCCTCAATGATGACGAATATTTATTGCCAGACTTATTTCCGATTGAAGAACCAGACTTTGAATTTGACGATGAAAATGCCTTGCATTTCATACTTGAATACGATTTTTTACCAAAATCCATTTTTACCCGTTTCATAGTCAGAATGCACAGTGATATTTTGGATAATAGTTACTGGCGCAACGGTGTACTACTCCATGATAGCACCACTAACACCACAGCATTGGTAGAAACGGTATCCAATTGTTTAGAGTTGAAACTCACCGGATCACAAAAGCGCGAAGATCTGCTTATATTGCGATTTGTACTCACAGACATTCATCGCAGTTTTAGCCATCTCAGCATCACCGAAAAAATAGGTTTGCCAGATAATAAACCACGGATCAGTGTCAATTATGATTACTTAGCGAAACTCGCCGAAAAAGGACAAAGCGAATATTTACCGCCTGAGAATCCAGATAAATCATATGAAATAAAAGACTTGCTTGGTCAAATTACAACAGCAACCCCAAACTATGATACTGAAACTGATACAATGTTGCAAAAAATCATAGGTATTTTAGAAACACAGGGGATTAAAAAGGAAAAGGATTTATTAGATCGTCTTGATGAAGTAGTGAAAATAAAACCCGGCTTGTTTGGAATCTCAATTAATGTGAATGCACTGCTAAAGAAATGGAGGAAACGTAAGGCTTAATCAGTGTTAATTCGGTTTTGGTCCATACCAAAACCGAAATTTTTAAAACGAAAAGATTTTCTCTGCTGTGATGAAATCATCCTTTGTATCAATTTCTATCCATTTAAACCCTGAAATATCTAAAGCATAAAAAGCAAGGTTTTTTTCAATTAATCTTTCATAAGCAGCTTCGTAATATTCTTGATGATTTTGTTCATCTTGCATCATTATTTGCAATTCTGTAAACAATAACTTTGCTGTTTCACTATCAATTTTTTCAATCCCTATTGATTCACCAATCGCATCTTTAGGGTTCACGCTTTTGCTGGCTTTAAGTACCCGGTTTTGATCATCAATAATGACTTTAACTTCTTCAGCATCAAGATTAATATCTTTATCAAAGCATAAACAATTTGCATATTCGGATTCAATCAGCTTTTTCAATATTTGTTTATCAAATACCACATCCGCATCAAACTTTACAAAACCTGAACTACCGATCAAATCCTTGGTTAACATTAAAGAAAAACCGGTATTTGTCTCTGCATATTTATCATTTATAACAAAATGGGCATTTAAATCTGGAAACTTGCTTTTAACATGATCTTTTATCTGTTCTTCTAAATATCCAAGAACAAAAATAATTTCATTGATTCCACAATCCTGAATATGAGATATCATCATCTCAAGAATAGTCTTGCCTCCAACTT
>Ga0256847_1001619_pt1 | contig 11127 bp, 9 predicted proteins | sample TeddybearmetaG_FD_189099 | JGI IMG/M metagenome (GOLD analysis project Ga0256847, IMG submission 189099) | Hydrothermal vent microbial communities from East Pacific Rise, Pacific Ocean - Teddybear | ecosystem: Environmental > Aquatic > Marine > Hydrothermal vents | place: Pacific Ocean: East... | reverse complement strand
CCGTGTGCGTAAATAGCGCAAGCACGGTTCTGCGAGGGGCATAGTTACAACTAAAGACTTTAAATTCATCAATAGAAATCACATAGTAGCTGCGTGCAGCGAGGTGTTCAATAAAAGTATTATCTAACTGATGGAATAAGGGGGTTAGGAGGGCTTGTCTACTCTACCACGGCATAGAATCAATAAGTCCCAGCCCACTCAAAAGAAGGCGCGCCATTTCTTCCCTCACTATCCCCCTTAATCGGTGTTTCCATCATTTCCACAGCCAAAGGCGTTAAATTATGCATACCATTCACAATCGCGGTATAAAGCACCTCAGGATTGCCATTAAACGCTTCAGCTATTTGCCTTAACATTAAAGAATAATTGCGATTAAATTTATTATTTAATTGCTTCATTTGATCATCATTTTGATAGCCTTCTGCGGTGGCATTAATCCTAATTGGATAAACCGCCTTATAATCAACATCAAATTGTTTTCCTGTCGGGGCTTCATTGGGATGATCTGTTTTTTTATAATGACGTCCATAAGAAATTTCTTTAAAGCGGAAATAATGCGCGACTTCTAAAGGTTGCTCAAAATTATGTTTATCACCATCAAATAATGAACTATGACTGCCCTCCCCTTGCTCTACAATCACGTTAATGGCTTCTTTCGCCGAAGCTAAATTGGTGATTACAACAGGGGTTCCGCCTGCGCCCCAATAGAAATTTTTATTAATTTGATGTTCTGGATTGCCATTAAATACGTTACATTCTGGATATTGATCACAAAGCTCAGTGAGTTTTGTTTCTACCAATTCATAAAATTCACCAATACTAATGCCAGGAACTTCTATTTCAGGAACGCCTCTGGCTTGTACTTCGGGTGTTATTAGATCCGTGGGCATTTCAATTTGCATAAAGGTTGTCATGGCTTCGGGGCTAAAAGGCTCTAAATTAACCGCGATTTCCCGCTCTCTAAATTTCTTACCTTCAAATTCTAAAGCTAATGGATAACTTGGGATATTATCTTTATTAAATTCAACCATGCCGCCTAAACTTGAGATTAAATTTCCGACCATCACCATATGCAACATTTCTTCCATCATAACACTATGGATTAATTCAGCCGCGACTCGATTAGTTTTAGGTTTTAGACTTAAAACAGCGGTTAAATAAGGCGGAATCGTTGATAATTCCAAAGTCAGGGCGGTATGCAATAAGGGCATTAATGCCTTTTTTTCGCTCTCTAAATTAGACATTATTGTGCTCCTTTTACAATTAAATAATCAGCCAGTCTTAAGGATAAGGCGGTTAAAGTCAGTGTTGGATTAACTGTACCCAGTGAAGAAAAAGCGGCATTTGAGCAGACATATAAATTATCAACACCATGTACTTTCATATTTTTATCGGTAACGCCTTCTTCTTTATTATCACTCATTCGACAAGTACAAGCGGCATGATCAGCCCGCCATGAAACGGTAAATTTAGGTAATAGGGTTGCGCCCATTTTGTCAAATATGGCTTCAACATGGCTTTTAATTTCATCCATTCGTTGATCAAATCCCGCATCTTTAGAATAATCAACAATGGTTTCTTCTAATCCAATGTGATTCTTTTTATCAAAATTCATTACGCGATTATTAAATTTACTGAATATCTCAACCATGCCATCTAATTGAATATTATTTTTACCAATTACGGATTGTTCAATGACTTCGCGGCTATTGCCTGCTTGCATTAAAGAAGCTAAACCAACACTAGGCGAGCTAGGTGGATTAACAAAAATAAATTTACCTTTTTTCTGTTCTTCTGGACTATCAAAATAACGTGAACATAAGGTAGGAAAATTCATTTCAGGTTGTAATTTTAAAGGATTTTCTGCAATGGTTCCCTTAAACATAAAATACGGATGGGTAATAAAATTCCGTCCCACTAAATCATGATCATTTCCAATACCCTCAACCCAATACTCAGATCTTGAACGCAATAATAATTTAGGCGATTCTATCGCACCCGCCGCCACAATAATTTGATCGGCTTCGATTGTATGAGATTCATTACTTGTTTTATCTAAATAAACAACGCCTTTTGCTTTGTTTTTAGAATCCATCATAATTTCTTGGACAATACAATTTATTTGGGTTTTGAAATTAGGAAAATTACCCCATTCAGTCATATCATTTAAAAAATTAGTCGCCGCATAACGCGCTCCAAAAGGACAATATTTACAAGTTCCTGTTGTTTTACAAGGCGCATGTTTAGAAGTTGTTTCAGTAATACCATGACGGGCAATAGGCAACGTAGAATAATCAATATTTAAAGATTCCATTGCTTGAATAACAGGCTGATCTTCTAAACTATAAGGAAAGGCAGGAAAAGGATAATCTTCTGTGCGCGGTACCGTTGGATCATTGGAATCAGCAGAAACACCAATATAATGTTCTGCTTGGCAATAATAAGGTTCTAGATCATTATAATCAATAGGCCAATCAATGCCCTCGCCTGTATTTGTTTTTAACTGAAAATCTTCAGGTTTTAAACGAAAAGACCAGCCACCCCAATGAATCGTTGAGCCGCCATAAGTCATTACCCGAGAGCCTTGCAAAGGAACTTCTGTTGTTCCAATACTTAAATTTTCTCCTGCTTGATCTCGTTCAGGATAAGCTTCATCTTTATATTTATCATAAGGTAATTTATTGGATAATAAATAGTCTTCCCAAAGTGCCGAATCTTGCATTTTAACTTTTTGACTGGCTTCTAAAATTAAAATAGACGCTTTAGGGTTTGCACTGAGTAAACGACTTGATAAGGAAGACGCGGCAACGCCTGAACCAATAATTAAGATATCAACTTTCATTTCTTTTCCTCTGCTGTCCGATAAGGAACAGGTTCATCAGGGATATAAGCCCCGCCAATATAACCCAGATAATTTTTTGCACCAAAAGCTTTAAATCCGCCTAAAGCTAATTGATAAGCCACAAATTCATTAGAGACTTTTTGGCGGGTTAAGGCTAAACATTTTTCTTTATAGGGCAAATCATAGATTTCAGATTGAGATTTATTGATTTCTGTATTGGTAAAAAGAAATTGATAGGCTTTTTCTTCGCCCAGTTCGGCAATTAATACTGTTAATGTTTTATGGGCTATTTTATAATAGTCATCATAACTCGGACGTAATCGAATCCGATTTTGCATAAAAGCATAAAGGCGGGATTTATAAGGTTTAGAATCGGCTATATTTTGCCAAAAAATGCCAATTTGGGAAAATAATTCAAACATGGCATCAAATGTTTCTTGCTCTAAGGGTTTTAATGCTTGACTTACAGGATGTTCAAGTTGTTGACTCATTGTTTTATACTCCTAAGAATGAATGTGAATATGAAAATCGCCATCTTTTGCAAGTGCAATTTCTTGTATTTTAGTCACTGCATCCATATTTAAAGGACCATAAATATGAGGATATAGCCCGCCTGTTGCGGGTTCCCATTTTATTTCAGGTTTGACTAATTTTTTATCAACAATCATTACCAAAGGATCGATGGTTTCCTTATAATATTTATTGGCAACCCGATCAAGTTCAGCTTCGGGAGAAGCATGAATAAATCCAACGTCTTTAATAGAGTCTCGAACTAAAAACCCGCTTTCTTCGGCTTGTTTATATTCTTGTTGTGAAGATAAAATATAAATATAAGGATCACTTAAGCCCCCATACATACGAATAAAAACATCTGTTACTATTTTTTGTTCCGCTCCTTCATAAAGATAATCAACTTGAAACTGTCCTGTTAAGACATTATTTTTTCTTGTTTGCGAAATAATACTAATCTCAGCCAATGCCGTCCAATCACTGCGGGTAAGCCAAACAGGAATATTATCAAAAAAGATGCGACTGCCTTCTTTTTCAAAATCATAAATCCCCCCTATTTTTAAATCATCATAGTCATCACTACGCAATATTGAATTAACTTCTATTTTAAATCCCATTTTTTCCTTCTTTATTCATTTATGGTCTTTAAAACTTAGTTTATAAAGATTATTTTGTCAAAATTTTATGTATATTTTTTTACTTCATTGATTTTCATGGGTTGAAAAATAAATAAAGATTTTCTTCTTGCTTTATAAAAAACAATATGTTAGTTTTTATTTTTAATAAACTAAATTAATTTGTTTGTATTTTACAAACTTGAATATTAGTTTATATATAATATTTTTTAGAGGTTTTAATATGGAATTTTTTTCAAATTTTACTTGGGCGGTTCCATATGCATTTTCAGATGCCGTTGGATTATGTCGATTTGAAAAAGGTGATAAACTCTATGATACAACTAAAGCATATAATGGTGAATGGAGTAATGCATTTAAATATATAAATTATTCTTTATATGTGCAATATCCAATTCGTACAACATTTGAAAAAAAAGAAGGAACAGGTAGTGTCTTTGAAAAAAATTGGAATTTAGAAGTCCAAATTGATCTTTATAAAAAACAAAAAAAAATAGGAATTGGAATAAAAACAACTCAAGGACGTTTATATACAGCCTTATGGAAAGGTGATTTAACTATTTTAGAAAAAAATAATTCAGCTGAACCCTTAATTCCTATTAATGCTAGGCAGGTAACTAAACAGTTAAAAGAAGTAGAATCAAAGGCTCTTAAATTTTCAGATGGATTACCTGTTTTTACTATGGTATATGATCATTCTAATCAAGTATCAAAAGAAAAATATTTAAAAATATATACTAAATTAAGTAAATATGTATCCAAAAAATTATTACTACTAGAACCCAAAGAGGCTGGATTAAATGACTGGGAAAATATAGCTCCAACAATAAAAATAGCATTTTTCCCAGTAAAAGATATAAATTGTGAGCAACTTGAATCTATAATTAAAAAAGCAGTTTATATACCTTTAGAAAATACAAAAGTAGACATGTTTAAAATTACTTCTCATGGAGAAATATTTATATGAATATAATTAAATTTTTAGTTAATGGCTCTGCACCTGACCCATATATTGTTACCTTTACAAAAGAGAATGGTAAATTAAATGCTTTTTGTACCTGTCCCGCAGGAAAAAATGGACAATGTTGCAAGCATAGACGGAATATTCTTTCAGGAAATACTAAACTTATTGAAAGTAATAATCATGAACAAGTTACAATTATTCAATCATGGTTACTTGGTTCAGATTTAGAAAAAGCACTTATTGAATTAGAAGAATCTGAATCTAAATTTGATTATGCAAAAAAGCGCCTATCAGCTGCAAGAAAGAATGCAGCAAAAGTAATGAGATCGTAAGTGACGTTGTCATCATAATTAAAAAAAGACATAAAATTCCTTGGTTATTTTTAGTACTGACTTTTTAATTTAACTGACTTTTTTTAACCCAACCTAAATCATTAATAATGGCGTAAACCGCAGGTAAAACCAAAATAATTAAAAAGGTAGAAGTCACCATACCAAAAACAATACTAGTCACTAAAGGCACCAGAATTAAGGCTTGTGAACTGGTTTCAAATAATAACGGCGTCATCCCTGCAATGGTGGTAATTGAAGTAATAAAAATGGCTCGAAAACGATCATGCACCGCTTGACTGGTTGCCACATGTAAATCCATCCCTTCTTTAATATGATATTTAACAAATTCAACCAATAAAATAGAATCATTGACCACAATTCCCGCCAATGAAACAAAACCGATCATACTGGGTAAAGCAAAATCTAATCCCATTAAAAAATGTCCCCAAATTGCGCCAATTAAAGCCAAAGGAATATTAATCATCACAATTAAAGGCTCACGGTAATTTTGAAATTGTAAACTTAATAAGAAATAAATCCCCAAAGCCCCCAAAGCAAAACCCGTTAAAATGGAGCTTTTGGTTTCTCCGCCTTTTTCAACTTCGCCTTTTAAACTAAAAGTTAAATGTGGATAACGCTGTTTAAGGGGTTCTAAAAAGTTTTTAGCTAAATCGTTAATGACTTCGGATGTATTAGCAATGGCGGGATCCACATCACCATAAATATTAACGGTTCTTTGGTGATTAATCCGTCCAATCCGAGCAAAATGACGTTGTTCAGTCACTAAAGCCACCCTTGATAAAGGAATTTCCGCCCCTGTTTTAGAATAAATCGTAAAATGATTAAAATCACTTAACGCTTGGTTTTTAATATTAGCAAGCTTAACAATAATTTCATACGCTTCGCCTTTTTGATAAATTTCATTAATTTTAACGCCTTGATAAGCTGCTCGTAATTGACTGGCAATTAAGCGAGAATCAACGCCTAAAGCCAAAGCTCCCGCTTTTAATTTAATTTGATATTGGGGCTTGCCTGCTCGTAAATCATCTAATAAATTAACTACCCCTTGATAACCATGTAACCAATGTTGCAATTCCCAAGACGCTTTTGATAATTGTTTTAAATCTTGACCTTTTAAACGAATATGAATCGCCCGCCCCGCAGGACCGACTTTAGGTTCTTTATATTGAATCCCAATAACTTTAGGCAAAGCGGGTGTATTGGATTGCCATTTTTCTAATAATTGAGGAATTCGAGTATGACGTTTCTCCGTATTTAATAAAGTAATAGATAAAGTCGCCAAATGAGTGCCATTTTCGGGGACATCCCCATGTTTTCCATAAGATAATAAAATACTTTTAACTAAGTCCTCTGATTCATTTTGACTTAATTGTTGATTGGTTGTATTTAATGATTTTAATAAAATATGGGCAACTCGTTCTGTTTCTGCCAAAGGCGTTCCTTGCGGCAATAAAATACGGGCTTCAAAAAAATTACTTTCTAAATCAGGAAAAGCTTTAAATTTGACCTTTCCTGTTGCCACTAAACCCACTGAAAAAACAAATAAAGCCAAGACACAACCTAAAGTTAAATAACGATAACGAATGGTTATTTCGCTTAATAAACGCGCTAAATGGCGCAATTTATTAAATTTAGCTTCAAAAATTCCGCGCCAACGAGGTGGTTTATTCACTTTTTGATGTTCTAAAGAATGTTTTAAATGATGCGGTAAAATTAAAAAGGCTTCAATTAAGCTAATGCTTAAAACAGATAATAAAACCACGGGTAAAACGCCGAGAATTTGCCCTAAATCCCCTTTCATCATTAATAAGCTGGCAAATAAAAAAACAGAAGTTAAAAATGAAGATAAAACGCCTCGAATAACCTTTTTTGTTCCATCAACGACCGCCTCTAATGCTTTTTTTCCTTTACGATATTCATGATCAATACTTTCAGAAAGAACAATGGCATCATCCATTAAAATTCCAATCGCCATTAATAAGGCAATCATTGAAATCATATTAATACTGACATTTAAATAAGTCATTAATGCCAGCCCGCCTAAAAAGGAAATAGGCAACCCTAATGCAATCCAAAAAGTATAACGCCATGAAAAAAATAAAAATAAGACCAAAGTGGCTAATATCAAACCTTGCCAACCATTTTTAATTAATAATTTTAAGCGATCTCGAACCGATTCAGAACGATCATTAATTAAAGTTAATTGAGTTCCTTCGGGTAATTTTTTATTTTCTTGATCAATAAAAACAACTAAAGCATCAACGACTTTTAAGGCATCATCAATGCTATTTTTACTAATTTTTAATAATGCACTGGGTTGCCCATTAAATAAGATTTTTTCTTCAGGTTTTTCAAATTGATCTTTAATAACAGCAATATCGGAAAGTTTAATTGCCGCTCCACTAGGCGTATTCAAAATAACTAAGTTTGCCAGTTCACTTGCCGTTTTTCGGGAGTTATCAAAACGTAATTGATAATCGGTATGCGTGGTTTCAATAATCCCTAAAGGCAATTCTAAAGCTTGTTTTGCAATTAGATCAGCAATGCTTTGAATACTTAATTGATAGCGTTTTTGAACATCGGCTTTAATTAAAATTTGCAATTGATGAGTTGAAAAACCACTAATTTTAACAATGGGCACTTCTGGCATCGCCAATAAGCGATTACGATAATCTTCTGCTAATAATTTTAATTCCGATGGGGTTAAATTTTGGGAAGTAATAACAACATCAGCAACCGCATCAATGCGTCCTAATTCTTTAATAATCGGCGTTTCAACATTGCTTGGAAAATTTTGAATACCATCAATGGCAACTTTAATATCATCCATAAATTCCCGAATATCGCCCGCTTCTTGCATTTCTAAAATAAAAATAGCCAGATTATCCCGAGCATCACAAGATTGTTCTTCTAAAAAACTCAACCCATCGGTGGCATCTTCTAAAGGTTGGCAAATCCCATCTTCAACATCTTCAGGGCTGGCACCTGCATAAACTAAAGTAACCTGTACTTTACTGGCTTTTAACTGCGGAAAAGATTCTTTATTTAAATGAGTAAAGGAATTAATCCCAAACACAATAATTAACATCATTAAAATATTGCTAATGGTTGGATGAGCCGCAAAATAACGAATCATAATAAAGCGCCTAATGCTTGTTGTGCTATTTGTTGTTCAAGGGCTGATTCAATCACGGGTTTTAAAGGTAAGCCTTCTATAACGGGGACTAAATCACCAATAATCACCAATTCTCCCGCCACCAATCCACTTTTTAAAATCACTAAATCCGCTTGTTTATAAGCCACTTCAACGGCTCGAATTTCTAATTGTTGTTGTTGATTCAAAATATAAACCCGCCCTTGATGCAAGGCTTGAATCGGTAAAACCATTCTTTTTCGAGCTTGCGCCATTAAAGTGACTTCACTAAACATGCCTTTTAATAACGGCGGGCGCTTCCCCGCAATCACGCCTTTATAAGGATTTTTAACTAAAATAGTTAAAGTAACCGTATTACGTGTTGGATTAATGGCTTCTCCAATACGCAATAATTGCCCTTGCCAAACCACATCAGCTTGTTTATTACTGACTAAACGTACAATGGTTTCTAATTGAATTCTTTTTAAGACTTGTTGAAATTTTTGCGGGGATTCTAAATTAATTTCTCCCTTAATTGCCCCCGCCATTAAAACTCGAAACTGATTAACAGGAAGTTCAGCATTAATTTCAACCGCCGAAGTTCCTAAAGCTTCAAATAAAACACTGCCTACCGTGACAAACTCGCCATTTTCAATAAAAACCTGTCCAATGCGGGCATCAAAAGTGGTACTAATTTCAGTTCGTCCCAAAGTATCCTTACTTTGAGCTAATTTTGTTTTAGATTGATTAATTTGTGAATTAACCACAGATTGGCGGCTACTAAAGCTGGAAAGTTTACCCTCCAGATCAGCGACTTTTTGTTGTAATTGTAAAACTTTATGATCTTCTGCATCTAACTTAGAACGAGCAATGACGCCTTTTCTAACCAACTTAGTTAACCGAGACAATTCTTTTTGACCCACCGTTAAATCTGCCCGTGCCAATTTTAATGAACGCTTCATGGATCTTTCTTCAATTTTTAATTGTTTAAAAGAAGAACGATTTCCCGCCAATAAGGCTTTATTTTGATCTAAAGAGAATAAAGCATTGGTGGGTTCAATCCGTAATACAATCGTATTTTTTGGAATACTTCCGCCTTGCTCTAAATCAGGATGTATATAAGTCACTTTACCGCTGACTTCCGCCTTGGTTTTTAATAAAATGGCGGGTTCAACATAACCATAAGCCACTTCAGTCGCCCGATAAGGTAAATATTTTGCTCGAATGACTTCGACGGTTTTAGCGGGTAAGGCAAGATCTTGATGGGCAATAGGGGTTTTATTTTTAACTTTAAAAATAACCAATCCTAAGGCAATTAAAAAAACAAGAGGTAAGACAAAGGGTTTTTGGATTATTTTTCGCATAAAATGGACTTATAAATTAAAAATACAAGCGCTTATTATGGATCATTTGGTTTGTTTAGAGGAATAAAAATAAAAAATGCGCCCCCATTAAAAGGAATAAGGGCACAAAGTTTTTCCTAAACTAATGAATATTTTTTAATTGTAGCAAACACGTTATAGTGTTCCATATTCAACAAAAAATATCATCAGTGAATCCATTTTCGATACGGGTCTTTATTATAAAAAAACATCCCTATTTATACTCATAATTTTCCATTAATATTTTTAATAAAAATCCATTGTTATTTAACTGCTCCAAATTTGAGTGGGATAAGTATATCGGAAGTGAAAAAAAAGACATTGTGAAAATTTGCACCTTGACAAAATTATAATCTAGAGCATCTCTAAAAGATCATGTAACCCTGCTAAATAAGTTAATTGATTAATGTTTTTAACATCCAATTTCTTAAAAAGATGAGTCCGAATATTCCCCGCCCGAGTCGAACTAATATCATATTCATCTTGAATCGTCTTTAAAGGTTGACCACTGACGGCATGAAATAAAACTTGTTTTTCTTGTTTTGTTAAAATTTCCAATAAAGGCAAATAAAAAAACTTTTTATAATTTATTTGATTCTCAATATGTTTATGAAACTCCTGAATTAAATAATTGGCTATTTTCATCTTTTCTTTTAATAATAAATTAAATAAAGTATTTTTATTATCACTAATAAGACTTGCCCCTGCAATATAAGAAGCATTACTTAATGTTGGAATAGATAATCCATTTCTAATATGATACTCTTCCTTAGCTACCTCAATCACTTTCTTTTGAGGTGGTAATAATATGCCTTTTTCCTCTTCTTGCCACCAGTTTAATATATCCATTTTCCCCGATAAGATATGTTTGATAGTAAAATCATCTTGAGCAAAATTAGCAGCTTGGTAATGTTCTAAAAATTGGGAATTAAATTCTTTAGAACATAAAAATAAAGGGGTATTATTTAATATTTTTATATTTTTGGGGATAAAAGAATAAGTGATTCCTAAAAACCCTAAATTTTCTATCTGATAAACTAATAATTGAAAACAATCTTCAATACAATTTGCCTTATTTAATTCAAAAACAAATTCCCCTATTATCTCATCAGATTGTTTATTTTTCATTATTATTATGCCATTTTCTTGTATTATTTTATTACAATAATACAAGAAAAAACAAATAAGGCATGGCTATTTTCTTAGAACAAGAAAGTTAACACCCCCTAAATAATGGCGTTGGTGGCATTCAATAATCTTAAAACCCGCCGTTTGACAGTCTAAAATCAGTGCATCCATACTAATAAA
>Ga0256847_1001618_pt1 | contig 11128 bp, 11 predicted proteins | sample TeddybearmetaG_FD_189099 | JGI IMG/M metagenome (GOLD analysis project Ga0256847, IMG submission 189099) | Hydrothermal vent microbial communities from East Pacific Rise, Pacific Ocean - Teddybear | ecosystem: Environmental > Aquatic > Marine > Hydrothermal vents | place: Pacific Ocean: East... | reverse complement strand
GCATGTTCTCCGACTATTAGTGAGGAAGTTTCTGATGATTTTGGTAATAACCAAGTAGTCGCGTCAGTTAACGGCTGGTTTAACTGAGCAATTGAGACATCGTTTAAAGGTTGGATAAATTGATAGGCTTGTTGAATATCGCTGACCAGTAAAATTAAACCTTTACTCGAGTCTCTTCGTTTAATTTTGAGAAGTCTAGCGACCGATTGCAGATTATTGGCATCGCAACCCAAACCAAAAACAGACTCCGTTGGATACGCAATAATGCCTCCCGACTTAAGACACTGAATCGCCTGATTGAGTTGTTCGTCCTTCATAAATTAGGGGTTGTCTGATTGCCAAATACTAAGAAAGCGTGGGTTAGCTCAAGCTCGATTGCAATTGGGCATCTTTTGCCATTACGGCTTTGGCATTTGCTTGGCGGTCATCAGCAACTGCTTTGGCGATGAGTGGATCAGCAATAGCTAGCATTTGTGCTGCTAAGTAAGCGGCGTTTTTGGCGCCGGCCTTTCCGATTGCAACCGTTGCTACTGGTACACCTGCGGGCATCTGTACGGTTGAAAGGAGCGCATCTTGACCATTTAGTGGACCGCCATCCATGGGTACGCCGATTACCGGTTTTGTGGTTAAGCCTGCGACAGCACCTGCCAAGTGAGCCGCTAGCCCAGCCGCACAGATAAAAACGGCACAGCCTCGTTTTTCTGCGTCGGTAACATAATCATGGGTAGCAGCTGGTGTTCGATGTGCGGAAGTGATTTTAACTTCTGCTTTAATTCCCAAGTCTTTGAGGATAGCTAAGGTATTTTGCATACAAGGCCAGTCGGAGTCTGAACCCATTAAAATTGCTACGAAAGAATTGTTCATTTGTTGAGCCTTTAGTCATTTTTTAAGTTCAAAAGCGTTTCGTAGCGCTTTGATTTCCTACGAGTTACTTTTTCCAAGAGCTGAAAAAGTAACCAAAAAAGCCCTTAGCGTTCCCACTAGGGAGTAGTTTTCGATCTAGATTAGGCTTTTTCATTCTATCTACACGATCTTATCAATTTCCGACACTGTTATCAGAAAAAACTGAATTTTTTAACTATTTGTTACTTTCTGCTCCTATTGCATTGTGTCAATTAGTTTAAGGTACTGTCTGGCAACCATTTTAGATTCTACCTTTTCTAGTATTTCAGTATTTTCGCAAGCTATATCTACTTGCAAGACTTCATTGATTGCTGACGCCAAGGCTTTAGGGTTTTGCATCGGTACTAGAAATTTACTCATTTCACCAGTTAGGATTTCACCGGGGCCGTGCGGGCAGCGAGTACTCACAACTTTAGTTCCTAATGCCAACGCCTCGAGCAGTACCATAGATAAGCCTTCGTAGTCTGAACTTAATACTAAGGCCTTCGCGTTTTTGATCCAATTATAGGGATTGGCTTGAAAACCGGGGGTAATCAACCGATCGCCTATGCCATATTGTTCGGCCAGCTTCCTAGCCTTATCTGGCTTATTACACAAAAGAACCAGTTTATAGCCGTTATCGATTCTACAAAATGCCTCAAATAGAACATCATGGCGTTTTTGTCGGGCAAACCGCCCTACATGGATCAAGTAGGGTGTTTGAGGAATGTTTTTATCGCCTATGAGCGATTGAGCGGTGATGGCTTCAAGATCGAGTGGATTATATATACTGCGAATTGAAGTTGGCTTAATGATTGAGCCTTGTTCAATTTCTGTCTTGAGCCCTTCGGATACGCAAATAAGGTGTTTACCGGATAAGTTTTGTTTCGACTTTTTGAGATACCAGTATGCGAAAGGACCCAGTTTCTTTTGTCTTTGTAACTCTTGTTCGACCGAGTTATGAATAATATAGAATACATTTTTAATCTTGCTAAAGGATAGCAGGTTGTTGCTTTTATCTAGGTTGGATAAAACCAGATCGAAAACGCCGAAGCTTTGTTGCTGAATAAAAAACCAATTTTCTAGTTTGTTAACACTGGTTTTTTTTCGCCAAAATTGATCGACCTTGGATATTTTTCCAGAGAAAAGAACGTCGAGCTGTAGCCCATCTGGGATAGGATAATCACGTTTGCCGCTTAGCGACAGGAAACTAACTCGATGACCTTTTTTTATCAACGCAGTGGATAAACTTAGCATCACCTTTTCAGCACCACCGCCGGTTAAAGCATCTATTACGATTGCTATATTATTCATTGTATTTTTATGTCATCAAACTATATTTGTCGCGCAAAACTCGGCTTCTAATGGAGTTTCCGCAAGCGGCATTTATCTTCGTGTTAATCATTTTTCTGCTCAGTTGCAACGGTTTTTTGATGAATCTCGTTTTCCGCTTCGGCCTTAACTTCATTAATCATTCTGTATAAAATACCCCAAATAGTCCCTTCAGTTAAGGCATCATAGAGACTACCGGTACAATCGCTGTTTTTCGCTTTTACTAACAGGCCTTCGAAAATCCGTGTGTAGTTTGATGTGTGTTTTTGCCGAATCTCTGTACTAAGGTATATTTTCTGCATATCACGCGGTCGGCCATCTTCATCAAAACGATAGCGTACTAATCCGCGAGCAAAAATACCGTAGTCACCGTTGCCTGAGCGTGCCCATTTATCATCGATGTCTATCGGTTTATCCAATGATTCTTGTATTTCCTCTCGACAAGAAATATATAAATACGCCGTGATGACCCCTAAATGACGATACACGATGTCGGACATTTTCAAAAAATTATCCAAATTAGAATGTTCAGCTTGGCGTTCAATATTTTTCGAATTTTCAACTATTTCGCTTTGTTGCATAAAGAAACCGATAATCAGCCAAATAAAAGCCAAAGGGCTAAACGCGCCACTCAAGAACCCATCGATTTGATCAAGCGGTAAATCTAAAAACTGTTGCCCACTCATTTTTTGATAGAGAAAAAATGACAAGATAAAAAGCCAAACCACACTAATGACTATTCCCACAAGAATTCGCCAATCAATCTTTACCTTGTGATCTTTCACCTGAGAGAGCCTCGTAGATATTTGCATTTTATTTCGAAATAATTGATTTTTCTGATAGAAAATCTAATATTACCACCACTAGACTAGCAAGTGGAATAGCAGTGGTTAGGAAGCCTTATTTAAGCCGTAGATCACGACCTAGTTGCCGTGTATAATACCCTGCCTCGAGATTTGACTCTAAAGATTAAACTTAACTCATCGGAACAAAAATGAACGAACTCACGCAATTTGCACAAAACCACTTGCTTCTTTCTTCGGCTTGGTTTGTGGTGGCAATGATATTAGGCTTTACCCAATTTCGGCATATGGCATCGGCCCCTAAAGCGGTTACTTCACAAGTGCTTACTAACCTCGTTAACCGCGAAAATGGCGTCGTTATCGATATTCGACCTCAAGCAGATTTTAATAAAGGCCACATCCATGGGGCACGCAACATTCCTCTCTCGAAAGTGAAAGATAGTGTAAAAGACCTTGAAAAGTACAAAACCACACCCATCATTATGGTCTGCGCGAATGGTGTCACGGTGGGGGCAGCTTGTAATACTTTGAAAAAAGCAGGCATGGAACAAGTACATAAATTAGCGGGCGGGATGAGTTCGTGGGTGGCGGACAACCTGCCAGTCGTTAAATAGACCTCGTAAGCCAATCAAGATTCGATAATTAATCAAATAAAAAAGTAGGAAGTTATGACAGATCAAGATAATTCCAATACGGAAAATACTAATTCAGAAGCAGTCACAACAGAAGATGCCAAAAATCTTCCACAAGCGGCTATTCAACGTGTGTATGTGAAGGATATTTCTTTTGAAGCACCTAATTTACCAGAGATGTTCTCTGTAGAATACAAACCTCAAATCAACATGGAAATGAATAGCAAGTCGCGGCAAGTTGCCGACGATAACTATGAAGTCATGCTGACGGTTTCTCTTAAAGCCGAACAAGATGAAAAAACATTGTTCTTGGCAGAAGTTCAGCAGGCTGGGATCTTCATGCTGAAGAATATTAATCAAGAGCAGTTACAACATGCATTAAGCGTTATGGCACCTGAAACCTTATATCCTTTTATAAGAGAGACTATTGCTAGTCTCATTGGGAAGACAGGATTTCCGGCGGTTCAAATCGCACCGGTAAATTTCCAAGCGTTATTCATACAAAAACTTCAACAGGCGCAAGCAGAAGCTCCCGCCACAGGAAATACTGAAGAATCTGCTGGTGATGCGACAATCCAGTAACTCTAATCTGGTTTTAAAATGATTGCACTTCAATCAAAGCCAATTGCTGTACTCGGGGCTGGTTCCTTTGGCACAGCTTTGGCTATCTTGCTTGCCAATAACGGTAACAATACCCATCTGTGGGGGAGAGATCCTGCTCAGATCCAATCGATGAAGAATTCACGTTTTAACCAGCGTTATCTTCCTAAAATTCCATTACCCGATAAACTTAAATTGTTTGATGACTTCGAATCGGCAATTAAAGATGTGCAAGACATACTCATCGTAACCCCTTCTCATGCTTTTGGCGAAACTCTTACCAAGATCAAGTTGCATGGCGCTGAGAAAGTGAGGATAGTGTGGGCTTGCAAAGGCTTAGAGCCGGACACTGGACAGTTCCTGATGAGTCAGGTGACCGATAAATTCGGAGATGATCAGCCAAAAGCGGTGCTATCCGGGCCTACCTTCGCAAAGGAGCTAGCGATTGGTTCTCCTACCGCGATTACGCTCGCCTCAGACAATAGCCAATTCGCTGCTGATTTGACCAAACGGTTGGTCAATGACACCTTCCGCGTTTACCTGAGTGCTGATCTTGCCGGAGTTCAAATTGGCGGGGCTATTAAGAATATTATTGCTATTGGCGCCGGTATGGCAGACGGCTTAGGTTTTGGCTCCAATGCTCGCACCGCGCTTATTACGCGGGGACTGGCAGAAATGATGCGGCTAGGAATACCGTTGGGAGGCCAAATAGAAACTTTCACTGGAATGGCCGGATTAGGTGATTTAGTACTTACTTGTACCGACGATCAATCCCGAAACCGACGTTTTGGTATAGCGATTGGTAAGGGAGCCGATTTCAAGCAAGCGGCAGCGGATATCGGTCAAGTGGTGGAAGGCGCTAGAAACACTAAAGAAGTCTATCATCTCGCTCAAAAGCACGGCGTTGAAATGCCAGTGTGTGAGTCTATCTACAAAATTCTTTACGAAAACCAAGACCCACGAGTTGCTGCAAAAGAATTACTGACTCGCACGATGAAAGTTGAGGGCGATTAAGTTAGCTAGAGTTAAGTTTGATAGTTAGCCATGGTTATTATATACTAAGTCAGTTACTTAGCTAGGCGAACTACAAGCAATACGGCATATTCCTAATGCACATACCCCAACAGCTTGATCAATTGTCTAGAAAACTAAGACAAATTCAGCAACAACATGATGAACAAATGATCTCTGCGGCTAAATTAGCGGCTCTCCAGATAATCAAAGCGCATAACCCAGTCACTCTAAAGGAATTGGCCGCTCTTCAGAAAGTAGCCCTTCCTACTATGTCAAAAATTGTCGACGAGCTACAAAAGCGATCACTCGTTATTAGAGCACTCTCCAAAAACGATGCTAGAAAGCGGTGGATAGTACCTACCCAGAAAGGGATTAAAAGCCTAAACGATGCTGAAAAAGTTGTAGATCAATACTGGCAACAGAAATTGGGCAAGTTGACTGATAAACAGCGACAACAACTTTCTAGCTCACTCGAACTATTGATTCAATCAATCTAGGATCGGCTATTCATGCCTTGGCTACAACTAACCCTGAAATCATACCGAGAAACTGTTGAAGCAATAGGCGATCAAATGCTGGAAATGGGAGCATTATCAATTACCTTGGTGGATGCTAAAGATAAGCCAATTTTGGAGCCTGCTCCAGGTGAAACACCATTGTGGGACGATGTAAAAATGATGATGTTATTCGATGCAAATATCGATACCAAACTAATTTTGCAGCAGTGGCGGAAGAACGATTTGTACCTGATTAATCAAAATGAAAAATTCGAATTAATTGAGGATAAGGATTGGGAAAGAGAATGGATGGATAGGTTCGAACCAATGCAGTTTGGAGAAAAACTTTGGATATGTCCCAGCTGGAAACCTGTACCTGATGAGACCGCGGTTAATGTGATATTAGATCCAGGATTGGCCTTTGGAACCGGCACACATCCCACAACCGCGCTTTGTCTGAGCTGGCTCGATTCAGCGGAAATTGAGGGAAAAATTGTAATAGACTATGGCTGCGGCTCGGGGATTCTTTCAATCGCCGCGCTAAAATTGGGAGCGAAAAAAGTTTATGCGGTAGACATTGATAAACAAGCTCTAATTGCAACCGAGGAAAACGCAAAACGCAATCATGTTTTTGATGATAGCTTAGTGATTGATTACCCTGATCGTCTAAAAAACTTACAGGTCGATATCGTTGTCGCGAATATTCTAGCGGGTCCATTGGTGGAGCTAAGCGACAAAATTGCATCGCTGTGTAAAACTAACGGTTTACTAGCAATTTCTGGTATATTAGACAATCAAGCGGACACAACAAGAGCCGCCTATCAGCAATGGTTTAAGATGGAACGGCCCACATTCAAACAAGAGTGGAGCCTAATTCACGGACAAAAACGAAACGCGGATGGATAGGATAAAAAAGTGAACGATAATACACTCTATACCCGTTGCCCAACTTGTAATACAGCTTTTAAAGTTACTGATAAATTACTCGGTTTAGCGGGCGGTAAAGTTCGTTGCGGAGCATGTCTAGCGGTATTTCAAGCCTCGGATTATATGCTACGGCCTTCAAACCAGGCAGCCCTAGAATCCACTTCCAAAGCCGATCCCATATTAGAAACTCGAGCGGAAACAACGTCAGAATCCAGCGTGGAACCAGAAGAGCCGAACACAGCAGTGACGGCCCCTAGTCTCCCAGACGCTGAAGTCGAGTCAATGTCGGTGCCAGAGTCGGATGCTGAACAAGCAACTCTGGCAGAATCTCAAATAGACCTAGATCTTGATGAAGACCCTCTTTCTACTGAGCTTGATAATGCCCAAGCAATAGAACCGCAAATAGATACGCCTGATGAGCTTAATGAACAGACCGTCAGTGATGAAATTGCAGAAAGTTTACCAGCACTAGATGAAACGGATACTGATCAAGAGACTGTCGAAGAATCCTTCGCCGGTTTTGATTATGCAGAAGAATCTATTGATGACGATGACGATGATGAATCGAACGATTTTGATAAAGATTTTATTGATGAAACTGAAAATCTTGATGTGTTATCTGAGACAGAAAGAGAAGCCGCACAAGAATATCGCGCGCCAGATGAAAGTGATGATTTCGATTCCGATGAAGAACATGACCTTGATTACGAACAAAACATAGATGCCGAGCGAGAAATCTCAGTTGAAAATGATTTGGAGAACAATCAAGATTCAGAGATAGAAATTTCTGAATGGCAAGACGATGACGAACTAGCCGATGATTCCATTGAACAAGATTTTGATAAAGAATCCAGTGATGAATTCACCGAAACCTCGCAAGAAGATTTTGAACATGAAATCGATGATGATCTTGTTGATACATTTGATGAAGATTTTACCGAAGAGGCTGATGAAGTCACTGAGGAAGATTATGATGAGCTTTCGGAACAGCTTCATGACCAAATGGAAGAGACCGATACTGATCCAGACCCATTAGATGAGTTTGATGAAATAGCCAAAGATGAAAAAACCGGGATTAAAACGCAAATAATCTTTGCGGTGGCTGCCATATTGATACTGATCGCAATCGTTCAATTCTGGAGTAATCGACAGACCCTAGCTTGGAGTGATAGTTGGGGATCAAGCGTTAAAGCAGTCTGCTCTCTACTGCCCTGCAATCTTCAACCGAGACGAGATGTTGCGAGTATCAAACTGTTACAAAGGCAATTATCACCAGATGAAGAAAAGGAAAATCATCTAGACATAAAAATACTATTGATTAATGAGGCTGATTTTGATCAACCCTACCCGACCATCAAGATTAAATTTAGCAATAAAAATGGCGAACAAGTTTCTCTAAAGTCTTTTCCGCCAGACGAGTATCTAGAGGGCGACGTGGAAACATTATTGATGCCATCCGGTTCCGAAGTTCACATCCATTTTGAAACTGAAGTAACTCACCCCGATGCGCTAGGTTTCGAATTTATATTCGAATAGTTGTTCACCGGCAACACTAACCCATTTGAACCTTTTCCCTTGTCTTATTTCCTAGAGACAAGGTCATTATTATCAAGTTGAGTCGTATGAAAAAGAAAACCTATGCTCTAATTATTCTGGACGGGTGGGGCTACAGCGAAGATGCTGAATCAAATGCGATCATGGCGGCATCGACTCCCTGCTGGAATTATCTTTGGGAGAACCATCCTCACACCCTAGTTTCGGGATCAGGGATCGATGTGGGTTTGCCGGATCAACAAATGGGAAATTCCGAAGTAGGTCATTTAAACTTAGGATCTGGTCGTGTGGTTTACCAGGATTTTAGCCGGATCAATAAGGCGATAGAAGACGGCGAATTTCAAACGAATGCCCCTATTTGCAACGCCATCGAAGCCGCCATAAACAATGACAAAGCCGTCCATATTCTCGGCCTGTTATCAGATGGCGGCGTACACGGCCATATCGATCAGATCAAGGCTGCGATTGAGCTTGCCGTCAAAAAGGGAGCTCGCAAGGTATACCTGCACGCTTTTTTAGACGGTAGAGATACACCACCGCAAAGTGCACTACGATATATCGATGAAATAGATCGAGTATGTAATCAACTGGGAAATGCAAGATTAGCAACTATTGTTGGTCGCTATTATGCAATGGACAGAGATCAACGATGGGACAGAGTCGAAAAAGCCTACAAGTTATTAGTTAATTCCGAGAGTGAAGCACTGCCTTATGCCAATGCCACCGAGGCATTAAAAGCAGCTTATCAAAGAGGCGAGAACGATGAGTTTGTCACGCCGAGCATTATTGGTGACTGTGCGCCTATTGAAAATGGTGATGCAGTAATATTCATGAATTACCGAGCTGACCGCGCTAGAGAAATTACCAGGGCTTTTGTTGATACCAAATTTGATGATTTTAATCGAGGGGATAAAGTTGAATTAGCAGATTTTATTATGCTGACCCAATACGCGGATAACATTGATACAAAATGTGCCTATGGCCCAGTGCATTTGCCGATGGTGTTAGGCGAATATATTCAACAGCTTGGAAAAACCCAGTTAAGAATTGCCGAGACAGAAAAATATGCGCACGTTACCTTCTTTTTTAATGGCGGCGCAGAGCAGCCATTTGTCGGTGAGGATAGAGAGTTAATTCCTTCGCCCAAAGTCGCCACTTATGATATGCAACCAGAGATGAACGCGCCGATACTGACTGACAAATTCGTCGCCGCCATCGAATCCAATAAATACGATTTTATTATTTGTAATTTTGCGAATCCCGATATGGTAGGGCACACTGGAAATTTTGACGCGACGGTAAAAGCAATTGAAGCACTAGATGCTTGCCTTAAAAAAATAATAGATGCTCTCGCTGAAAATAATGGAGAAGCGATGATTACCGCTGATCACGGCAATGCAGAAAAAATGAGTGATCATGAGTCAGGTCAACCACACACCGCGCACACTAATTATTTGGTACCGTTTATCTACTATGGGCGAGATGCGGTTGCTACTACAGAAAGAGGTGTCTTATCAGATGTCGCGCCAAGCCTATTATCGATAGCAGGTTTACCGATCCCTAAAGAAATGACAGGTAAGCCGCTGATGAAACTCGCTCCCATTGTTTAATTCTAATTAGGTTTTAATTATTATTTATCAACGTAAAATACTGGTTAAACTTTTTAGCATAGGTCTTATTATTCTTTTGAGTCTTGGAGAGAATAGTTTTACCTACGCTCAGGATAATGTCGAAGCAAAACAACAGTTAAAAAAACTAAAGGTTGAAATAAAAAACTTACAGTCAAGCCTTGGGAAAACTCAAATAAAACAATCCTCTGCTCTAAAAGAGCTTAGACGAGCAGAAAAACAGATAGCGACGGCATCCAAAATTCTTCGTTCGACGCTAAGTCAGTTAAAAAAGAAACAAAAAGAACTGGGTAGTCTTCGCTATCAACAAACCGATCTAGAAGCCAATAGGACGATTCAAAAAAAGGCATTGGCGGAACAATTGAAATCCGCGTATATCAATGGTAAGCAAGAATATTTGAAATTACTGCTCAACCAACAAAACCCGGAAAAACTCGGACGCATGTTGGTTTACTACGACTATATGAATAAGGCTCGTAGCAAGCAGGTAAAAGCACTTCAAGTGACTTTGAAGAACCTTAGTAATATTGATAATAAAATTAGTCGCGAAATACAAAAGCTTAATATTCTAAAACAGTCGAAAGAAGGTGAAACAAAACAACTAGTTCGACTACAAAGCAAACGTAAGGCCTTAGTGGCAAAATTAACCCAAGAAATAGCGTTTAAAAGTGATGAGTTAACCGAGTTAGAAATTAATGCTCAGGAACTTCAGCAGCTGATCGATTCTGTGAGAGAAACCATTGAAGATATGGATTTTAGTCAACCATTGGAAGGTCTAAAGAAGCTAAAAGGGAAACTAAAGTGGCCCACTAAGGGAAAACAGGTAAGACGTTTTGGTGCAATAAACCAAGGCCAAAAAAGTAGCGGGGTATTGATTTCTGCGAAAGAGGGAAGCGAAATAAATTCGATACACCATGGAAGAGTGGTTTATTCTGACTGGTTGAGAGGGTTTGGGCTGCTAATGATTCTTGATCATGGCAAAGGTTATATGAGTTTGTACGGGTATAATCAAGCGCTTTATAAAGATGTCGGTGATTGGGTTGAGGCGGGCGAGGCGGTTGCTACTATGGGGCAAAGTGGTGGGCAGAAAGTGACTGGGCTGTATTTTGAGTTGAGATATCAGGGCAAGCCGGTTAATCCTAAGAGGTGGTTTAGATAGGGTTTTTTGCTTCTTTTAGATTTTTAAGGGCGTTTCGCAGCGCTGCGCTCTGGCTGCGACCTTCTTTTTAAAAGACCAAAAAGAAGGCAAAAGGTCTTTC
>Ga0256847_1001617_pt1 | contig 11138 bp, 8 predicted proteins | sample TeddybearmetaG_FD_189099 | JGI IMG/M metagenome (GOLD analysis project Ga0256847, IMG submission 189099) | Hydrothermal vent microbial communities from East Pacific Rise, Pacific Ocean - Teddybear | ecosystem: Environmental > Aquatic > Marine > Hydrothermal vents | place: Pacific Ocean: East... | reverse complement strand
ATTTTGAAACAGTACATCAGATGTTTTTGGTGGTTAGACAACGATTCATCAAAAAATCTTGATTACACGATTTTGCCTGACGGTTTTTTTGATATTATCGTTCGCTTTGATAATTACGAATACCAAAGTACCGTGCTAACAGGACTATGGACAAAAGAGGTTGAAGTGGTAATCCCACCAAATCATCAACTTTTCGGAATACAATTCAAATTACCAGCTGTAGAATATGTATTCTACGAAAGTATTGCACCTTTGTTAAACTCCGAAAAAAAGTTGCCCGATGCTTTTTGGAATCTAAATTCATTTGACTTTTTCGAAAAATTAGATACCGTTGATAGGTTAAGTTCATTAATAAGTCAAGAAGTCAATAAAGAAAGTAATCTAGACAATCGAAAACTTCTTCTTTTCAGCTTATTGAGCAAAACCAAAGGCAATCACAGCGTGAGCTATTTTGCTGATAACGTATTTTGGTCTAGTAGGCAAATCAATCGATATTTTAATAAAATGTTCGGGCTTTCTCTAAAAAACTATTGTAATATATTACGATGTTCGGCATCATTCAAAGACATCAAAAAAGGAGATTTATTCTCAAACCAAAACTATTACGATAGATCCCATTTTAATAAAGAAGTAAAAAAGTATACCAACCACACTCCAAAAAATCTATCAAATAACGAAAACGACCGATTTTTACAAATTTCTATCATACCCAATAAGTAACTTTGTGGTATTACTAACCCTAATAAACTAGAAATGTGGATAAAGATGTGGTTGCGTGGAAGAACAAAGGTCGAACAATAGATGTAAATGGTCATCAAGTATTTTACATAAAGGAAGGTAGCGGCCCTAACCTTTTAATACTTCACGGGTATCCTTTCAATACCTTTGAGTGGAAATCTGTTTGGAAAATTTTAGTAGAAAATTACACCGTTTTTACATTTGATTATTTGGGAATGGGATTTTCTGATAAACCAAAAAATCATGCGTATAGCTTTCATGAACATTGCGAAACAGTCAATTTTCTAATCGAGTTTTGGGATATTAAACAAACCCATATCCTGTCTCATGATCTAGGAGTTAGTATTGCGCAAGAATTGTTAGCTAGGGACTTAGCTTCACAGAACTCCTTTAAAATAGAATCGTTGGTATTTATGAACGGTGGTTTGTTTATGGATAGTTACAAACCTAGAATGATACAGCGATTGCTTTCACAATCTCCTAAGCCTATTGGAAAGTTGTTGAGCAAATTGCTCACTAAAAAGAAATTGGAAAAATCGATAAAATCAGTTTTTGGTCCCGAAACCCAGCCCACGAACCAACTCATAAATCAATTCTGGGATATTTTAAATTATAACGACGGCAAGTCAATCGCATATTTGATTGGTAGGCTGGTTTTTGACAAATTAAACCATCAAGAAAGGTGGATAAGTGCAATGCAAAAGACTAAGGTACCAATGTGCTTTATAAATGGTCCATTTGATCCTAATTCTGGTATTCATATGGCTAATCGATATAAAGAGCTGATTCCAGACCCTAAAGTAAAGCTACTGGGGCAAGATATTGGACATTGGCCACAAATTGAAGATCCAAACGGTGTTTTGTCATATTATCAAGAATTTAGACACGAAATTCATAAAAACACCTAATGGCAACTCTCTTGATTAAAAAGGTTTTCTCGAACTTGAGAATGCATGAAATGAAATATGCCAGAAAAGAAACGTCAACATATAGAAAGAGAAAAACATGAAAACAATGAAATTATTAGTATTGACATGGGTTATATCCCTTAATACTATCCTTGCACAAGAAAGTATGAAGAGTGATTTCAGCTTTCCTATTCTAGAGGGGCCCTATCTTGGGCAAAAGCCACCCGGCTTAATTCCTGAGGCCTTTGCTCCAGGTCTTGTCACAACTCCTGGCTGGGAGTACAGTGGCGTATTTACCCCAGACATGAAAGAGTTTTATTTTATTAGAGAAGTTAAGATCGATCAAGAAAACAGCAAACAAGAATTTGTGGTTTTTAAATATACAGACAATCAGTGGCAAGAAACTGTGGTGTCCGATAGAGTAGGACAGCCTTATATCGCGCCAGATGGTAAAACTATGCATCTAGGCAGGCGTTTTAAAGAGCGAACCCAAACAGGTTGGTCTGATGTAAAAGACCTAGGAATGCCATTTGACAGTCTCTCTATTATGTCGCTAACAGCATCTGCTAAAGGGACATATTTTTTCGATGAATTCAAACGAGATTTTACGGGTGATATTCGATATTCGCAATTGGTAGATGGAAAACATGAAGAACCAAAACTACTGAATAAAAATATCAATAGCGGAAAAAGCTTTCATCCTTTCATCGCTCCAGATGAGTCCTACCTCATATTTGATAGTAAACGAGAAGGTGGATTTGGGGATTCTGATATATATATAAGTTTTAAACAGAAAGATGGTTCATGGGGTGAGGCTATAAATATGGGTGATAAGATAAACACAGGAGTTTGGGAAGCAGCTGCTACCGTAACACCAGGCGGTAAATATCTTTTCTTCAATAGAGATATGGGTCCAGACAAATATGAAAATGTGGATATCTATTGGGTGGATGCTCAGGTTATTGAAACGCTCAGAACCAAAGAGTAACCATACAAGAACATCATCTCTGGGGAATCAATTGGGTATTAACCAAGCCTATATTATATAATCTTGAATGAAATCATCTTAAAAAAAGAGTTTAATGAAAAAATTTATAAATATGAAAAATAGTATCTCAGTTCTCTTCATCATAATTCTTTTTCAATCATGTGCAGAAGTATCAAAGACTGATACAACAATTGGTTTAATTAAAAAGGTAGAAACTGGTCTCACAACTTATGTACACATAGCCGGTGATTCAACATGGTCTATAGAAGAACGTATGAAGCACTATGGAATTCCAGGTGTTAGTATTGCTGTCATACATAATGGTAAAATTGAGTGGGCAAAAGGTTATGGTGTCGTGGATAAAGAAAGTAAAGCTCCTGTAACAACACAAACCCTTTTCCAAGCAGCGGCAACTAGTATGCCAGTAACTGCATATGGTGCATTACGTCTTGTAGAAGAACATAAATTAGGCTTAGATGAAAATGTTAACAGTTATTTAAAATCTTGGAAACTACCAGAAAATGAATTTACCAAAGAAAAGAACGTAACCATAAAAAATCTTTTAAACCATTCTGCCGGAATACACCCTCGTGGAACGGGACGATATAGTATAAATGAAAAAATTCCTACACTTGTAGAGATACTAAATGGAACTCCTCCAGCTAAAAACGAGCCAATTACCGTAAATAAAGTACCTAATGAAAGTGTTCGTTTTGCATATGCTAGCTATGTGCCCATTCAACAAATGATGCTGGATGTTGAAGGCAAAACATTCCCAGAGATCATGCATGAACTCGTGTTACAACCTTTAGAAATGAACAACAGTACATTTAATCAATCGCTGACTAAAGATCAATTAAAGAAGGTAGCAACAGGATATTTACAAGATGGCACTATGGTAGAAGGTAGAAGAAAAATCTATCCTGCAATGGCTTCAAATGGATTATGGACAACTGCCGAGGACTATGCAAAATTTATAACCAACATACAGCAAACCCTTGAAGGTAAGAGTACTAAAGGATTATCAAAAGATCTGACAGCATTAATGGGTACACCATATGGAGTAAGTAATTCTGGTTGGTCATTTACATTGGGCTTAGGGTTTCAACTTCTTAATAAAAACGATGAAATCTACTTAAGGCATCACGGATGGAATAGAGGTTTTTATGCTGAGATAGTGGCTCATAGAGACAAAGGTTATGGTGTGGTTGTGTTAACCAATTCCACGTTTCCAGAATTTAATGCTGAAGTGATGCGCTCTGTAGCTCTGGCGTATGATTGGGATAATTATGTTCCAGTACATCAAAAAATGAAAATTGAACAGTCATTAGTCGATAAAATTACTGGTAGATATCAGTCCAATAACGCGACTGATGAAGTTTTTCAAAAGGACAATTTACTGCTCATTAAAGATATCCTTGATGTAGAAGCTGAAGAACTCATCAAAATATCAGATAGTACTTTTGTTAAAAGAAATTCGAGTCGACTTATTCAATTCAAGCCAAACGCTGAAAATGGAACTACCAATTTGCTTTACTTTAATAGAAATGATGGAACTATAACTTCAACTTTTGTCAAGATAGATAATGATAAAAAAGACCCTGTGGAGTTTCTTCTTGAAGGGAACTTTGAAGAGGCGCTTAATGCATATAGAGCCTTAATAGAACGTGACGCTACTCATCCTTCAGTTACTGAGGACTACATAAATGAGCTTGGTTATCGCTTTTATCATGAGGATAGAATGAAATTATCAAAAAACACTTTCAAAGTGAATATGATGCTCTATCCAGATAGTTTCAAAGTGTACGATAGTTATGCAGAAGCCTGTATGAAAATGGGAGAAACTGATCTGGCAATTTTAAATTACGCTAAATCACTTGAATTAAATCCTCAAAATAACAATGCAAGGGGTAAGCTCGTGGAATTGCAAAAAAGTAAATGAAACGAACTTTTAGAAAATAATAAGTAACAAGTCGTTACCTGAAAATCAATAATGAAATATGAAACAAGTAAAAACCTTATCCATTTTTTTGACTTTGCTATCTGTCTTCACTTCTTGTCAAGACAGTGAAAAATTCAATATTACTTTACTTGACAATCAAATCCCTACTGTTACCCCAACGATTTTTGGGGAAGGTATTATCTCAACTGACAATTATAATGAAGGCTCAATTGTTTTTAATCCAGATATGAGTGAATTGTATTTCAACCGCGCAAAACCTGAAGAGGGTTATAAACATAATATTTATACCATGAAACTAATCGATGGTAAATGGTCAGAACCAGCATTAGCATCTTTTTCAACTAACAAGGAACACAAAGATGTACATCCTCGCATTAGCTCAAATGGAGATCGAATCTATTTTGGTAGTGGAAGACCACTTAACGATTCAATTAAACCATCAGGATTGCATCAATGGTATGTTGAAAAAAATAATGGTGTATGGGAAGCACCCAAGCTTCTATTACCAAAACTTTTTGATAATGAATGGATTATGTGCGTTTCGCCTGCCATAAATGGTAATCTTTACTTTACATCTAAAGAGAAAGAACATAAGTTAGAAAATGAAGCCAACTATTACTCTATAAATACGAATGGGCGCTATGATTCTATCATACGTATGAACGAGACAGTTAACTTATCCGGAAAGTGGAGAGCCCACCCGTATATTGCTCCAGACGAAAGCTATATCATATTCGATGCCGAAACAACTGATATCCCTGAAAATGGTGATCTATTTATCAGCTTTAACAATAACGGAACCTGGAGTAAAGCTCGTAGCTTGGGTCCTAAAATAAATACTAAAATAAGTGAAAGTGGGGCAACAGTTTCACCCGATGGAAAATATTTATTTTTTTCTAGAACAGAAGAAAAGGATAGAGAAGATGGAGGGACTTACTGGAAATCTGATATTTATTGGGTAGACTTTATTAAGTTAAAAAAGAACTTATAGAGAATAAAAACAGCAACTAACACGGTGTATAAGTAACAGCTGCTTAAGTAATAAAACGAAAGTATAAACACAAAACAAAGATCAGTGTGAAACCGATAAGTTACAAATAGAAATCCGCTACTACTCATACACAAACCGTTATGTGTAACCTAAAAATAAATAGTAATGATAAAAAAAACAGCAATAACATTTAGTGTAATTCTATATGCAATTGTAGTTCCTTTTTTGGACATCAATGAAACGCATGTTTGGAATCCGGACTGGACTCCTCATGCGCGAATTCATGAAGTTTGGCAACTAATTACAAATTCAAGTATTGGAGTATTATGCTTGTGGTTAGTTTGGTATAAAAAAGAAGTCCAATTAAGCACTTTATTAAGTCTCATAGTTATGGGAGGGTTTTTATTAGCATTCTTCTTAAAAGATGGATATGGTGGTTCTATGAAATATTTAGATGGAAGTGAAAAGACTGTATTAGGAATTAATCTTGCAGTTTTAGGCTTTGGTACGGCGTTCTTATTTTTAATACTATCTCATGTGTTGTCAAGGGGGCAGAAACCCAAGTTGTGAAACTCTAAGTAATAGTTCTGGAGTCCAGATATGGATTTTAAACATCACAGAACAATAATGGTTAATATGATTTCAAAAAAATAAAATAATGAACACGAGGAAAATAATTACAACATTAACCCTAGTACTATTTCTTATCACATTTATAAATGCTCAAACACCTAAAATAGAATATATAGCACATGCATCTTTTGTTATAGAATCAGCAAATGGGGTTCGTGTTTTGATAGATCCATATCATAGTTATAGTCAATTAGGGTATACTTTTCCTGTAGATATTAAAGCTGATTTAGTATTAATAACGCACCCACATTTTGATCATGACGGAAGTAAATATTTTAGTGAGAGCACACCTATTTATAGAAAGGCGGGCAATTATGTTTTTAATGATGTCAAAATTCATGGTATTAGAAGTAACCATGTGGGATGGGAAGACATGCAAGAAAAAGGACAACAATCGCATAATATAATTTGGGTTATTGAAACTGGAGGTATTAAAATTGTGCATTTAGGAGATAATGATTTGCTCTCTCCAAAAGAAGTTAAACAAATTAGCAATGCAGATTATATAATAGGGCATTCTGAAGATGAATACTTTAACTTGTTTTCCTCTTCAAAAGCTATTTATATACCAAACCATTATTTATTACCAGAAATATCCAAACATAAAAATTGGATGGAACCGATTGATGGATGGTTAGATGGTAAAAAAGAAGTGACGAGGTTAAATGGAAATGTTTTTGAATTTAAACAAAAAAGAACATCAAAAATATTAGTTTTTAAACCATCAAACAAAGTCAAAGAATGGTCCCAAAATTATTACGATGCTTTGTCAACAATAAAAGGAGCTTTTAAAGAATTTTCAAAATCTAAAGACACTGATGAAGTTTTATTGGCAATGGATACTGTTATAAGCCAATCTCCTTATACTATCGAAGGTTATTTATACAAAGCAAATTTATTATCTAGAATGAAGAAGAATAACGAAGCGATTGTAACTTTAAAAAGAGCTTTAATATTGGTTCCAAATATTGACTGGGCTACAGAAATAAGGGTTCGTAAAATGCTTGCTAAAGTTTATGAAATAATGGGACAAAATGAACTCGCTTATAATCAGTATTTATGGTTATATAACCAGAATGAAATTACAGATTCTAATACTATGAAAACTGCGAAGCAGTTTATAAAACAGTATAAATCTTTTGGAACCTCCGCTCAGGTTTTTAGTCAAGAAACACTGTTAAGTCCATTAAATAATTCGGCTAACAAAAATCTTATCAAATCTGAAACTTCGGAAATGAATTGGTTTATGCTTAAAGATTCTCTTAAAATACAAATAGGAAATGTGCAAACTAAAATTCAGAAAGAAAAAGAGAAAATATACATTATAACAACAGTGAATATGAAACAGTCACCTATCAAATGGATTGACAGTACCATTGTTGAATCACTTAACTTTAAACCTATTTATCATTCTTCATTCAATCAACAAAGAGATATGGTATTAAAATTTGGAGAAAAAATTACTGGCTATTATTTAGATAAAAAAACAGAAACTAAAACAGTAATTTCTGAAGAAATTGAGAAGTCTTTTTTTGACAGTAATTTCTATCCTCAATTAATAAGATTACTTCCTTTAAAAGATGGTTATTCAAACACCATTTCTATTTTTGATTATAATCCTACATCTAAAATTGGAGAAATTACTGCAACAGTTAAAAATACCGAAGAGACAACTATCAATTTCAATGGAAATAAGAAACAAGTTTGGAAAGTTGAAGTTACAGATGATATTTCAAACAACTCTGCTATAAGCACATATTACATAGACATATTAACAAGAAAAATACTTAAACAAGAAATTGATTTTGGTGGTAGGAAAATGTTAATGGAATTAGTAGAATAGCGCGAAAATCTTGTTAAAACATGAAGATTTTATATTTCCTTTTTTAGCCTATTAAGGATTATAAATTCACTAGGTGCTCAAGAAATTATAACAAATGGTCAATTCAATACCATTGCGAATTTAGCTGAAGATTCTAAAGTAGTAGCTCGTGAAATTAGGCAATAAACCCACAATAGAAGTGTATGAAAACTTTATAATTTACGCTTATTAGAGAGAAATAATGTATAAGCTAAAGAAAAAAGTGTAACTATAAAAATATGATAAAACCCTATTTTGTAAATGTGCATCAAGAAGTTCTTGATGATTTGAACTTAAGAATTCAAAATACTCGCTGGCCGGATGAAATAAACAACTCTGGTTGGAATTATGGTGCCAACCTTTCTTATATGAAAGAATTAAGCAACTACTGGCTCAATGATTTTAGTTGGAGAAAAATTGAAAAAGAGATTAATGCATTCCCAAATTTTATGGCAGATATTGATGGCCATCAAATCCATTTTTTACATATAAAAGGTAAGGGTAAAAAATCTATACCTTTAATCATCACACATGGATGGCCAGGGTCATTTATAGAGATGTTAAAGCTGATTCCACTATTAACTAATGATGAGAATTTCTCTTTTGATTTGATAATTCCTTCGGTTATTGGGTTTGGATTTTCTAGCAAGTGTGTAGAAAGCGGATGCGATAATGCCTATGTCGCAGAAATATGGCATAAGCTAATGCTCAAACTTGGTTATAAAAAATATGGTGCGCAGGGAGGAGATATAGGTTCTGGTATTAGTACGCGACTAGCAATGAAATATCCTGACCATATCATAGGAATACACCTAAATTATGTTTCTGATTCTTTTCAACCCTATATGACAGAAGAAGAACTTTCTGAAGATGTAAAAAAATACAATCAAGGACTTGAAGAATGGGCTTCAAAAGAAGCGGGATATGCTTATATACAGAGCACGAAACCAATAACATTGGGGTACGGATTAAATGATTCACCTATTGGGTTATGCGCTTGGATAGTCGAAAAATTTAATAGTTGGAGTGATAATGAAGGGAACCTTGAAAACATATTTACGAAAGATGAAATTTTAGCTAATATTACTCTTTATTGGGTGACACAATCCATCCATTCATCTATAAGAATTTATAATGAAAATAGTAAAAATCCAATGAAATTTGGAGTAAATGATTTCGTGAAACCACCTGTTGCATATGCTAATTTCCCGAAGGAATTGTCTAAACCACCTAAAGCATATATGTCAAAAGGATATAATGTAACACGATGGACAAATATGCCAAAAGGTGGTCATTTTGCTGCTATGGAACAACCTGAATTGTTAGCTTCCGATATTAAAGATTTTTTTTGCTCACTATAATTATTTAAAGAAAATGGAATTTAAAAATAAGAATGTGTTAATTACGGGAGGCTCTAAAGGTATTGGAAGAGCTACGGCTATAGCTTTTGCAGAGAAAGGTGCAAATGTTGCAATTAACTATAGGTCTGATGATCTTGCGGCCAAAGAAACACTTTCGTTATTAAAAAGAGGGAATCACATTTTACTAAAAGGGGATGTTTCATATGAGGGTACGCCCAAAATACTTGTAAACGATTTCATTAAAAAATACAATACACTCGACGTTTTGATAAACAATGCGGGTGTAGCAATCTTCCATGAAATTGATAAGGTAAGCTTCGAAGATTGGAAAGATGCCTGGCAAACAACTATTAACACAAACCTAATATCCGTAGCTAATTTATGTTATTGGGCTTCAAAAGAAATGATAAAAAACAATGGAGGTCGCATTGTTAATGTATCATCTAGGGGAGCATTTAGAGGGGAGCCTAATATGCCGGCTTATGGATCTAGTAAGGCAGGCCTCAATGCCTTGAGTCAATCACTTGCCAAATCACTTGCTAATTACAATATAGGAGTTGGAGTTGTTGCTCCAGGGTTTACCGATACCGATATGGCTACAAGTGCATTAACAGATGAAGAAAAAGAAAGTTTACTACTTGAATCTCCTTTCAAAAGAATGGCAGAGCCCTTTGAAGTAGCACATGCTATACTATTTCTCGCATCAAAACAGGCATTGTATTCATCAGGGACAATCATTGATGTAAATGGGGCTTCTTATTTAAGAACATAAAATTTGAAGAATTAGACAGTAGAAACTCTTTAAATATACCAACACAAGATATCAACCTAAAGCATACCATTTACAACCTACTATTTTTATTTCCCTTCGCAATAGCGCATCCGTCTGTAGATATCTTGAATTGGGCTACTTTATAAGAACAGTGTTCATCTAGCTTTTACTTTTGATTTGAATATAAATGAATAAAAAATTATTCTACACTCTTTATTAAAAAAATAAAGATGTGACCATTTATTTGATCTATAAAGGAGCTAAAGAATAAAAAATTAAATTATTACTATCGTGAAAAAAACAATTATAATTTCAGTTCCAATAATCATACTTGTATTATGTTACTTTTTATTTAAACCGGTTATAATATATAATTTTAGAAGAGAAAAACTACAGGATTTAAGTCATTTACAACCAAACATTAATCACAGTAAACAAATTAAAAAACAAGCTGATAGTTTATTAAAATCAGTATTTAATAAACTTAAAACTCCTGCTTTATCAGCTTCCATAGGAATTAATGATACCCTTATTTGGTCAAATACAATTGGATATGCCGATATTGATAACCGCATCATTGCAGATTCTCTTACCAAATTTAGAATTGGTAGTACGTCAAAAGCATTGACATCGATTGGTTTGGGTGTTTTAATTCAGAGTAAAAAACTTAAGCCTCAATCTTTAGTCAAAGACTTCGTTCCATATGCGAGTCATATATTGTCTGAAATAACATTAGAGCAAGTAGCTTCACATACTTCAGGAATTAGAAATTATGGAACTTGCTTTTGTTTTCCGATTTGGGAATATTACAATAATCATGAATATAATTCAATTGAAGAAAGTATTGCTGTTTTTAATAATGATGAATTACTTTTTGAACCGAGTACAGATTTTAGCTACAGCTCATACAACTATACATTATT
>Ga0256847_1001616_pt1 | contig 11138 bp, 8 predicted proteins | sample TeddybearmetaG_FD_189099 | JGI IMG/M metagenome (GOLD analysis project Ga0256847, IMG submission 189099) | Hydrothermal vent microbial communities from East Pacific Rise, Pacific Ocean - Teddybear | ecosystem: Environmental > Aquatic > Marine > Hydrothermal vents | place: Pacific Ocean: East... | reverse complement strand
AGTACGCTTTTATACGCAGGTATTTTATTTTTCAACAAGGCAAAAAACCTGCCTGCCGGCAGGCAGGCGTAGACAATGCAGCGCATTGGCGAGGCTTTTTAACGCCGTAGAATAATAAAATAACAAGTAGAAAATGTTACTTTATTATTGAATCATTTCTTAGTTAAGTTTTATTCAAAAGATTGCAAAAATATAAATTAATGAAAAAGTAATATATCAATTCGCAATTTTCATCTTCCACCATCAATGAAGTGTAAACGACAGTCATTTAGATTTGTAGCGTGACAAATTAGATTTAACACTTTTATACGATTATTGTTCCGTCCAGGATGTCAAAGTCTAACGTTGCATTGAACAGCGAAATTTTCCTTTCATTACTATAATTTTAAAGCAGTATGTCACTTTTTGGGCTATCTATGACAAGGTTACTATCCCAATTGGATGACATTCTTACAACTATACTTGAAGTCCATCGACAAATCTATCCACTAATGACAAGATTCCTAAAGGGATGATACTTGCATGTTTTATCAAAGAGATGTAGATTCATAATAGCCCAGATGATAATAATACCCTTTCAGGGTTGTGAAATGAGCATACTTGTAAGAATGGGTGTTACCCATCATTATAGTAGTAGCATCCCGTTGGGATTTATAGAAAAGAAAAAGATTAGAAATGAATAATTATAAAAGGTGGAATGGGTTAAGCTAATTACTGCTAGTCCCATTCCCTAAGGTGTTTTTGAGGAATGATCTTCTCCTTTAATTGATAATAAGTTTTTGGGTGGATTTCTTATTGCCAAGTATAAGTTGAACAAAATAAATACCTTGATGGAATTCAGATTTATTCAATTCATATTGATTGTCTGTAATTCTATCATGCTTAACTAATCGTCCGTCTTGTGTCAAAACATTGACAGAAACTATTTTATTTTTAGGGTTTGAAAATTTGATCACGGCTTTATCAACCATAGGGTTAGGATATAATGCAACAGATTCTAAGGGTAGTTCATTTGTCAAATTTGGATCAGAAAATGGATTAGACCATTTAGGGTTTGTAATGAATGTATCATCTGTTAATGTCTTTAAAAATTCAACAAGTGATACCTTCTCTACATCAGAAAATCCAAATCCTCCAGCTGGCACAAAAATAGACCAATTATTCGAAACTGCCCCTTCAGAATAATGATCAATCACTTCTTCTAAAGTTGTAAATCTACCATCGTGCATATAAGGTCCTGTCAATTCGCTATTTCTAAGAGAAGGAATTTTGAATAAATTACTGTATTCTTCATTCCATTCTCCAGCCCCTATATCATCTCCTATTATTGGCAGTCCATTTGTAAATATAAATGGAAACAAAATGTCAAAATTACCATTATCGATGATCACGCCTGGAAAATTGTGTAATCCCTGAACATGGCAAGTAGCACAATTAAATGCAAACAGTTCCAATCCGTTTTTCTCCTTGTTATTGAAATTTATAAAATCATTTTTTACACCTTGATCAAATTTAGATTCGAACGTAGTCATAGATTCTATGAACTGAACCAAGGCATCTACTATCCTGTCTTCTGTAATCTCGCTATCCCCAAATGCGTTTGCAAACAATTCTGGGTAATATTCTGTAGCATCAAGCTTTATTTTTACATCATCAATATTGGCACCTATTTCATTTTCATCCGTAAGTGGTAGGATGATCATATTGTGCAATGTTGTCTCTTTCATATGCCAAGCAAACTCCTCATTATTGGTCCAAGCCAAATCATTGAGGTGCATCGAGTTTCTTTTTGTGAGTGTGTTTACACCCTCGCTAAAAGGCTTATTTTCTGTAAAGGACAATTCTTGATGATGACAAGAACCACAAGAAATATCTTCTATTGCAGATAGTTTTTTATCATAAAAAAGAACCCTGCCTAATGTAGCTCCATGGTCTGTAATATCATCAAAAGCTGTAGTATCTAATCTTCCCCTTCCATATCCAATCTCTTCATCCGTTGCAAACAAGTGATCAGGCAATGGAATATTAGCATAATCAAATGGTGTTTTAGGTAATATTGGCACTTCTCCAACGAGAGTCATTACGAATGATTTTGAAGCATCATAGCTTACATTGGAAAGTGAAAAAAGCCCAAGGACCAACACAAATAAGAAGAGTATAGATTTTTTCATGATATGTAATTTTGGTATAACTGCATTAATATACTGATTTATAACCAGATATAAAAAATTAGAATGTCCTTTCAAACACTTTGTCCAAAATTTACATTAAAAACACAATCATTTTAGCTATCTAATCCACAATTTCATTGATCTCTTTTTGTGTGCCATCAAACTCAGTAATCATAGCCGTGTGTATCACAAATTACACTTTCTCAAGAAAATAAGCTCCTTGCCATCTTGAGCGAAGCGCCAGCGCAGTCGGGCACTCCTTGTCATTCTGAGCGAAGATTCATCGAAGTCGAAGAATCAAGGAGTATACCTTTACTTTAATTTCGACCGAAGTGGAGAAATCCACCATTTTATTACATCAAGAGCTAGATTTCTCCACTTCGGTCGAAATTACTGCAATAATATCATTGTCTTCCTTCGACTGCGCTCAGGATGACAATGTTCCACTGCGGTCCAGGATGACAATGTTAATAACTATACAAACAATTATGATTTACTTTTTGTCCAATTTGTGATACACACATCATAGCCTATTCAAAATTATTAATTTTAAAAGCATTACCTTTTTCCTTTTATGCGAACCAATACTTAGAACTAATTTTTCTAAATACTAAATATGATGAACATGAAATTCCAATTCTACTTTTTGCTATTTTTCTTTCTCTGCATCTTTAATAATACAACATATGCTCAAGATCCTTTTGATTGCATCAATGCAATTGAGGTATGTGACGATTCTGACATAAATATTGATTATGAAATTGTTGAGGGAGTTGTAGAAGAGGAAATTTCAAGTTTCTGTAATATTACGAGTATCCCACAAACTTTTCTTAATGAAAATACGGTTTGGATTAGATATCAATTCATTTCTGATGGAGACTTTCTATTTACAATATCTCCAATCATGGAAGATGATATTGATTTTGTGGTATTCAGTACAGAATCAAAGTCCTGCAATGACCTTACTGCCATTAGATGTATGTTTACAGGAAGTAATATCGGCAGTCCGACAGATCCTGCCTGCACAGGACCCACTGGATTATCAGCCACTTCAACCGATACTGAAGAAGCTCCTGGATGTCAAGATGATAGTGATAATTTTTTGGCACCAATAGAAGTGATTGTGGGTGATGTTCTATATTTGGCGATCATTTCATTCGCACAAATAAATGAATACATGATAGAACATGGTGGAAGCGCAGAAATAAGTTGTATGCCAGTAGGTATAAATGATATTAATAGTGAGGATGTCAAGATTTATCCCAATCCAACTTATGATCAATTGTATATAGAAATGGCCAAAAATGAGGGTCAAAAATATAACTTCGAATTATTAAATTCAACTGGTAAGTCGGTATTGACTGATAATTTTATTGATAAGATTGAATTGGATATTCAGCATTTACCACGGGGTATATATTATAGTAAAATTTGGTCCAGCGATGAGGTCTTTTATGGTAAGAAGATTATAAAAGTGAAGTAGGTTTTTGTTAAGAATTAGTGCTGATAAGAAATTGTAAAGTATAAGTCTGTATCAAGATTCACAAATTAGTATTTTTATTTCTCAGGGTTCAGAATTGGTAAGAGCACTGTGTTTTTCTTAGTAAAATCGTTGTGCCGTTATGGTGAATATTTAGGTATTGTAAAATATTAATACTTGATTTCTGGCAATAGACAGTTCTTTTTTTAACCACAAAGATCAACAAGGCATCACAAAGGAAACCACTAAGTTAAATGTTGACTTTATTGATTCCTACCACCTCAAAATAACTATTAGTTAGATCGTGTAATTTGCTCTACACACCAAGTTATTAACAAAGATGGAAGAAAATTAAATTTGATTAACTTGTAACAATTTATAAGATTGTAAATTTGATTTGTGAACGATGATTTTAGGGCATTTATATTCGAATAATATTGGATTTATACATTTGATATTTTCTATCGTTGCAGTTATAACTGGAACAATAGTTTTAGTATCGACTAAAGGAACAAGGTATCATAAAATAATAGGGAGATTGTATGTATTTTCCATGTTTGGATTATTGGTGACAGCATTTTCAATTTACAACTTATATGGAAAATTTGCTATTTTCCATTGGTTGGCTGTGCTCAGTTCCATAACTCTTCTTGGAGGCATGATACCGATGTTTCTGAAGCGCCCAAAATCATATGTAACGCTGCATTTCAGCTTTATGTTCTGGTCTGTTTTGGGTCTATATGGAGCTTTTATTGCTGAGATATTTGTTAGGATTCCTAAAATTGTCATAGAAGATGGTGCGCCTAATCCATTATTTTACAATCTAATAGGCGTAGGTGTATTTATTGTAATGGGATTTGGGTATTTCTTTTTCTTTAGGAATAAAAGGAAGTGGGCACGACTTGATAAGAGCTTGGACGTAAAAGACTAGCGTACATTCATTGGACTATGATCTTTTTACTAGAGCTAATTATAAAAGTTGAGTATTGAGAAGTGAATATTGTAGATTGCATCTTTATTCCATTTAAAGTAAAACCACCAAATTAAACCTCATAAAATGAAAAATACCTTATTACTCATTTCAATAATTCTCCTCATATCTTCTTGCCAAAATCAGACAAAATCTGCAAAGGAAGTATCCGCTAAAGCAAGTGATAAAGTTGAAAAAATTGTTACTAAAGCGACGACAATAAAAGCTCCAGAAGTGCCTTCTAGCACTACGATTAACTTAGAAGGAATCGACATCTCTCAATACCAAACTGGTATAGATTGGAACAAGGTCAAAGCTGACAATATAAATTTTGTCTTTGTAAAGGCAACAGGAGGTCAGACATATATAGATCCATCATTTAAACAGCATTGGACAAACGTTAAAAATGCTGGCTTGATGCGCGGAGCCTATCACTTTTACTACACCAAAGATGATCCTACAACTCAGGCAAATTTCTTTATCTCAAATGTTTTATCTGTCTCTACAGCAAATGATATGCCTCCTGTTTTGGACATTGAGTCAGGAGGAGTCAATACGGATATTTCAGTCGCTCAATTGCAGCAAGATATTCAGACTTTTTTGACTGTCGTTGAAAATGCTTTTGGTAGGAAGCCTATTTTGTATACTTCACATTCCTTTGCGCAGCAGTATTTCAACAATCCAATTTTTGACAAATACTATTTATGGTTAGCGGAGTATGCTGATGCACCTATAGTACCAACAGGTTGGGCAAATTCTGGTTGGACTTTTTGGCAAGATAGCCCATCTGCATCTGTTGATGGGGTTACTGGCAATGTGGACCATGATTATTTTAATGGGTCGTTATCTGAACTTAAAGGACTATAGTTGTAATCATTGATTCGATCGCTTAGAGCGATCGAATCAATTTAGCAATTTAGCGATTTAGCAATCTAAAGTAAATTATCTTTTATTGCCTTAGTAACGGCCTCTGCGCGAGTATGTACATGCAACTTCCTATAGATGTTTTTCACATGCGTTTTGACTGTATGAGAGCTCAAAAATAATTCTGTCGCTATTGATCTGTAATTCATTCCATTGCAAAGTAATCTGAGTATTTCTGTCTCTCTTTTGGATAATGGTGATGGTACGGATGGCACATTGAATGAATTGATTACTTGACGAGCTATATTTGAACTCATTGGTGCCCCTCCTTTTACAACTTCGGTAATTTTATTGAGCAAGTCTTTGGGTGGAATGTCTTTCATTAAGTATCCAGTAGCTCCCGCACAGAGAGAATTGAAAACCGACTCATCGTCTTGCTTTACGGTCAACATTATGAAATCGGTTTTGGACATGTTTGGGTTCAGTTTCCTGACTGCTTCTATTCCTGAAATCCCTGGCAATTCGATATCCATCAAAACAACATTGACTGCATGATTTGGTAGATCTTCAATGGCAGATTCTGCATCTGGATATAAATTTTCACATGAGAATCCTTCAGAGCCATTAATTATCAATCCTAATGTCTCTCTGATTTCGGCATCATCCTCGACTATAGCAATTCTTATTTCCATAAGTTATTATTCACTTTTCAATTCAAAATTATTTTCATTTATTGGGATTATAATTATTACTTGCGTTCCATTATTAGGTGAAGTTTCTAATTTCAATTCGCCTCCAATATTTATAGCTCGTTCAGTCATATTTGCCAATCCATTCCCTTTAGTTATGGCTTCTTTATCAAACCCTACTCCATTGTCTTTAAAAACTAGGTGCGCTTTTCCCTCCTTTACTTCCGATTTAAAAATGCACTGATCTGCTTTAGAGTATTTCAATGCATTATTCATTGCTTCTTTAAAAATAAGCAGGATGTGTTTACGCTCATTTGGGCTCAACTTCATCTTACCATATCGGGCATCAATAGCATCAGTAGAAAATTTCATCTCAGAATAATCAAAGATATTATCTCCCATTTCTTGAATCCGATTTATAGTGTCCAATAGCGTATCTTTCTTTGGGTCAAGACTCCAAATCAAGTCTTTCAGTCCTTCTGACAGGCTCTTGGTATTGGTTTTCACCTTATCTAAATATTCTCTCAATTTTTCATTTCCACCTACATGCTTTTTAGCAATTTCAAGGAACAAACCAATTTTTGTCAAACGATGGCCTAACTCATCATGAAAGTCTGCTGCATTTTTCTTTCTTAAACGCTCTCTCTCTTCCAATCTAGCTATTTCAATGTCTTTAATTATCTTGATTTTTTCCTTAGCTCTTACATTTCTCCATCGGTAAAAGAGGCCAAATAATACCATTCCCAATAAAAGATAAAGTGCATATGCAGTCTTGGATTCTGACCAATGAGGTTCTACATTTATAGTCAAGGAAATTGGCTTATAGTTCCATATACCGTCATTGTTGGATCCAATCACATGAAAACCATAAGTGCCAGCTGACAAGTTTGTATAGGTAGCCGAATTTTGATTTTCACTATCTACCCAATTATTGTTAATGCCATCCAATTTATATTTATATCTATTCTTTTTCGGGTTTGAATAATCCAAACAGGAAAAAAATATTTCAATCATATTATCATTATACTGTAGATTGATCTCAGTTCCTGGTTGGCTAATCGATGTTTTAAGTATTTTACTTGTTTTTGGAGTTACTTTCGCATTAAGTACTTTAAGTTTTGTAAAATTTAATTCCGGAATATTCTGATTAAAAATGAGGCTTTTAGGGTTAAAGTAATTTAGACCATCTGTTCCAAAATATATGTTACCATCTTTGTCACTACACGAGGATCTAGGTTCTGTATCATTCTCACCCATTCCATCATGGTGAGTATAAATATTCACGATCGCATTTTTTCCTTCAATCGCTTTTTTCGGATCGAAATATACTACCCCATTGCCTGTTCCTATCCACAAATTTCCCTGATAATCTTCTTCAATAAAATTGATAACAGAATTTGGGAGACCATTAGATTCATCAAATGTCCTAAAAGAAATATTTCCATGTCGATCTTCAACCAGTAAATTAAGTCCATTTCTGGTTCCTATCCAAAACCGTCCTCCTTTATCCAAAAAAAGGCAATTAATCGTCACATCACTTAGACTGCCGACTTCATCTCTATCTTTATAGAAATTAGTAAATGTTGTGCAATCTTCATTCTCATCAATCATGCTCAACCCATAATATGTTCCTATCCATATTCTCCCTTTTCCATCTTTGCAAGATTGGTAAGTTGTTGCATTACTTAATGCTTTTGGGTCACTAGGATCCATGTCAAATATCTTTATATCTGGTTCCTTAGCATTTCTAGGAAAATACATTTTAGCCAACTTTCCATATGTCGCCACCCAAAATTCATTCTTCTCATCTTCAAGAATATTATATATCCATTTATGCGGAACCTCTTTGAATTTTATGTTCTTAAAAACCTTGGAATTCTCAAATGAATTAAGATCAGCAATACTGAAACCATCATATGTCGCTATCCAAATCCTATTTGACGAATCTTCATAAATATCAAAAATATTATTGTGTGTCAAAGAATTTCTATCACCTGCCTGGTGCTTAAAATTGAAAAAATAAGTGTCGTCTTTATTGTATTTTGCAGACCGAAAATTGAGCCCATTATCTGTACCGACCCAAAGATTACCTTTGCTATCTACCAAAGTTGCCTGCACATTATTATTCGTCAGTGAATTAGGTACATTAGGTTTTGCTTCAATCAATCCAAACTTGTAAGTTGACAGACTACTTTTCATCAATCCGAATCCAGTAGCCGCCCACAAAACTCCAGATTCATCTATGAATGTGCTATTAACTTCATCTGTAGTTAATGAATGAGGATTGTTCTTATCACTCCGATAATGGGTAAAAACAGGATTTAAACCTTTGTCATCAAAAACAACTTTATCTAGTCCCCCAGCCCAAGTGGACACCCACAAATCATTTCCATCCGCTAGCAGATGATTTACAAAGTTGTATGAAAGACTATTCGAATCATTAGCATCATGGCTGTAGTTTTCAAATTTCACCGTCCCTTCTGACCTCAAAACTTTATAAAAGCCAGTATCACCTCCTACCCAAAGGTCTCCATTGTCTGACTGGCAAAAGGTAAAAAAACGATCATGTTTTAACCCATATGGGTCGGCCGCATCAGGGATACTGTTTTCAAATCTAAAAGAATCATCATTTTTACAATAAGATACTCCAAGGTGGTTTGCAAACCAAAGTACTCCATCTCTATCCTCAAATATTGAAAAAACCAGTTTGCTCGGAATGGTATGCGTATCACTTTCATCAGGTAAGAACACTTCTCTGGTCTCTGTTTTGGGATCAAACCGATATAGCCCATTATAGGTTGAATACCACACATATCCCCTCTGATCAACCAAAACCGAAACTACAATATTGTCACCCCTTGATATGTCTTTACTATTATTGTATAGACATCTTGTACGCTCACTAATAGGATCATATACACTCAAGCCACCTTTAGTCCCAATCCAAATTTTGCCATCTTTCCCCTCACAAATGCTATTTATCTCATTGCTACAGATGCTGTTTTCAACATTCTTGTAATGTTTATATTCTAGAACATTATGCCCATCATATCTTCCTAATCCTTCTGAACTAGCTACCCAGATAAAACCATTTTGATCCTGTAGGACATTGATAACTCCACTACTCAATATAGTGCTTTGAATAGGTATTTTTTCGAATTTATGCTGTTGGCAATCTGCAGCAAGGTGTACAATTAAGCAAATTCCAAAAATGATAAATCTTATCATTAGTCTCAATTAAGGTTCTAGTATATTTCATCTTAAAGATATTAAAAATTGGAAAGATTGAAGAGATTGGATGATGTGATGATGTGATGATTTTTTGATACTTCAACATGTAATCTTGTTCCTTATACCTATGACCTATTCAATCTTTTATCAACTCAATCTGTCAAATACTTCATTTTCAACTTTCAATTTTCAATTATTTCAACATATCAATCCTTCTAAACCTGATTCAGTTAAAGTTATCAAAATATCAAAATCATCACTTATTCCTGCGTCGTTTGCACAATCCAATAAGCCTAATAAGGCATCAATGTAATTTTGATAAGCTATTTTTAGAGCATTACAATTTTCCGCAGTAGGGTTCATGCCCCAAGCACTGGAGGCATCCGATACTGCCTCGGCCTCATCAGAAACTGCATTATTGACAGATACTGAAGAATTGCAATCTACATTTCCACTGCCTGGTTCATCATCATCTCCGCAAGATAAAAATGATAGAGAACAAATGATGGTAAAAGCGAAAAGAAAAGTTAAGTGTTTGAATTTCATAACTAAGTTATTTAGAGCTTTAAAAATATTTCTAAAAATAGACACCTGCAGCCAGATTTAATGAAGTACCTCCTCCCAGTGAAATTTTGGGTTCAATAAACAATTCGATGCTTCCCATTTCCTTAGTGGCATTCACACCAATGTTAATATTGGTCGATGATAGACTGAAGAGTCCAGTTCCAAATCTGTATATATTCAATCCTGCAAAAGGACTGATGGCAAAGTCTGCTACATCCAATTCAAATCCAGCATAGTGCACGTCAAAATCGAGTGCCCATATTGTAAGTTCATTGAAATAATAGGTAAAAGATGTTTGTCCAGCAAAGTCATCATTGATGGCATAATGGCCTTTTCCTGTCACTCCGAATAAGGTGCCATCGATTTGAAAAGATACTCCTACACCACCTTTGAATTGGGCAGATGCAGTCAGACAGAACATTAAGAAAATTGAGGTTATGAAGGTTTGTTTCATTATAGGTTTGATAGTTGATGAGGTAAAATAAAATGTCAAGGACAAAATTAAAGGGAGACGAGAGGATGTACAATCCCCCATTTGGGGTAAAATGGATGTATCATTTTATAACTGCGAAACATATTAGCAAAAAAAGCATGCCAAAATGAGATGCACATACATATATGTGTGTATCACAAATTGCACTTTCTCAAGAAAATAAGCTCCTTGTCATCTTGAGCGAAGCGCCAGCGCAGTCGGGCACTCCTTGTCATTCTGAGCGAAGATTCATCGAAGTCGAAGAATCAAGGAGTTTGCCTTTACTTTAATTTCGACCGAAGTGGAGAAATCCACCATTTTATTACATCAAGAGCTAGATTTCTCCACTTCGGTCGAAATTACTGCAATAATAGCCCACCTACCAGCCGGCAGGCATTGTCTTCCTTCGACTGCGCTCAGGATGACAATGTTCCACTGCGGTCCAGGATGACAATGTTAATAACTAAACAAACAATTATGATTTACTTTTTGTAAAAAGTATGAATTCCTGATTATACAATGTCTTTTCTTAATAAATAAAGTATTGAATTTCAATTTAGGCATCCCTTATCAGGGAGATTTTACTTTTTGCATTGCCCTAAAAGTAAAGCAAAAACGCTAGGCGGCTATAATGCAGCACACATAGCCGCTCCCTCAGCCCACAATATCCGCCAGGGCTAAACTTCCTAGATGTTGA
>Ga0256847_1001615_pt1 | contig 11152 bp, 13 predicted proteins | sample TeddybearmetaG_FD_189099 | JGI IMG/M metagenome (GOLD analysis project Ga0256847, IMG submission 189099) | Hydrothermal vent microbial communities from East Pacific Rise, Pacific Ocean - Teddybear | ecosystem: Environmental > Aquatic > Marine > Hydrothermal vents | place: Pacific Ocean: East... | reverse complement strand
AAACAAAAAACCCGGCTGTATCTCGCGGCTATCCGCGCTCAGTCCTGTAATATCAAGAGATGCCCATTCATCTGGCAAATTGATGCCCGGACCGGCAAGTGCTGCAAGCTCCATAGTACATTTCTATTCTAAAACGTGAACGACATTGCTTTTAATAAGATACCATAACCGGTTCACCAAAAGGGTTTACCTGATCGCCGCGTGGCAGCACGCCTAACATGGGAGCGATGCGCTTGATGATTTTACCTGTGGTTGGAGCCGCGTTCCACCCGGCTGTGGCATATCCGTGCGTGGCTTCAGAGCCTTTTGGTTCATCAAACATAACAAACACTACATATTCCGGCGCATCTGTTGGAAACACCCCCACAAAAGTTGTGAGCAATAAATCATCGACATACTTCCCGTTGACCACTTTTTCTGCAGTGCCGGTTTTTCCACCCACTCTATATCCCGGCACATCAGCACGTTTCGCTGTGCCGCGCACTGCATTCAGTCTCATAAGCTCGCGCATCATCCGACTGGTTTTGGGTTTTATCACCTGAGTTGAATCCAAAAATGCCGCCACAGAAGAACGGCGCAAAAACGTAGGGTTAATTAACCGGCCACCATTCATGAGGGCAGCCGCTGCCGAGGCCATTTGCAATGGTGCAACAGAAAGACCATGGCCATATGAGATAGTCATGGAATTAATTGGTTTCCACTTTTTGGGCATCAAAGGTTTGCGGTTTTCCGGGAGTTCAGTGACAAGACGATCCAGCAGACCCAGTCGTTTCAGGAACTTTTGGTGAGCATCCAAACCCACGTCCATCGCCATTTTTGCAGCGCCAATGTTGGATGAATAAATAAACACTTCAGGCACGGACAACAAACGCCGTTGACCGTGAAAATCCCGTATGGTGAAGCGGGAGATTTTAATTGGCTTTCTGGCATCATAGCGCGTACTCATACTGGCAGCACCGGAATCAAGCACCATAGCCGCTGTAAATGCCTTGAATGTTGAGCCCAATTCATACACACCAGCTGTATTGCGATTAAGACGCACTTTTTCAAGTGCCTGAGCTGGAGAATTTGGATCATAATCCGGCAAAGATACCATCGCCACCACTTCACCGCTTTGAACATCCAGCACAATACCGGCTGCAGCTATTGCTTTGTGTTCGTCTTTGGCGCGTGCCAGCTCATCTGCCAGAGCGTGCTGGACTCTTAAATCTACGGACAGATAAATTGGCTCGGGCTTAATATCATTCTTGTTTTTCAAGCCGGTTTTTTGCATGCGATCTATATATTTTTCGATCCCTGCAATACCCCGGTTATCAATATTCACGTGACCAATGATATGTGCAGCAGCCCGGCCTTTGGGATAGACTCTGCGCGTTTCATTGACAAAAAACAGACCCGGCAATCCCAGATTATAAATGCTGGCCTTTTGACGCGGTGTTACTTCACGTTTAATCCAGACAAACGCCCGGTTGCTGGAGAGCTTTTTCCGCAGGGAAACCGTATTGATACCGGGTAGGACGGCGCCAATTTCATCGGCAGCCTCATCTGAATCGATTATTTTACGGGCATCCGCATAGAGCGAGGCAACGGTGATATCCGTTGCCATCATTTCACCATTCCGATCAAAGATGTCCGGCCTTGCTGGTATTATATTAACGGCAGCTGCCACATTAACATGGCCACTGCCCTCTCCCAACATTGAAAGATTAACCAGACGAACAGCGAGCACCGAAAAACAAATTACAAAAATTCCAAGCACCAGCACCAATCGTGTCAGCATGTCGTTTTCATGCACACCAGCAATGCTGCCATCCCCGTCAGTCAGAGAAAAATTTTTATTTCGACGACCTAATAACTTCACTTTTTTCCTGCTCGTTTTACTCAATTCTCACATACTACTGAGAACCTGTTGACCCGGTTACAGTGCCAGCAAACCCGCCCAGCCGTTTGGTGATGCCAAAATCTTTATTGTTATGGCGGCGCTCGGGCAAATTATTGACAGTTACAATTTGATTGGCACTCAAGGGAACCAACTTGGTATAGCGCTCGGCCAATCCCTGCAATCGGTCAGGCTGGTTCAGATGGCTCCATTCTGCACGCAGAATATGAATTGTCTCGCGCTCCTGACGCAATTCCACCTTAAGAACTTTAATACGCTTCATATGAATCTGAGCATCATATTTGACATTGTAAAGCACCACAGCGAGCACAACAGTCATCATGAATGAGACGATATTAAGAACACGGATCATGACATATGGCTCCCCGCACCTGCATACTCGGGAAAGTGCATAAGGCTTTCACCTTCCGGCCAGACCGCAGCACTGGTGCGCCTGGCTGCCCGAAGACGTGCCGAGCGCGCCCGTGGATTAAGCTCAATCTCCTGATCATCCGGGCGCATGGCACGGTGTTTTATTTCAACAAACGATGGCGCATTTGCATGTTCATGCCCCGGTGGCATATGACGCGAACCTTGCGGGGTTTTACCGCAGCGCTGGCGCAGAAATTTTTTGACAATACGATCTTCCAGGGAATGAAACGACACAATGGCCATATGCCCGCCCTCGCTGAGAATTGCTTCTGCAGCCGCCAGGCCTTGAGCCAGCTCATTTAGCTCACCATTCACATAAATGCGCAAAGCCTGAAATGTGCGCGTTGCCGGGTGTAGATTTTTCTTGGCCGGGTTTTGATGCACAACGCTGGCGATAAGAGCAGCTAGTTCAGATGTTCGCATGAACGGTTTTTGCAGGCGCGCTTCCACAATTGCTTTGGCAATCACACGCGATTGTTTTTCTTCACCAAATATATAGATCAAAGAGGCCAGGTCTTTTTGTGCCAGATTATTGACCACGTCTGCGGCACTCAAACCGTCAGAAGCAGTCCCTTCCATGCGCATATCAAGCGGACCGTCAGCCTGGAATGAAAACCCGCGTGATGCATCATCAATCTGGTAGGAAGAAACACCCACATCCAGTGTAACACCATCAACCTGCTCAATTCCAAGCGTCTCAAGCAGGGATTTCATTTGTGAAAACCGCCCTGGAACCAATATCAGACGATCAGGATAATCTGCCTGCAGATCATGCCCGCGCTCAATTGCCTGGGGGTCACGATCAATTCCCACAACCGTGCAATCCGCAGCTTCCAACAACGCGCGGGAATAGCTGCCCCCGCCGAAAGTGCCATCAACATAAATCCCATTATCACGCGGCTGCATCACCTCAAGAACCTGCGACAACATCACAGGCACATGGCCACCGACAGATGAGTGCTGGTCACCGGTTGAGATCATACTTTCCACCATTTTGGTCCTGTTTACGGGTTCATAGCCAAGAGTAGTCCCATGGTTAAATATTCCAAGCACAGCACGGATTTATATTTAACCAATTATTACCAAACTGATTTATAGCGGATCACCTGTTAACAGAGACTTTACTATCAAGCGCTGTAAATTCCTATGTTTTAGGATTTATTGAGCTTTTTCATGAGCATCAATAAAAATCTTAACCATAAAAAGGAAGGGATTATTAACGGCAGGAAATAACGTCAGTTGGCCTGTAAGCCGGGTTCTGTCCACTGCAAAGCAGCTGTATGACCATTCATCTGGGACGCCCATTACTGAACGCCTCGTGCAACCAACCCGGATAGCGACCTGGAAACAGGTTTGAATGCTTGCGCGCTAACGCACAAGCGCTCGTGCCATCCCTATTTGGTTTTGCTCCCGGTGGGGTTTACCATGCCAGCTGCATTACTGCAGCCGCGGTGCGCTCTTACCGCACCCTTTCACCCTTACCCGGCGAATGATCCGAGGATCAAACGACAGGCGGTTTACTTTCTGTGGCACTTTCCCTGGGGTCACCCCCGCCGGGCGTTACCCGGCACCGTGTTCCCATGGAGCCCGGACTTTCCTCTATGAAATTATCAAGATAACTCCACAGCGGCCATCCAGCCAACTGACGGAAAATCAATAGAACCTCAACAGCACAACCGTCAAGCGTTCAATGTACACCCGTCAACTTAACAAGGATTGATCCGGATGTTTTAAAAATGAGCTTTGATGAGGATTATATTCAATTATCAATATTTGTTGATCAAAAAATATAAAACTGTATTTACAAATGCAGGCAGCTCATGCTACTCGCCTTGTCATGACATTGAAGAATCTGGCTAATATTTTTATTTTGACACTCTGGATATCAATCCAGGTAGTTATGACGTTCAGCCACCCTGCGATGGCAGGGGAAATGTCTCATGGTCAAACTGCCAGCTCATCAATTTCCACGCATCATGCACAAGGCAGCCTCAATAAAATGCACAGCCATGCTGCTGATATAGTGCATGATGACAGAACAATTAATACGCACCACAATCAAGCCAGTCTTGATGAATGCTGTGATAGTGCCTGTTCTGTGGTTGGTGGAATTTTTGCCGGTTCTTTTTGCAATTTGAGTATTGCTCTCATCGTTGGCTCGTCACTGATACAGGCAAACAAGACCACACACATAGGTCTCCCAACTCCTCCTCCTGATACCATTATCTGATTTTTACAGCCGAAGTGCGCCTGTTTTTGGCATGGACACTTTCTAATATGCTTTCAGATAATGGAAAATCAAAATGAAATCGAAGCTCTTTTGGGGCGTGGCAACTATGTTGCTAAGTGCTCTAACGGCAAATTTTGTCTCTGCTCATGAAAATGATGGGCAAGATCCTGCCGATCCACAAGCCCGTGTTCCACGTGCACACTATCATCCCGTCATCACAGATTATCGTCTAACACCCGTTATGACCAAACCAGGAAATTGGCGCGCTTTGAATGACCGCGCCGAGAAAATAGGCGGCCCGCGTGGGCAACTTCGTGAAGTTGACGAACCAATCCGCCAACGTAAAAAAAGATAAGGCCTGAGTTGCTTTAACAAGGAATATGAAATGGTGTTACAAATAACAAGAACACTTAAAAAAGCGGCATTTGTGAGCATATCAGCCTTCACGCTTGCCAGTTGCACAACAATGAATGTGGACGGTGCCTTGCGTAATGTAAACGCACTCGTCGCAGAACGAACCAACAAAACAGTTAATTGGCGACGTGATGCAGTGTCACAGAAAAAGGCCGATTATACAGTACGACAACTTCTGTCACAGCCGCTGACTATCGACGGTGCCATACAAATCGCTTTTTTGCGAAATCCGTCCATACAGACGAACCTTTCGAACATCGGCATTGCGGAAGCAGATGTTGCCCAGGCAGGACGAATGCGAAATCCTGTCATTTCAATTCAACGGTTGGCAGCTGGCGGCATCCTGGACATAGAGCGTCAGATTCTGTTTAATCTTTTATCTCTCTTCACTATTGGATCACGAACGGAAATTGCTAAAGATGCAGCCGAGCGTGCTCGCTACATGTCAGCTCTTAGCATCGTTAAATCCGCAGATGGCGTTCGCAGGGCGTGGATTGAGGCGGTAACGGCGCGTGAAAGCCTGCGCATAATGAAGCGTGCTTATACTTCCGTAAAAGTGGCAGAGAACCTGGGCATGCGCATGGCAGCAGCAGGAAGCATGCCACCTATTAATCAAGCCAAGTTGAAAATTGCAAAAGCCGAGGTGGCCGGACAATTAGGGACCATGCGTGTTGCAGCCAGCATGTCGCGTGAAAGGCTCATTCGACAATTGGGCGTATGGGGGAAAGAAACCAAATTTGCTCTTCCCTCACGTTTGCCCCGTCTTGCCAAACGCCCCAGGGTATTGAGAAATATTGAGCGCACGGCTCTGACCAAACGCCTCGATATTCTGGCTGCGCGTAAAGAGATAACTCTGCAACAAAAGACCATCGGACTGACAAAATTTACCGGCCTGGTAAATCTGTTGGAAATCTCAGGCTATGCCAACAAGGAGCGCGAGGTTGATGGGGCAGATGTCACCAAAACGAGGCTGAAGGGTTTCGAAGTCGAATTCGCGATACCTATTTTCGATCCTGGTGATGTGAAGGTGTCTCGGGCAAAATATGTCTATATGCAATCAGTAGAACAGCTAAAGTCTTTGGCTATTAATGCACGCTCCGAAGTACGCGAAGCCTATAGCGGTTATCGCGGAGCCTATGATCTGGCGCGTCATTATCAACGCACGATCGTCCCCCTCAACAAGACGATCACAGATGAAGAATTACTGCGTTACAACGGCATGTTGACCGGGATACTCCAGTTACTTGACGCAACACGTCAGAAACAGACAGCTCTTCTCAAAACCCTGAATGCCCGGCGCGATTTTTGGCTCGCAGATGCACAGCTAAATTTTGTTTTATTTGCCGGAAGCAGCTCAGGTGCCGCAATGAAGGTTGAGATGGCAGATGCAGGTGCATCTAATAAGGAACACTGAAATGACAGATAAAATTGATCTTAACAGACGACAGTTTATACAAGCCGGTGCTGCAACCGCCACAATCATTGGTGCAGGTGTAGTTCCGCAAACCTCTCAGGCAAGTGTACCCGAAGCCGCCTTTCAATCATCGGCCAAGATGGTGGTTCCCCCGCTTCCAACCGACGGACCTTTTTATAATCCGGTTGTCACTTTAAACGGTTGGTCGGCTGCCAGTCGCTTAAAGGATGGAGTACGTGAATTCCATCTCATTGCCGAGCCGGTGGTACGCCAGTTGTCACCGGGTATGGTTGCCAATCTCTGGGGTTATAATGGTCAAAGCCCTGGCCCTACGATTGAATGTGTGGAAGGTGAGACGGTTCGCATCTATGTGACCAACAAGTTGCCTGAACATACAACCGTTCACTGGCACGGCATTATCCTGCCTTCTGGCATGGACGGTGTGGGCGGATTGAGCCAGCCACATATAAAACCCGGCGAGACATTCGTCTATGAATTTGCGATGAATAAATCGGGCACCTTTATGTATCACCCCCATGCGGATGAAATGACGCAAATGGCCATGGGTATGATGGGATTTCTGGTGGTTCATCCCAAGGATCCCGAAGAACATAAAGTCGACCGTGATTTTGTGTTCATGATGGCGGCTTATGACATTGATCCCGGAGCTTATACACCGAAGGTGAACACTATGTCCGATTTCAATTTATGGACATGGAACTCACGGGTTTTCCCCGGCATTGACCCCTTTGTCATCAAACAGGGAGATCGCGCACGCATCAGGTTTGGCAACCTTACCATGACCAATCACCCCATTCACATGCATGGGTATGACTTTGAAGTTACCGGCACAGATGGCGGTTGGGTTCCAAAAGGCGCACGCTGGCCCGAAGTGACGGTGGATTGCGCAATCGGCCAAATGCGGGCGTTTGAGTTTGTTGCAGACAATCCCGGTGACTGGGCCATTCACTGCCATAAATCACATCATACCATGAACCCCATGGGCCACAGCGTACCAACGATGATTGGTGTCGATCATCGGTCCATTGCCAAGAAAATCGTGAGCATTGCGCCTGAGTACATGGTGATGGGTGAGCGCGGCATGGCGGATATGGGTGCAATGGAAATGCCCCTGCCAAACAATACATTACCCATGATGACAGGATGGGGTCAGTTTGGCCCCATTGAAATGGGCGGCATGTTTTCTGTCGTCAAGGTTAGAGAGAACCTCAAGGATCGGGATTTTAAGGACCCCGGCTGGTACAAGCACCCCGAGGGCACAGTTGCCCATAAAGTTGATCCAAAAAAAATATAGAAAGCTGAGAAAGATACATGAAAATAATAGCAATAACCCTATCAATAATAGCTCTGTCTTCCAACGTAGCCTTTGCGCATGGCAAGAAAACTCACAGTGAAAAGGCAATGTTCGTGCCCGCAAATCTTGATGCTGTTCACAATGAATTTGGACAGACAGGAAATCCCAAAAAAGTGACGAAAACAATTCACGTCACTATGATTGATGAGATGAAATTTGTACCCAATAAGCTGAGTGTAAAGCTAGGGGATACTGTGCGTTTCGTCGTTAAAAATGGTGGCGAAACTTTGCATGAAATGGTACTTGGCCGAACAGCTGATTTAAAGAAACATTCAGCAATGATGATGAAGTTTCCAGGCATGGAGCACAGCGAGCCATACATGGCTCATGCAGACGAAGGCCAGACAGCCGAAATCATTTGGACTTTCACGAAAGTGGGAACATTTGAATATGGTTGTCTTATCCCTGGTCATTATGAAGCGGGAATGCACGGCACAGTAATTGTAACCAACAATGAACATAATCCAGAAATTCAGGAAGCAAGCAGATGAAAAAATCTATACTCTCGACAGCACTAGCCACTATTCTATGGACCGCACTTGTGCTGATCTCACCCAACGTAGCGATGGCAGAAGAGCCCGTGTGGACGAAGGGAAAAGTAACAAAAATCGACAAGGAACTCGGCAAGGTAACAATCAAACACGAGGAAATCAAAAACCTCGATATGCCTGCCATGCGGATGATTTTTCGCGTTGCTGATCCTAAAATGCTTGACCAGCTCAAAACAGGGCAGAAGGGTGAGTTCTACATTATTGATGCCAACGGTCGCTTGGTCATCAAGCAGATCAAATAGAGACCATTATAAAGCTGGTTTGCAGGGTTTTCTTTGCAAACCAGCCAGGGAGTTCGTTAAAAACATGAAGAAATCGACTGTAATAATTTCTATCGGCATTGTTATTGCCGTCGGCATTGCCCTGATGTATCGCGGTCAAATGCAGAATGCAGGGCGTATGGGCCGAAACATATCATTACCGGCGCTAACCCCGCAACAAGCAAAGGGCGAAGCATTATACAATGCGAATTGCGCAGCTTGCCACGGCACAAATGCAGTCGGATCTAACGTAGGCCCCACGCTCATACACAAGTATTATGAACCAGGCCATCATGGAGACGGGGCATTCTTTCGAGCTGTTAAATACGGTGTGCGACAACATCACTGGCGCTTTGGAAACATGCCTCCCCTGGGAAAAGTAACGCAAAAAGATGTTGCTCAAATAATCACATACGTGAGGGCCATACAGTTTGCCAATGGGATTAAGTAAAAGCCAACATTACCGGGATGTGTAGCTTGTTGATGCCTGGTTTTGCTTCATGTCGGTCGAAACCTGACGTCATTATTCCAATACCCTTACCGCGCAACCACACTCGCGGGGGGGCTTGTTGGGGTCTGCTTGCTGTCTTCAAGAACCTGCAGCAGATTATAGAGGGTCTGCAAGGTTGAAAAATCAGCAACGCCATCAACGCGGGTCTGGCGGAAATGACGCTGGAAAGCGATCACCGCATATCGGGTCAGCTTATCATACGTCCCCGTTATGCTCACCTGATAGCCATAGCTCGAGAGTGTGCTTTGCAGGTTGAGGATATGTTTGCTGGTATCCCCCACTTTCAGCGCTTCTCCCTCATCAATGGGTGTGGGCGCGACCCACAGACCGATACCTGCTTGATACAGGCGTTGCCAGTCAAATTTTTCACCGGGGTCCTGTTTGCGATCAGGGGCTACATCCGAATGCGCCAGCACTCTTTCAGGTGATATATCATGGCGGCTGAAAATATCATGGCAAAGGGTTTCGACCGCTTCCATCTGAATATCAGGAAATGACGGATAGCCCTGATCGGGCCCGGCGTTGGCAATCTCAATACCAATTGAGCAGCTGTTAATATCGCTTTGTCCGGCCCAGAAGGAATTTCCGGCATGCCAGGCGCGGTGTTCTTCATCCACCATCTGGGTTATCTGACCATTTTCAGCAATCAGATAATGACAGCTGACCCGGGATTGCGGATTGCACAGCCAGTCAATAGCCTCGGTTGCTGATGTCATATTGGTATAATGCAGCAACAAAAGATCGGGCTTTTGTCCGCTCACGCGTTCATCAAAGTTTGCTGAGTCACAAAGTTCTATTTCGAATGTGGCCAATTACTTAATTCCCCGCTCTTTGGCAATCTCATCATAGGCAGAATTAATTGCCGCCAGTTTCTCATTCGCAATCACAATTGCTTCTTCCGGCACGCCGCGCGCAATCAGTTTATCCGGGTGGTTTTTTGCCACCAGCATGCGGTAGGTGTGTTTAATATATTCTGACGACTCATCACGAGACACTCCCAGTGTCACATACGGGTCGCGTTGGTCCAGTTTCATATGCCGGGCTTTTATGCGGATAAAATCATCCGGAGAAAACCCGAAAATTGTCGCAACATTTTCAAGATAGCTTAATTCTGCCGGATGCAAAACCCCGTCCGCTTTGGCTATGTGGAACAAGCCGTCAACCACATCTTCCAAAACTTCCATGCGCCCATTAAAAAGCCCCGCCAACTGCCCGGCATAGGCTTCAAAGCCGGCCACAGATGTTTTGGCGCGATCAAACAGGCGGCCAACATTTTTGGCATCCTCAGGTGGTACTTTGAAAATCTGCCGGAAAGCATTGATTTCATCACGCGTCACCACCCCGTCAGCCTTGGCCATTTTGGCGGATAGAGCGATGATGCCAATTGAAAAAGCCACCTGGTCTTCCGGACGCTTGTCAGGGTCAAACGGCAATTCTTTATCAACAAAGTAATGCCCGGCAATACTTCCCAACAGCGCGCCCAAAGGCCCGCCCATATAAAGCCCGGCAGCTGCTCCCGCTAATTTTCCGTAGATAGACATGGATGCAATCTAGATGAGTCTGTTAAAAAAGTATTGAACTCTTTGGTGCTGTGAGCCGTAGAGGATGTGCATATCATTGAGACAAACCTCCTCTAGGGCCCAATCACCCGTTCCTGCCCATTGCCCGCATTGGATGATTTCATGCGGATATAGAGAGAGGCCACGTAAATCAGGAAGAAGATAGAGATGTACAACTCCGTTGATTCGCGCAGACTAAGCCCGGCTTCCACCGCAGCAGTATCGAGAAAACCATTTTTTGAAGAAATGTGCGATACAAAAACAATGAGGCCCACAGGTACGCACACAGTTGTGGGAAACAGCCAGGAAATCCAATGTTCAACTGCCGAGTAGATCGATTTACGCCACCTGAATGTTAAAGGAAGCACTACTCCACCTGCCACCATGCCAATAACCACGATCCACTTTGCAATACTGCGGTTTATGAAGCCCATATTGTGTAAATTGGTTTCATTTTTCTCATTATTTTCAATAAAATAGTCGGGGCTCTGCCAGTCAAAAACATGTTGCCCCCAGCTAATCTCCTC
>Ga0256847_1001614_pt1 | contig 11158 bp, 11 predicted proteins | sample TeddybearmetaG_FD_189099 | JGI IMG/M metagenome (GOLD analysis project Ga0256847, IMG submission 189099) | Hydrothermal vent microbial communities from East Pacific Rise, Pacific Ocean - Teddybear | ecosystem: Environmental > Aquatic > Marine > Hydrothermal vents | place: Pacific Ocean: East... | reverse complement strand
GGATCAGAATATCAGCAGCGCCTTGAGAAGTTATTTCAAACAGAATCTTCATTACCTTGATTCGTTCAACCCCCAATCGTAAAACAGGTAAGATATTTGGTATGTGCCATTGACCAGAAATTTGCGATCCTGTTCATTGGCGTATTTATATACCCAGCTAAGAAGTCCTGAAAGGTCTGACGGTTGATTCTTGAGTAAATCTTTATATTCTGTACCTTCATCAAAGTCCTCTTTAAACCACTTATAAATTTGGGGCAAGCCGACAACCTTGTGCCTCTTGTCAATTCGTATTCTATTAGAGTCATATATATAATTGACACCAGCCTGGTCCAGTCTTTCCTCCAAATTAGCAGCGTCAAAAGCACTATTTTCGAGTTTTGGACAGCCAATTGAGGCGCATACCAGGACATAATGAATTCGGGGGTCTATAAGTTCCTGTCTCATGATCCCATGTTCCATTTTATTCAATGACAGTTGTTTGCCCATCACTGTCCAGGTCATTATATCCCAGACACCTGTAATCTGACGAATGCTGCTATCTGGAAATTGTCCCAGCGGGTCTGATACCCATGAATGTTCGATGGGGTAAGAATCAAGAACAGCTCTGATGGTGTAAGCGTTATAGGCATTGATCCACATGGCGAGCTGTTGCTGGCGTGTCCAGTTTTTGAAATCCTCCGGATCTATATCTGCAAGCTCCTGTAAATATTTGTTCAGGCCTCCCTGATTTGTTTTGAGAGCCCTATAATTAACCTTGCCATTGGATACATATTCGCTGAGAATTTCAGTGAGAAGAAAATGTTCATGATCAAAAGTATCTTCTGATTGTGCTGCCGTGATGTCTGGAGAGGACATGAGCATCATGACCAGGATGATCAACGATAAAGTAATAAAATTGGTTTTCTGTTTGAACATTAAATTCCGAAGCCTTTATTTTTAAATCTAATTTTAGAGTGATGGTGCTAATTTAGTTCAATTATATGTCATTTTTGAAAGAGCTTTGAAAAACTTTCAAGTAAATAATCAGGACATTAAACTAGCTTACCCGAATTTAGTTCGGGTATATTCTCAGGTGGATATATTCCCGTTTATCAATGAGTAATAAAATAATTACTCGACAGAATAGTTAAAGGTCAGTTGATAAGTAATATCAGGCGCAACCTGGCCTACGTTGGTAGCCCGGTCTCCATTCCAGTCCTCGAAAACAGGAAAGAAAAGTCGCAACTGAAGAGCACTTTGCCGAGACGGTCTGATGGTGATTCCTGGTGTTATGTCTAGAAACTCTCCTCCCGTATTTAGTACTTTGGTGCCATCTCGAAGCCTTCCAGGAACAATTCCTTCAGAATCCCGATCGTGGTCTCCATGTAAGTAATCCAGTGAGATGGTAAAATCAAGGCCAATACTTGAACTGCTTCGAGTAATAATTGGATATTCAACGCCAAAGTGAACTTCGAATTCTTTACCAAACTTGTAACCAAAAGTATTTTCCTCCGTGGGAACTCTATAAAAAGCATTACCGAATAAAGAGTAGCCATCAAAAATCTGGAAATAGGCTATAGTTGGGATGAGATCAATTGCCCCAGTTCCATTTTGGAATGGCGGCGGTAATCGTTGTGTATTTCCACCCGGCTGCCTGATACTGCCGGTTTTGAATTTAATACCCAGTCCAACCGATAATGAAGGTCCAGGCAGCGTATGTAAATTCTGTGGACTGATGAATTTGCCCAGTACAACTTCTGGTGCCTTTTCGGCGAACAGCTCATAGCGACCAAACAAAGCGATATCACCAGTACCCTCTGCAGTTCTCACACCAAATCTATTGGTTGTTTGTTCCTTTTTGATGTAGGGTAATAGCAAGGTCGCCGTAAATCTATCGGTTATGCCATAGTCAAGAAACAAGGTAATATCTTGTATTATTGCACTGTTACCTCCATTGTTTGTGACACTACTATCGCCTTCACGAAAGTTATCGAATTCTGCATATTGCGAACTTAATGAGATTCGAAAGCTTTCACTGTTTACCTGAGTGCCCATAAAATCCAGAGCTTCCAGCGGTAAGCAGGCTGATCCACATCCTCCAGCGGCGAAAGCGTGGCTATTCCACAGAATGAGACTTAGTAAACAGGCAAGGCCAAATTTAACAAAGGTGACTATTTGTTTCATGTACTTCATACTAACCTCCAACGGTTTTATCAGCCGGCCCTCAATATTAAAAATTATCGACTGGAGTTAATAAATGAAAATTGTGTTTCTAAATCGTGTTGTTCTCCTTTTTTTTATGTTTTCTACTATCAGTATTTACAGTGCAGGGTCAGCGGCACTTTCAACTGATGCCTTATCCGGAGAATACCGGCTCCATTTTGAACAGGTCTCAAAGTCCTGTGGTTCAAAAATAAGTCCTGTTGATGTAAATGTGGAATTTGTTTTTTCTGAATCCAATGTCACCATGAAATTTCCCAGTGGTTTTTTAGGCATTGATATTCTTAATGCCAAATTCGATTCTCAAACTGGTTCCTTTAATGACCAGCTTAAGCAAAGCGTTAACCTGGGATCCACTCAGGCGAACCTGACCTTGAATATCAATGGCAAACTTGCCAATCAGAGCAGTAATCCTGAAATCCGTTTTGATGTTTCATTTGATAAAACTGCTGATGATCCTGACTGGAACTGTAAAGTAACGGGTAAAGGAGTCGCTAAAAAACTTTAGCCGCACTATGCAACTTTTAATAGTCAGTTTACAGCGTAATGACCTGGTCAACGCCGCCAGCATCCATAATTGCGCCGTACAGATTAGGGAAGCATCCTATCGGGAATGCCATCTGGTCATCGATACGACGCGCTTCGCAGCATTGATCACAACCCATTACCAGCATGCCTTTGTCTTTGGCTATAGCTGAGAGGCGGTCTGCTGTCGGGTTACCCTGCGTCAGCATGTAGTTGTTGTCGACAAAGAAAAACATACCAACTACGTCAACAACGTGTGAACCAGCTTCCATCTGTGGCAAGATCATGTTTTCTAAAATGTAACTGGCATTGACAGTGCTGAATATGTATGCGACTCGCATCGTTTGTATCCTCTATTGTATAGTTTATTAGTGGTTTTATAATTTATTTGTACTTAAGTACGAAAATTAGTATAAATCTTACCTTTAAGGAAAGCAAACAAGCATATCTGTAGTTATAACGAATTTTGTTGGATCAGAGTCATAGGGGATAAACCAAAAGATTTAGGCATGATTTATTTAATTATGGAACTGGTACTTTAAATTTATGGTCTGTGTATGAAGCTTTATTTTATTGGTATACTTATTAATTAATTCTTACTTTAATTTTGGCAATATTTTGTTTTTTGTAAATTCATATTCATTTAACCTATATTTTGATCGAAAACCAGTCTTTCAGATAACATCGTGGGTAATTTTATTCCTGCTAGCAATGAGCTGGACAAATACTGCTCATCCCGCTGTTGCATCCGCACATAAGGAAGAGAGCTGGCTTAAACAAGCAAGCATTCTGGTACTTGCTGCACAGGGTACTCATGCTGATGCAACACAATTTAACAAAGATGTGCGAGAATCCCGTGCGCAACTTCGTGGCTACATGCAGCAGGCCAGAAAAACCAGATTATCAAAAGAGCATCGTCAACTTCACTCAACCATGGTATTACTGGATGTCTTACTCAAGAGTGCAGCTGCCTGCCAGACGGCAGGTTATATTGTTTGTCCTCCACTGCTGATGATTCAGTTAAAAACAGTACTGAAAAATGCTTATGCAAACCTTGAAAATTTTAAACAGACCCTGAATAAAACAAACACAGGAACATCGTAGCGTGATAGAACTGCTCCATAACATTGCTCTGGCGGCGTTTTCCATTATTCTGGAATCCGGTTTCTGGGTGATCCTGAGTTTGATTGCAGCGGGTCTGATGCAGGAATTTATCAATCCTGAAAAAATTCGTGCCCTGATGAATCGCTCAGGTAGTACCGGTATTTTAGGTGCCTTGGGTCTTGGTGCGGTGCTTCCAACCTGTAGTTGTGGTGTAATCCCGCTTGCAGTGAGTTTCTATTTAAACAAGGTTCGTCTGGCTGCGGTGATGACCTTTGCGGCAGCTACGCCAGTAATCAATCCGGCAGCAGTTGTTTTGTCTTACGCATTACTTGGCCCTCAACTCACCATTGCGTATGTTATATTTGGTCTCACAGCGCCAGTGTTAACAGGTTTTGCAGCAGAACGTTGGGGAAGTAAGGAGATGACACCAACTGCCGAGGAGCTCAATTCTTGTAGCAGCTCTTCCTGTTGCGGATCCGGTGAAAGTACACCAGCAGAAAAGAAAATTAACTCTATCTCGAACCGTCTGTGGCGATCAATGCAATGGGGGTTTTTTGACCTGGGTCCGACGCTCGGGCTATATATCGGATTTGGCGTCTTACTAGCGGGTATAGTTACCACTGTTGTGCCCACAGAATGGATTTTTAACTATCTTGGTGAGTCGGCTCCATTTCTGTCTTTATTACTAGTCGCTTTATTTGGCGCCAGTATTTATGTCTGTGCAGTGGCACATATTCCTCTTGTAGCAGCTTTACTTGCCACTGGGGCGGCCCCAGGCATTGCGATTGTTTTTCTGGTCACTGGAGCTGCATCGAACCTTCCAGAGTTGATTGCTTTACAAAAGGTTATGGGTACACGCACTGTAGTTGTTTATGTCACTAGCCTGATTGGAACATCATTAGTTGCAGGGTGGCTGGTCAACCTCTGGCTTATTCCTGGTTATTCATCTATCACCGATCCTGAACAGAGTTTGGAGTGGTCTGAATTAGGTGATCGCCTGAATCCTGTTATCCCCGAATTCTTAAGCATTACATGTGCTGCAATACTGATAGTTTTAATACTCTGGGGTCTGATCCGTTGGCTGGCAAAAGTATTGCCAAGGTTCAGTGCTGTCAGTGTAAAACACAGATAACACGCTCAACTGTGAGTTTGTTTCAACATTCCGAATCCGTAAACTTAATCAAACTATTCTTCAGTACTATTTTGGTATTTATTACCGCGTGCGGCGGTGGAAGTTCCTCAAAGGTCAATCCCCCGGCAGTTCCAACCAATTTAGTGGCTTCGGCGGGCGATGGACAAATAACGCTGAGTTGGAATCCAGTTCCTGATACAACATCATTCAACCTTTACTGGTCAACAGAAAGTGGTGTTGATGGAACAAATGGCAATAAAATCTCGGATGTTTCATCGCCGTTTACACACAGTGGTCTGGTGATTTTTACTCAGTACTATCACGTCGTCACGGCAGTTAATGACAGCGGAGAGAGTTTAGAATCTATAGAGGTTGCTACTACAACAATTGATGGGAGCGGCACACTTGACCCATTATTCTCAGATCAATGGCACCTGCAAAATACCGGGCAGGAAGGCGGCACGCCTGGACAAGATACCAATGTGTCACCAGTTTGGAGTATGGGATTTAAAGGAGAAGCTATTCGTATTGCAATTGTCGATGAAGATCTGGAAATTGAGCACGAAGATCTTAAAAATAACATTGCTAGCGGGCTTAGCCATAACTATTTAGATGGACTTACTGATCCTAAATGCCCCGAAAATTCTATCACCTGTGGGCATGGTACAGCTGTTGCGGGACTACTTGCAGCGAGGGATTTAAATGATCTGGGCGTGAGCGGAATGGCACCTCGCGCCAACATCGTTGGCTACAACATGCTTCAGTCTCGCAATATCAGCAATGAAGCGGACGCCATGATTCGAAATGTCGTCGACATACATATATCCAACAACAGCTGGGGTGCACCCGATAACTCAGACCTGCATGCTTCTCCTGTTTTATGGCGAGATGCGATTACTACTGGATTGAGTACGGGACGCAGTGGCCTGGGTACTATTTATGTATGGGCAGGTGGAAATGGTGCTCTGGCAGGTGATAACTCCAATTATGATGGATATGCCAATCACCGTGGCATCAACGCAATATGCGCAGTTGATGATAAAGGAAAACGTTCTGAATATTCTGAGCCTGGTGCAAACCTGTTAATTTGCGCGCCATCACGAGATATGGCAAATAGTGGACATGGTATTAGCACCATAGACCGAACCGGTGCTGCGGGTTTTAATATAAATGGTAGTGGGGGAAATTATGCGAATTTCAACTATTCCAGAAATTTTACCGGCACATCCGCAGCAACACCAATTGTAGCCGGAGCAATAGCTTTGGTACTACAGGCTAACCCGGCTCTGGGCTGGCGTGATGTGCAACTAATACTTGCTCAAACTGCTCGAAAGAATGATCCAACACATTTGGACTGGATACAAAATGGGGCTGGTAGGTGGATAAATCATGATTATGGGTTTGGAGTGATCGATACAGCTGCTGCTGTCACTGCTGCACAAAGTTGGTCTAATGTGGAGTCCGTAAATACATTTACGCAAGCCTCGACACCTCAGTTATTGATCCCTGACAACACTGCAGATGGCGTCACTGACAGTATGACCATTATCGGTTCAGGCATAGCTGAAATTGAATTTATTGAGATTGTATTCAATGCAACTGACCATAGTTTTTCTGGCGATTTGGAAATTACCTTGATCAACGAGACAACTGGAACCACAAGTATTCTGTCCACCAAACATAACTGCCCCGGCCTGACATGTACGGCATATAACAGCTGGGTATTTGGGTCGTTACGCCACCTTGGGGAAGCTGTGAATGGTCAATGGACGCTGTCCGTCGCTGATCTGGCAGCGGTTGATGAAGGAACTTTTCAATCATGGAGCCTAAAATTTTATGGTCGTTAACATCCCTCAAATCCATGACCTAGATATCACCACAAATGCTAAACTTAAACATTGCTACTAGAATATCTTTGCAAATGAGTCCTGTAAATTTCATAGCCGGAAATGTTTTTCTTGTTTTAATGTTATTTGGCTGTACGTCACAGGCATTATCTGTAACTAAAAGCGCTAAGAAAAGCTCAGAATTGAAATCCGCAAATTCGCTTCAATCGTATGTCTGGTATGACGGAGATCAAAAGAGAAAGGTTTGGCTCAACCCCGGTTTGATCGCAGAATTTCAACATGATGCAGCCGGGAAAAGCTTAATAAAAAACAGCTACCCTGCTGCCAGTGTAAGGAAAATTCATCACAGAATAAGAATCTGGGAGCAAAAAAAAGAACCCTTCAAAAACCAGGTGTTAAATCGTAATGCTTCAACTATTCCAACACAATCCAGTTTTTCGCCTGTATTCCATGATACATCCACCTCATCAGGTAGCATACGTGCGCTCCCAGGCAACTTAATCGTCTATTTAAACCCAAACTGGGGTCAGGACGAAATAACGCGCTGGATCGCACTGAGAGGTCTTGAGGTTGTTAATAAGATTGGATTTCGACCCAACGCATTAGTTTTGAAAACAGAACCCGGAATTAAAGCATTACAACTTGCAAATGATTTGTACGAATCTGGTGAAGTTGTTGCAGCGTTTCCAGACTGGTGGCTAGAAGGGACCATGCGATAAATGATAGAGGGTATAAAAGTGAATAAAAAAACTAAAGATACTAATCATCAAGGACTGACCCGAACTAAACTCGCCAGAGAAGCAGGAGTTGGGGTTGAAACTATTCGTTATTACGAAGGGCGTGGTTTGATTGACCCACCTGTCAAAGCTGAGCATGCTCACCCGCGTTACTCCAGTCGAGCTTTAGATCAACTTAAGTTTGTAAAGCGAGCACAGAATGCTGGTTTTACTTTAAAAGAAATTGCTACATTATTCTCTCTTGGTACTGAGCATTGTGCAGTGACCAAATCACTTGCGCATGAAAAACTGGAAACAATCGAGCATCAGATAAACCAACTCCAGGGGAAAGTAGATTTACTAAAGGGTTTAATCAATCAGTGTGGTTCAGATGTTAAGAAAGATAAATGCGCACTGTTCGAGACGCTCAACAACAAGAATTGTTACTGAATATAATAGGGTGCCTGATCAGGCACCCTCATATTTCCTGCATTTATCAGGATTCTACAGAATTTAAGGCAGCCGTAGATTTACGCTTTTGATGCTCCACGGTGCACCGGTAGTTGGGTCAAGCGTGATGGTATTGAGCGTTCTCTGTGATGAGTTGGTGTCAATCACCTGCAGGCTTCCGCCGACGACTTGATAGAACCTGTTGTCTATACCGAACTTGCCTGCAAAAGCACTGGATATTCTAACGGCCTCACTAATTAACCAGGGTGCATCGGTTGACAAATCAATAACCTGGAAGATGTCACAGTCTGAAGTTGCTAGCGCTGAGCACAATGTTCCCTGCCTGAAAGTAGTCAACCAGATTTCGTCGCTGAAGACTTTGGTTGTTGCACCAGATCCGGTGATTACGGAAACGTTACCCTCTGAGGTACCTGCACGTCCTGCCAGGCCGTTCAGTATAAAGCTGGGACCTGGATCACTTGCTGTGACTTTGGTCAGGAATGCTGTAGTAACATATCCTGATCCAGCGCTACCTGAAAGATCATCACCAGAAGATGGTACTGAATTATAGGTGTAGTTAACCGCCGTACAGGCACCACCAGTACTGGTGAAATCAATGTTTACTGCGAAGGTATTGCCATCTACGAAAGGACCTGTGAGCGTGGGACCTCCTGCCGCTCCGCCTGTACAGGTACCTCCACCTTTAATAGTGGCGAGGTCATCAACATACCTTCCGACTTCGACCGGGTTAGCGGTATCTGAAAGATCCCACAAGCTTTCGCTGTTTTCTCCCTCATTTTCAGAGGTGCCGATCATGATGCCATTATCAATTGCACGATTCACCAGGCTTCCCATCCAGGGTCCTACATATTGTAGGCCAGATGCACCACCTGCAGTAGCAGTGTCATCAACTACCGGTACGGGAATCTGGATTACTGTTGGAGTAGCTGATGTAATAGTATCAACTCGTGCCAGTGTATAGGTATCCCCATCAACATCCACTGACCAGAACCAGACTTCATCATCTGAGTTAGCGATGATGTTGGTGTCACATGGCTCGACGTAGGTTTCGCCATCAGTTTCACTACCAGTACCGGGTGCACGCGTGGTGTGTAGATTACCCGGCGCACCACCACTTCCGATATCATATAGTGCTGTGAATGTTGCCACTACAGCATTGGTTTTGTCCTTGATATCACCACGTCGTTGATCAATGAAGCGTAGTGGAGTACCAAAAGTAGCTGAACTGGCATCCGTGTCCATGAATAAAAGATGATCACCTTGGCGTACACCGACAACACCCATGGTGCCATCGGGTGTGAGTTCTAATCCTACGGGTGAATATCCCAGATTGTGGACTATAGTATCTGCTGGCGCTTTTGTTGCACTGCTACCAGCACCTGCTAGTGCTTGCAATTCACACATATCAACTCTGGCGGCTTCTTCCGGTGTTAGTAAGGTTCTGCCTAAAAAGGATCTCATTTCCTTGGAAAGATTTGCTGTGGTCGCAGCTGATTTCGTATTCACCTGTCCTGCGCCAACCAGTCCTTCACGATTCATCTGGAATGAAGGGTTATCTACTCGTGCACTTAATGCGAGAGTGCTTTTATCAAATGCCCATAAGTCACCACCGCCACCTACCCATTCCTGGCCTGTGTGAAAATATGATTTATGAGAGTTATTCAAGGAGGAGTCACTACCAATATCTACTGCTGCAAATCGTTTTACGCCAAAAGCAACAGGATCGAGGACTGCAATAGTATCTGCTGTTCCATCTCCGGTGGTATCTACCTGAACTATTATATCCTGATCAGGTATTGAACTGCCTGCTCCGTCTGATCCCGCCGACCCTGCAGGACCCGTCGCGCCATCAGTTCCATCTGAGCCCGAACAACCTGCAATTAGCAGCAGGGGTACCACTAAAGCTGAAAATGAAAGTAATTTATAACACGGGGTGTTTCTCATAACGATCTCCTCATAATGTATTACGTAAAATTGTGTTTCAATCAATTTACGAGTTTATTGCCGGTTTTTCTACCGGCTTTGACAATCTTGTTGTTTAGATATATGGCTTAATCTTGACAATTATTGTTTTATTGAATACGGTTATTAAAAGCATGATAAGTCACGAAAATTGAATGTCAACCGCTAATAAAGGCCTATCCAACAATAAGTTATCGTAAAAAATGCTAGCAAACGAACTTAAGGTATTTTCTGTATTATAGTACAGAAAGCATAATTTCGAGGGTTATAAGCTTCACAGTTTAATCGGTAGATTTAAAATTAGAATGAATAACATTATGGGGAGAATCACCAATGAGAATCAATGCATTTTGCAAGCGCAATTTTATCACCAGGACATATTTATTTATATCAGGTGTTTCAATTTTACTGTTTTCGGGAGTGGCGTATTCAGGGGCCTGGACGGGGCCAGAGGGTACTTCTTACAATAAATTTGGTTTGAACTATTTTTCATCAGACAAGGCACTTGACAGTGACGGTGATTCGGTCGATGCGGGTTCTGATTTCACGGACTTTAATTTTACTTATTACGGAGAATATGGCGTTAGAGATGATTTGTCAGTATTTGGTTCAGCTGCCTTTAAACAACTGGATGCGGATCCAGATGCGGTCGATTCTGTTGATAACTCAGGTATAGGTGATATAGATTTAGGAGTTCGATATAACCTTTATAATGGTGACGAGGGCGTTATTTCCATACAGGGTTTGATCAAAATTCCAGAGGCCTATGATGAAGATGATGAATTACCACTTGGCAATGGACAATATGACCTCGAAGTAAGGTTATTATATGGCAAGTCTCTTTATCCCCTGCCTATGTATTATGGCCTGGAATTGGGGTATAGAGGTCGTGATGAAGATCCTTCAGATGAAGTAAAATATCTTCTGGAATTCGGTTATACAGCGAGTGATAAGGTATCTCTTCGCGCTAAACTGGATGGAACTTTAAGTGCCAAAAATGCTGCAAATGTAGTTGCTACACCAGAGAATCCGACACTGGCAGCTGATTTCGATATTGGTAAGCTGGAACTCACCGCTGGTTACACCATTGAAAAGAACAGGTTCCTGGAATTTTCTTTGACGTCTACGCTATACGGACGTGATACAGCTGATGGAACGACTATTTCTGTGGCATTCATCTATGCCATTCAGCCATAGAGGGT
>Ga0256847_1001613_pt1 | contig 11166 bp, 9 predicted proteins | sample TeddybearmetaG_FD_189099 | JGI IMG/M metagenome (GOLD analysis project Ga0256847, IMG submission 189099) | Hydrothermal vent microbial communities from East Pacific Rise, Pacific Ocean - Teddybear | ecosystem: Environmental > Aquatic > Marine > Hydrothermal vents | place: Pacific Ocean: East... | reverse complement strand
CCGCGCGAACCCGTCAGGTTCTTTCACCTCAACGCTCGCGTGTGTCCTCCGGTGGGGGATTAGTCGGGTTGAACATCAAAGGCAGCTTGCGGGAAATGGTTGAAAATTCGGCCTGTTTCATCCGTGTGCCGCTCTATCACCACTTCATCTTGGCTATGTGCGACGAGTACGCCCGCCACTGGTACGCAGCCATAATCTACTGGGGTCACGGTAACTGGCTCGCCAACATTTAGATTAGTTCCGTTAGGTGCTAGCAACTCCGGTAGCACGGGTTCTTGCTGCAATGCGGCCGCTAACGCTCGTTTGCCATCGCTGGCGTGGATTTCACCGTGACCTATGGCCTGCATACGATGAAACCATGTAGTTACCGCTTGGTAGGGCTCAAGTAATGGTGCGTTGACCGGATTGTTATTCAAAAACCAAACATTGTGATAGACAGAAAAATCCGCAATGCCGGGGGTGTCACCGGCTAAATAGTCGTTGGCCCCAGCTAGCGTATGCTCAAGTTCAGCCAGCGTATGGGTCAGATACCCCATGGCGGCCTCTGATGTCAGCGCCGCCAATGGCTGCCCACCAGATAGCTCCGCACGATCTTTGGCAAATGCCGCGGCTTCGTCCGCCGAGAACTGTCCCATCATTACTGCCAATGCCTCGGGCCTAAAATTGAGCGCTACGATGACCCGAAATAACTGCGAATCGGCCCAATCGGCCGCGCGGTGCGCCAAAAACCCGCCCCTGTAAACCGACTCATCAGCGGCGTGACGAGCCAGTGCCTTGCAAATAATCTTTGTGTCCGCATAAACATTAGCGCCAATTTGCAACACCGGAGTACGCCTATAACCTCCAGACAGAGGCATTAACAACGGACGCGGCATAATTGAAGAAATTTCCACAGAATGCCATGGCAGCTGTAAATGCCCCAAAAGCAATCGAACCTTCTCTGAAAATAATGACGCCTGGTAATGGTGTAAAAAAATCATAGGCAAACTCCGAATAATTGATCAGCCATACTAAAGGCCAGCAAGGGCTATTGTCGCGCGTTGTACGATGCCGTCTACGGTGGCCCTGAGGTCTTTAAGTTCTACCTCATTAAGCCCCCACAAATGCATGCGACGCAGCGGCTTCAACACTGCGTGTAAATCCCAAGCTGGTATTGCGGCTCGATAACCAGCCTCATCTGGTGCTCGAACGTAGCGGTGATCTTGGTCTGCACACATCCAATAACGCTCAGTAAAAGCATCCATAGCCACCTCCCCCCATAGCCAAGCAATTTCATAACGGGCATTGGCCAAATCTGCCAACGGATCACCTATGCAAGCATCTCGCCAATCAACTAACCCGCTTAAATGCTCATTTTCATAGAGCAAATTACCTGGCCAAAAATCACCGTGCAGTAAGGCTCGGCACTGTTCTTTCGGCTGATAGCTTTGTGCAAATTCCGCAAATTTTTCGAATTCTGAGCTATTCAAACGTTCAAGAGGAATCATTGAATAATCGAAAACATAGTGGGGCAGAGGGTCCGACACATGAAGTGACAAATCATGCAACGATGTTTGGTGCAGTTCGAACAAAACATCAGCTGCCGCGATAGCAGCACCCGCCACATCAGCCACCTTCTCGCCGGCCTCTCCAGCGATCCAGTCCATCACCGTCACATGATAATCATCGACCTGCGTCGTGGCCGAACACCTGGGTACCGGCAAACCTTGTGTGTATAGATAGTTGAGTAGCCCGTGATCGATGATCGCATCTACCGCAGCCCCATCGTCTTGTTCCATACGAAGCGCATGACGATGAACTACATCGGCAGAAAACTGAGTCTCCACACCCACAACTTGTGCAGATACGCCAGTCCCTAAAAGATGCCACCTAACCAGGCGATGGCCAGGCAACACGCGCGCAATTGCCGCACAAACATCCCCTTCGGTTACTTGATCCATTGTTGATGCCAGATCTTGATAATTTTGTCCCCAAGCCGCACAGTTTGCGCATAAATACGCAAAAGAGAAACCAGATGAGTGACATCGCCTTTGACTCCGCCACGGTACTTGCCAAAAAACTTCGCAACAAGGAAATCTCGGCGGTTGAGTTACTCGAACATTACTTAGCTCGGGTAGACAAATTCAACCCAGAAATTAACGCCATAGTGGTCGATGTTCGTGAAAAAGCATTAACCGAAGCACAGACTATGGATGTAGCCTTAGCAAGCGGAGATGCACAAGGCGAGCTGTATGGTGTACCTATGACAATAAAAGAGTCATACAACCTCGCCGGCGCTCCTACCACTTGGGGCAACCCTGAATGGAAAGACAACATCGCCGAAGAAGACGCTGAACCCGTCAAAAAACTAAAGCATATTGGTCTTAACGTCTTCGGCAAAACCAACGTGCCTTTGTCACTGGCAGATTTTCAAAGTTACAACGATGTATATGGCGTTTGCAACAACCCCTATGATCTCACACGTACGCCTGGGGGTTCCTCTGGTGGTTCCGCCGCAGCACTTGCGGCCGGCCTCACAGGTATGGAAACTGGTTCCGACATTGGCGGCTCAATTCGTAATCCAGCGCACTACTGTGGTGTATTTGGTCACAAGGCAACCTACGATTTATTGTGGATGCGAGGTCATACCCCACCAGGAGACATTCGTTCGAGTTCCGATATTTCCGTCATAGGACCACTGGCAAGATCTGCCACAGATCTTGCCACCGCGGTTAAGGCCATGGCCGGACCAGACTCCATCAAAGCGCGTGGATTCAAACTTGACTTACCTGCTTGGCAGGGCCGTAGAGTTAAAGATCTGCGCGTCGCCGTGTGGAACAATGACGAAAATGCACCTGTGACCAGAGAAGTCGAAGCGCGGGTTGACCTGGTCGCGCAAGCTCTGAAAGATGCAGGTGCAAACGTCAATACAGATGCACGACCAGCATTCGCAGGAGACATGAGCCATGAAACCTACCAAAACCTGTTACAAGCCACCATGGCTATGCGTATGCCAGATTCAGAGTATGACGCGCTGAAGGGATATGTAGACAAGCTTAGTGCAGATGACCAGAGCGATGGCGCCAAAGTGTTACGTGCACAGGTATCTAGCTTTAAACAATGGGGTGCGGCAAATGAAACCCGTCATCATCTACGTTGGCATTGGCATGAATTTTTCAAAGATTACGACGTTCTACTGACGCCAATCATGGCAACGGCCGCTTTCGAACATGATCATCGTAAATTTGGTGAGCGTACTATATTGGTCGACAATCAAGAACGCCCCTACTTCGAACAGGTCTTTTGGGCCGGCTTAACCGGCGTGTCATATTTACCGTCCACAGTCATTCCCACTGGTCTGAATGGCGAAGGTTTGCCTATCGGTATTCAAATTGTTGGGCAGGAATACGACGACCTAATCACCATAGGGGTTGCACAAGCGTTAGAAGAGATGGGGTTTGGCTTCACGCCACCGCCGGCTTATAACAAATAGTGAATTGTTTTGCTCACAGAGTTTTCGCCATTATCTTATGACCACAGCAATTGCCCACCCAAACATCGCCTTGGTAAAATACTGGGGTAAACAAGACAGGCCGGGGAATTTGCCGGCCACACCAAGCCTGTCCATTACGCTGTCAGAACTAGTCACACAAACCACTATTACTGATGCCGAGCAGGACGAATTTTGGCTAAATAATATTTTGGTCTCCGACACCAAGGTGGCTGACTTTCTAGAACAGCTGCGCAAAGTATATTCGATACCGGCTCTCAAAATAGTCAGCTCCAACAACTTTCCTACGGGGGCCGGACTTGCATCGTCAGCCTCAGGGTTCGCGGCCCTAATCACCGCGATTAACGGTCATGCAAATTTAGGCCTCAGCCCTGATTTATTGTCAGACTGGGCCCGTCGAGGTTCGGCAAGTGCTGCACGCTCTATTTTTGGCGGCGTGGTAGTTCTCATCCCGCCAACTTGGCGCGCCGCACCTATATTTGCAGAGTCACACTGGCCGCTTGAAACAATTGTAGCCATCACCAGCGATACTAAAAAATTAGTTGGTAGCACCCAAGGCATGCAACGTTCGCGCGACACCTCGGCCTATTACAAAACCTGGGTGAACAGCAGTAGCGATGACTTCGCCGCGGCGTATGAAGCCATTAACAACAGAGATTTCGAAGCATTGGCCACAGTGGCCGAACTCAGCTGTCTTAAAATGCACAGTCTCATGTTAACAAGTATCCCCACATTGTCTTATTGGAATGCTGCCACCATGGCGTGCATGGATGAGGTTCGCAGCTTACGCACACAAGGTTTAGCAGTGTTTTTTACTATTGATGCAGGCCCCCAGGTCAAAGCTGTTTGCTTACCCAAACATGCCGACGCGGTTAACCAAGCGCTACAGAAAGTGCAAGGTGTGCAACGCACCATTCGCTGCGGCATGGGTCCCGGCGCGCACGTTGTAACGTCTTGATCTACCAGGCACCCGGCAAAGTCGTATTTTGGGGTGAGTATGCGGTTCTAGCCGGCGCACCATCAGCGATCATGGCCATCGATCGATATGCTCAAGTTGAACTCAATACGCGACCGGTTGGCTGGCTTTTTAGTAGTCGAGGTTTCACTACTCCCGGCATCGACAAGCACACGCCAACATTCTCAGATGCACCAGCGGCCAAATTTAGCGAACTTGCTCTTGCACACTGGGGATACACAGAACTGCCCAGTGCATTCCAAGTCTGCAGTGACAGCAGTGACTTCTTTGCGCCACAAATCGATCGCCAACCGCGCCAAAAATTAGGCATCGGCTCTTCTGCTGCAGTGTGCACGGCCACCTACCTCGCATTGGCTGAACACCTACACAAAACCCCATCTCTGGCCGAAGCCCTGGCCATCCATCACAGGTTTCAGGGCAACAAAGGCAGCGGCCTTGATGTGGCCGCAAGCTGGCATGGCGGGTTTATCAGGTATCAAGAAAACACGGCAACGCCCATCAACTGGCCCGAAAATTTACACTGGCGCGTGATTTGGACCGGCACGAGTGCATCAACAGGTCGCTCGCTGACGAATTTCGCCAAATGGCGTGAACAGTCCTCTACTGCAACGTTGACGGCGTTAAGCGTGGCCAGCTCCACTCTGTGCAACAACATTTCATTGACCAATATTGGTGCCTACACAGACTGCTTACGCGCCTTGGACGAAGCTGCGCAACTGAATATTTTTACCCATGATCATCAGCGGTTAGCTACAATCGCTACCGCCCACGACTTAATCTATAAACCGTGTGGTGCGGGTGGTGGCGACATAGGACTAGCCTGCGGCGCAGACGCCAAAATATTGGATGCGTTTTGTGCCACTGTTGCCACAGAAAATTATTTACCGTTAAATTTGGAGACAGCCCCAAATGGCGTCAAAGCCTGCTAAACCCAGGACTAGCTCGAGAATTCCGAGTTTCTTTCGCATGAGTATTAGCGACAGAATTACAGCCCTGCACGAACGCGGCTTGATCGGCCAAGCAGATGTGCAACAGCTCACGAGCGCGAACCATCAGCTACAGCTAAACGTTGCTGATAAAATGATTGAAAACGTAGTGGGTGTATTTGGGCTCCCCATGGGTGTTGCACTCAACTTTTTGATCAACAATAAAGATTATGTGATCCCACTTGTGGTGGAAGAACCTTCTATTGTCGCTGGTTTATCGGGTGCTGCACGCATCGCTCGCCTGAGTGGCGGCTACACGGCGTCTGCCAGCGAACCCATTCTCATTGGTCAGGTACAAGTAGTACTGCAAGAAAACCCAGAAGCTGCCATGCAAGCTTTATTGGCGCACAAAGAAGATATTTTAGCGCTAGCTAATAGCTTGCACCCCAAAATGGTCGCCCGCGGTGGTGGCGCATTAGACATCGAAGTGTTCCATCATATCGCTGAACAAGATGGGCGACACATGGTAGTGCTGCACTTATTGGTAGACACCCGCGATGCCATGGGTGCCAACTTAGTGAACACCATGTGTGAAGGTGTTGCTGCGCTAGTGGAAAGCCTTACTGGGGGTACGGTCTTTCTACGCATTTTGTCGAATCTTACAGACCGCGCTTTGGCATATGCGCAAATAAAAATACCAACGGCAAATCTAGAGGGTAAAGGCTACCGAGGCGAACAAGTTCGCGACGGCATCATTTTAGCCAATGACTTAGCCCTAGCAGACCCTTATCGAGCAGCCACCCATAACAAAGGCATCATGAATGGTGTCGATGCCGTTGCGCTAGCTACCGGCAATGACTGGCGCGCCATCGAGGCCGCTGCACATGCATATGCAGCGCGTTCAGGTCGCTATAAGGGCCTCACAAAATGGTACAAAAATGCAGCCGGTGACCTTGTCGGTGAGATCGAAATTCCAATGAAAGTAGGCACTGTTGGTGGATCCTTAGAAACCAATCCCAGCGTACGCCTTAATCATCGATTACTAGGTTCACCGAACGCGCCTGAACTTGCCAGTATTATGGGCACCGTTGGGCTTGCACAAAATTTTGCGGCATTGCGCGCTCTGTCTACCAATGGCATTCAACAAAATCATATGAATCTGCACGCCCGCAGCGTAGCCAGTGCCGCAAATGTAACCGATGAATATTTTGAATCGGTGGTAGAAGGTCTCATTGAGTCTGGCGAGATAAAGGTCTGGAAGGCGCAAGAAATCGCAAAAAATCTGGCTCGCAAAATTACCCAACCCAACATCTCAGAGCGGCATTCAGCTTGTGGCAAAATAATATTGTTAGGTGAGCACGCCGTCGTTTACGGCCGGCCAGCCATCGCCCTGCCTATACCATTGGCTGTAGAAGCGACAATTCGTAAGGAAGGCAAAGGCGTTAACATCGTTATTCCACGATGGGGCCTAGAACAACCCGTGCATGCCAACACCCAGGGACTCAGTGGCATTCTTGCGCGGATACTGGCCGAGTTTGATCTACAAGACGCTGATATGACCATTGAGGTTTTCCCTCACGTGCCGCGGGCAATGGGCCTAGGTGGATCATCGGCACTGGCCGTGTCTGTGCTGCGTGCACTAAGCCATAATTACAGTCTTAATTTGACTAATGAGCGGATCAACGAATTAGCGTACGAATGTGAAAAGGCCGCGCATGGAACACCTTCCGGCGTGGACAATACCGTTGCAACCTACGGCACAGTTTTGCGCTACCAGAGGCAAGCCGAGCAAGCACGCTTCGATACTCTAAAACTAGGTCAACCCATCGACCTAGTGGTTGGCATCACTGGCAAGGAAAGTCTAACCGCAGATACCGTCGCCCGTGTACGCACATCCTGGCAACAATATCCTGAACGTTACGAGGGCATATTCGACCAAATAGCGTTACTGACAGAAGCAGGTGTGGATGCTGTGTGTAGCGGTCAACTAACAGAGCTGGGTGAACTGATGAACTTGTGTCACGGTTATCTGAATGCTCTACAGCTCTCCACACCTCAGCTTGAAGAGCTGATACACATCGCTCGCAGACATGGTGCGTTAGGCGCAAAACTTACCGGCGGGGGTGGTGGCGGATCGATGATAGCTCTATGCGATGATAACCAGGAGGTTATCGCCCAAGCTATGCGAGCAGCCGGTTACGAGGCGTTGATAGTTACTGTGGGCTAGGCGCTTCAATAGTTTCATTAAAATCCCTAACTCTTATCATTCTAGTTCGATGTGAGAAGTATCCGGTGCGCTCGGCGTCGGTGGCTTGCCAGCGGTATCTAACTGAGCACCTGAGTCCGCGACTTCAAAATCTATAGCCTGAACATCAACCGCTGCTGTTGGCGGATCTTGCTCATCAGCGAGTAAGGCACCGACATCAGCAAGATCAAAATCAACCTCTAGTTCAAGCAAAATGACTTCGGACTCTGCTTGCGCAACCCCTAGCGGGGTACCTACGTCTGCAAGGCTTAGATGATCAATGTTAGGAGTGTCAACTAAAGCCTCGGCGGCTTCCGTTGCAAAAACTGCCCTCTGAACCCCAAGGTGCGAGGTATCAACTTCGTTCGCTTCGACATCTGAGCGTTCTTCCGGCGCCAGAATATCGCTTCCAGCCGGTAGCATGGCCAGCATGGACGCAGAATCTGGACGCCCATCAGCCGCGTTAGCAGGTGTCGAGGTGTCTGGCGGCGCTGTTGGCACAGCTGATTCTGCAGTCAAAGAAGCAACAGCATCCAATGGCTCACCCTCTACACTCACCGGTAGAATCCGCAAGCGTGCGCCAGCCTTTTTAAAAGCGTCGGCATAGCGGAGTGCAGTTTTTTTATCTGCGGCCTTCTTGACCACAACTGACTTACCTGAAAACAAAACACCCATGCGCTCGTCATCAAGCTTCAGCAAAGCCTGCAAGCGCTTTTTAACCACAGCGGCATGTTGTCCTTCAACAACTTCCGCCGCATATACCAAACGATATTGATTCGACATGCGGGCGAGATTACACGTGATTGAACTCAAAACCTAGTCAGGCCAAACTCCAGTACTAAAGAGACAAAGTTCAATGAGGAGAAATTATGGGCACCGTCGCTAATGTTGTCGTTCTACCACAAGATACCGCGAAATTACGCATCGAATCACTTGAGCTACCCGATCCAGGGCCGAGTCAGGTTATCGTGAAACAATACGCATCTGGTATCTGTCACTCGCAATTGCACCAAATGCACAGAGCACGCAATTCACCCGTCATATTGGGCCATGAATCGAGCGGTGTGGTGCTGAAAATTGGTCGCGATGTTACTCATGTTAAGGAAGGCGATACGGTCCTCGTTACGTGGGTACCCCGCAATGCGGCAGCGGCATCAGGTCCGCCTGTTACCGCATCGTTACAAGTTAGCGATGGTACCGCGATTTCAGAGAACGTATTCACTTGGGCAGATCACACCCTGGCCGATGAGCAATATGTAGTCAAAGTAGATCCGAACATAAAGAAAGATGTCACTGCTATCATTGGCTGCGCGGTTATGACAGGTGCCGGGGCGGTGATCAACACAGCTAACGTGCAAGCAGGACAAAGTGTGGTCATCTTTGGTGTGGGTGGGGTCGGCTTATCTGCGGTGGTGGGTGCCAAGATCGCCGGGGCGAATCCTATTATCGCGGTTGACTTAGACGATTCCAAATTAGAGTTCGCCAAAGCCTTTGGCGCCACGCATGGTATCAACGCTACCAAGGTTGACCCTGTCGAAGCAATTCACAACATGACCCAGAAAGATGATCAGTTCACGATCATGAAACAACCCGTGAGTGGTGCAGATTTCGCCTTTGATTGCATAGGTATTCGTCAAACCATGGAACAAATTGTGCCGGCCTGTCGGAGCGGTTATTTTGGCGCGGATGTAGGTGGGACTGCCGTTCTTGTCGGCGTTCCTAGTACGCCAGTAGAGCTGAACGCCATCGATGTGCTAATTAATGAAAAGCACTTTATTGGCAGCATTGGTGGTTCCTGCGCACCAGACCGTGATTTTCCTCGCTTTCTTGAATGGCACGACAATGGGTCTTTGGATTTAGAACAAATGGTGACTGCTCGCTACAAGCTTCAAGACATCAATATAGCAACCGATGCACTACAAGCAGGCGAAATTCAAGGACGCGCCATTCTTGAATTCGATGACTAATGCACACCACCAATTTCGTTAACCTTGAACAAGCTGATACCGGCCGCATACAACATGCGATGCAGACAGCGTATTTTGATGTGGGCACGGGCGATATCATTTTATTTGTCCACGGCTTCAGCGGCTCGAAACTAGACTTCCGCGATCAACTCGAATGGTTTAGTAACAATCACCGCGCCGTGGCCTACGATCAAAGAGGTCACGGTGAGAGTAGTAACGTGGGCCCCTACAATTTCACCACCATGAGCAATGACTTATTGCATTTTATGGACGCAATCCAAATCGAACGGTGCCACCTGCTTGGGCACTCTCTTGGTGGTATGGTGGCTATACGAGCGCTTCTAGCAGCACCCGAACGTTTCTCATCCGCCATACTCATGGATACATCGCCCTATGCCATAGATGCGTTTGATAAAAATACGCGTCACCAGATAAACGACATGGTGATGGACCAGGGCTGTGATGCCTTACTCCCAAATATACAAAGCCAACGCCAGACCAAGGCCGTGCGAAGAGGAATCGACTTCCTCGGCGAGACAGAACATTGGCGCCGTATCAAGGTAAAACTTGAACAAATGGACCCTAAAGCCTTTGTTGATTTAAGCTATGAAATAACCGATCAAGACTCCATATTGGCGCAACTGAGCACTTGCACCTTACCAACAAGTGTTATTGTTGGTAAGGACGACAAACCATTCAAAAAAGCCGCCCGGGATATCGCTAGAACCATGCCTAATGCAACACTGGTAAAAATCCGTCATGCAGCTCACTGTCCACAATATGAGAATGCATCATCTTGGCGCGACGCTATAAACATACATTTAGCACAGCATAGCTTGTGAGTTTATTGAAATTTATGGTCTTAAGCGTCGCAACATCAATCACACCCCTCCAGGTAGAACGCATTGCCGCCCTAGCCGAGGCATGCGTGCACAAACCTTATCCATATGCAATCTTGCATGTCTTGAAGGATGACGAAGACATACAAACACCACGGCAAATGTATCCGGCGTTCTATGGATGTTATGACTGGCATAGTGCGGTACATGGACATTGGTTGTTAGCACGTGTAGGTCACCTTTACCCAAACACAGAAATGGCAAAGCGTGCCAAAGCTCTGCTGGCAAAAAGCCTAACGCTGGAGAATCTTCGTACAGAGCTAGACTACCTGGTGAAGCATCCGGCTTTCGAGCGGCCCTATGGCATAGCGTGGCTATTACAACTGGGTGCTGAGCTGCGTCAATGGCCGGACCCTGACGCACAAATATGGTCAGATGATTTAGCGCCACTGGAAAATCAAGTGGCAGAAGTCTTTATGAATTGGTTAGCGAAAACAAGCTTACCCGTGCGCGCAGGAACCCATTCACAGACTGCCTTTGCCCTCGGGCTTGCCTACGACTGGGCACAAAGTGCCAAGCACACCACCCTCGGTAAGGCAATCGAGCTGGCCGCTAAGCGTTTTTATGCAGCGGATGTCGCATGCCCCATCGCCTACGAACCCTCAGCGCATGATTTTCTATCTCCCTGCTTAGCAGAGGCAGATCTTATGCGGCGCATACTAC
>Ga0256847_1001612_pt1 | contig 11166 bp, 10 predicted proteins | sample TeddybearmetaG_FD_189099 | JGI IMG/M metagenome (GOLD analysis project Ga0256847, IMG submission 189099) | Hydrothermal vent microbial communities from East Pacific Rise, Pacific Ocean - Teddybear | ecosystem: Environmental > Aquatic > Marine > Hydrothermal vents | place: Pacific Ocean: East... | reverse complement strand
CATCTTCAAAGTGTACGGTACCCAAGCGCATTTCTTGGGGACAATTGTCTTCCAACCAGTCTTTGGTTTCTTGTCTGAAGGTATCTAGGCTCATGGTTGGATCCGTTTAAATATCAGCCAGTTATTATAACGTATCAGCAGAAACGCTACAAAAGCGGATTTCCGTGCAGCTCTATTGCAGTAACCAACGTAGATAATTTTCTGGGCGTACCTTGCTCGCCAGCTATTGCCATCCTCGCTCGAAAGCGTGATGGTAGCCGGTTCAACCATATATTAGAGAATTATCATGAGTGAAGTACCTAGCAGTGGTTTACAACTGCGTTCATTGGTTACTAAGGCAGGCAAGCTGGAGCTGTCGTTGGAAGAAGTGGAAAATCCTCCGCTGGGTGACAATGACGTACTGGTCAGGGTTGAAGCTTCGCCTATTAACCCGTCTGATTTGGGTTTGTTACTGGGTATGGCCGATATTTCAACAGCAACCCAAGGCGGTAGTGCAGATTTGCCAACCCTTTCAGCAGACATCCCGGAAAGTATGCTCAAGTATATGGCCGGTCGTCTAGACGAGTCCATGCCGGTGGGTAATGAAGGCGGTGGTGTGGTGATCGCCGCTGGTGGCTCAGCGGACGCGCAAGCATTAATGGGTAAGACCGTGGGTGTTTTAGGTGGTGCTATGTATAGCCAATACCGTGTGTTGAACGTCAATCAATGCTTGGCCATGCATGATGGCGTGACGCCTGCGCAAAGTGCATCTTGCTTCGTCAACCCGCTCACGGCGTTGGGCATGGTTGAGACGATGCGCCTGGAAGGCTACAGCGCGCTTATCCATACGGCGGCCGCGTCCAATCTCGGGCAAATGCTGCAAAAAATATGTCTCGCCGATGACGTGCAGCTGATTAATATTGTTCGTAAACCTGAGCAGGCAGCTCTAATGCGCGACATTGGTGCACAATATGTTTGCGATTCTAGTGAGGCAAGCTTCACCCAAGACTTAGCATATGCTATTGCGGCGACAGGTGCATACATGGCTTTTGATGCGACCGGTGGTGGCGAGCTGGCTGGGCAAATTTTGTCGGCTATGGAAGTGGCAGCAAATGCCACCGCCGCTGAGTATTCTCGCTATGGCTCCACTCAGGATAAACAAGTTTACATATATGGAGGCTTAGACCGGTCGCCGACAGTACTGCGTCGCTCATTTGGTATGGCTTGGAATTTGGGTGGATGGTTGTTGACGCCATTTTTGCAAAAAATTGGCCGCGAAAAAGCGCAAGCCTTACGTCAACGTGTGGCAGATGAGATTAACACCACGTTTGCAAGTCATTATGTGCGTGAAGTTTCTCTGCGTGAGACATTGCAGCTCGATGTGGCGCAAGCTTACGCGCAGCAAGCAACGGGTCAAAAATATCTTATAAACCCAAGTACCTAAGACCGAGGACCGAGAGGTAAGAGTAGCGTACGCTACTCTTACCTCGTTCCCGCCAAGTTGAAAGGACAGAGGCGCGAGAGTAGTGTGTGACACTTAATAAATTCGTTTTTTTTGAGGGGAATCATGCGAGTTCTAATTTTTCTTTTTGCTACTTTTTCGCTAATGGCTTGCGAGCAGAGCTCCACACCGGCGGCGACGCCAGGTGAAGGGTCATCTGAATCCATAGCGCAGGATCTTGTGCCGGATACGACAGCAGAGATCGACCACAATCCCCAGCGCAATGCCTATTTCGGTGATACTCATATTCATACCGTGTTGTCTTTTGATGCTTATTTAATGGGCACACGCGGCACCCCCAACGATGCTTATGAATTTGCCAAAGGTGGGGCCATTGAGCATGCCTCAGGCTTTCAAATGCAAATGAAGAAGCCGTTAGATTTCTTGGCCGTATCGGACCATGCATTCTATTTAGGCATGATGCGAGAGCTAGGTTCGCGCCAGGGTACGTATGCAGAACATAGATTGTCAGAAACAGTCGCCGGTGCCACGTCCGCGGCAGGTTCGGCGGCTGCCTTTGCGGTTGTGCTTGGGCATCTGCAGGACAGAAATGTGGCTGAGCCAGACGACTTAGATGACCGAGGTGTAGCAAGAAGTGCCTGGCAAGAAATAATAGAAGCCGCGCAACGCCACAATGCCCCGGGCGAATTCACAACATTTATTGGTTACGAATTTACCACTTCTGGACCGCAGTTCGAAAACCTTCACCGCAACGTTATTTTTCGCGGCACCCAGGTGCCAGATCAGCCTTTTAGTCGTCTAGATTCGACCAACCCTGAGGACCTGTGGGATTGGATGGACGCGCGCCGCGCAGAGGGCCAAGAGGCCATTGCTATACCGCATAACTCGAACGGATCTAACGGTTGGATGTTTGAAGGTACCTACTTTCAAAGCGACAAGCCTATCGATGTAGCCTATGCAGAGCAGCGCATGCGTAACGAGCCGTTGGTTGAAAACACCCAGGTAAAAGGCACATCCGATACACACCCGTTGTTGTCGCCGAACGATGAATGGGCAAATTTCGAAATCATGCCAATTCGCGTTGCCAGCGCACTGCCTTCTCAACCCAATGGCAGTTATGTGCGTGAGGCGCTGCTAAATGGTTTGAAAATGGAGGCTGAACTTGGTGTGAATCCGTATAAGTTTGGGGTTATCGGTTCATCTGATACCCACAATGCAGCGGGCTCTTTCGAGGAAGACAACTATTGGAGCAAGACCGGGCTAATGGACATCGAACCTTATTTACGCGGTTCAGTACCTTTGCCGGGCTCACCCGCTGATGCGCCTGAATATGCCCAGGGGGCGTCGCAGTACTGGGGTGCATCTGGACTAGCCGGTGTATGGGCAGAATCAAATACTAGAGACTCTTTGTTCGATGCATTTCGGCGCAAAGAAACTTTTAGTACCAGCGGGCCTCACATCAAGGTGCGCTTTTTTGCCGGCTATGGCTTAGGCGATGATCTAGTGGATGCAGAAGACGCTGTTGCCCAAGCGTATGCTGGTGGCGTGCCCATGGGTGCTGATCTTGTACGCGATGGCGATCAAACGCCTGCGTTCTATTTGTGGGCCAGCAAGGACCCAGACACGCAAAATCTGCAACGTCTGCAAATTATCAAAGGGTGGATTGAAGATGGTCAAGCCCAAGAGCAAGTTATTGATGTGGCGTGTTCTGATGGTTTGTCTGTAGATCCAACGACACAACGTTGTCCAGATAACGGTGCCCGAGTGGATTTGGCAGATTGCTCTACGACACCGGCTAAGGGCGATGCTCAAATGAGCGCAGTGTGGAGTGACCCTGACTTTGATGCCAGCCAACGCGCGTTCTACTACGTGCGTGTGCTTGAAAATCCTAGTTGTCGTTGGTCTACTTACGATGCTATTCGTGCGGGTGTAACGCCGCGTCCGGACATGCAAGCGCTCATTCAAGACCGTGCTTGGTCTTCACCAATTTGGTTTATGCCTTAACAAACTGCCTTCGCCAGTTCATAAGAACGCATGCGTGCTGTGTGGTCGTAAATCTGAGCGACCACAATTAGCTCGTCTGCGCCGGTTTCGGCAACAAATTTTGCAACTTGTTCGCTAACTTGTTCGGGGGTACCGACGGCTGATGCTGAGCTGACTTGTGCCAGCACTTGTTGCTGTTGGGCATTTAGGCTCTCTTCGAAGCCCTCCATAGGTGGCGGTAATTTGCCAGGATTGCCAAAGCGCAGATTTAGAAATGCTTGCAGACTCGACGTGCGCAGGTATTTGGCTTCTGCTTCGGTGGACGCGGCACAGATGTTGTAACCCAACATGACATAAGGCGCGTCTAGTTGCTCAGACGCATTGAATTCATCGCGATAGACCTTAATGGCCTGGTGCATGGCTTGTGGCGCAAAGTGCGAGGCGAAGGCGAAGGGCAGGCCTAGAATGGCGGCGAGTTGCGCGCCGAACAAGCTAGAGCCTAAAATGTATAGCGGTACGTTAGATCCGTGGCCAGGTACGGCACAGACTTGTTGATTGACCTGCGCTTCGGATAGATAAGCTTGCAGCTCCATGACATCTTGCGGAAATTTGTTTGGATCGCTGTGCAAGGTTCGTCGCAAGGCTTGCGCCGTGACCCCATCGGTACCCGGTGCACGACCAAGACCTAAATCGATGCGGCCTGGGAACAGCGCTTCAAGCGTACCAAACTGTTCTGCCACCATGAGTGGCGCGTGATTAGGTAGCATGATGCCACCTGCGCCAACACGAATGTGCGATGTACCGCCAGCAATGTGACCGATAACCACTGAAGTCGCTGCGCTGGCAATGCCATGCATATTGTGGTGCTCAGCTACCCAGTAGCGCTTATAGCCTAAGCGTTCCGTATGCTGGGCGAGTTCTAGGGTGTTGGCCAATGCCATGGATGCGGTGCCACCTTCAATAATAGGCGACAAATCTAGGACAGATAGTTCAGTCATGGTTTTGCTTGGTTGAAACTTGATGAACATTGTAGGCTGTATGTGATGAGATTTGCCACGTTTGGAAAGGTCTGCGCTAAGGAAAATCCATGTCGGGCGCGTTTGAGATTGAGCAATTTGATGAGTTATAGAGTACCGCCAGGTCTGGCGGGTGAAAATTGGCGCTTTGTCATTGTCGATGATGCCGATCAAAAAGCAAAATTGCGCTGTTTTACAATGACTAGACGCTTGCGCTACTACTTTTAGGGCGGTTGACGGTATCAGGTTAGCTCAACCAGCGTGCTGGTATGTGATCCTCCATCAGTTGGGTGATGCTAATACTGGTGATGTCATGCTCGGCGCCAACGGCGAGGGCGAACCTTGAAATATCGTTCGTGCGAGCAAATATACGTGCGTTCGGGTATTTAGCTTTTAACCATAGCGCCGTACGCAAATTTTCCTGTTCTTGGCCAGTGCCGAGGATTACGGTGGGTTGTTCGCTGTTTAAATCAATTGTGCGAGAGAGTTGGTCCCAAACCATGGGGTGGCCGACATCGCCTTCAAACACTGTGCGTTGATAGTCATTGCCAATAAGATCCTGCTCCGCGGCGACCAAGATGCGCCTGTCGGCGTCAATATCAATCACCGCAACATGTGAAATTTCATCGACAGCACTGGTCTGCAGCTCTTCCAATATTGACTGTCCGAAGCGCCCAAATCCAGCCATAACCACAACATCCTTAGACTGAGTTAATTGGAAGTGATCGATCAAACTATCTTTCACGAAACCTGTTGCTGCTAGATTGTAGGTGTTAAAAATTTCGCAGTGCTTGGCCAGATCGGTGGTTTGTATGGAGCGCATAAAGCGTAGATTGTGACAATGCAGTACCAGCTTTTGGCGTAGTCTCGGTGCCAGTTCAAGAATTCTGGTGGCGGCCTCAAAGGCCTGGAAATCGCTGTCGCCAAGTAAAAGCACCTTACGCGCCTTAGATAAGCGGAGTTGTTGCAGGAAATAACCGTGGGTAAGGTCCCCGATCAAAGTTGTAGCACCAAATTTGTTAATGAGTTCTTGTTCGCGTACTGGGTCGAATTCCATATCTACCACGACAATTTTACATCCGGGATGTTGGCGTTGTTGTTGTCTAAGGTAACTTAAAGTGAGTTGACCCGAACCAAATACGATAATGTGGTCGCGAATTCTTCGCAGGTGCCAGCGATCTGGGGTAATGACTTGAATCACCGCATCAATGACCGCAGAGGCGGTAAGTAGCGGTGACCCAAAATAGGCCACCCATAAGAGACCTCGCGCCCAAACTGGACCGTTCACTGGCATGCCAACGTCTAAGCCGCCCACGACGAACAATCCTAGTGAGTAATACGCCTTGGTGAGCATATTGCTGCTGACCACATCGAGCCGTTCAGATAGCGCCACGCCAGCCAACAAGCCGGTGAATGCGAAGCAGAATAAAACTGCCGCTGCCCACCATCGCCAGTTAATTGTTGCGGCGCTGTTTTGTTGCAAGGTTGTATGCTCCATTGTCCAAAGGTTGGTCCGATCCAAGTGCACATCTTAGGGGTTAGGGGCATAGATGACAGAGTTTTCGTCGTTGGAATATGTAATGCATGAGACAGGTGTGGTGCGCATTGTGTTTAACGACCAGTAAAGTTGGGTTTACGTTTCTCCATAAAGGCCTTCAACCCTTCTTCGAAATCCTCACTTTGGAACAGTCCGCTTAAGTGAACCATTAGGTGGTCAACTGCTGTGTCGTACGATTCTTCCATGCCCATACGCATCATTCGCTTGGTGGTTTGTACAGCAACTGGTGCATTATCAGCAACATCTTGTGCCCAAGCGCGTGCGGTATCCATAAGTTCATCATTGGGCACCACAGTATTGACAATGCCTATGTCTAAGCTTTCTTGCGCGCCGATGGTGCGGCCGCGATAGTACAGTTCTGCAGCTTTTGCCCACCCCACAAGCCGCGGTAACAGCCACGTTCCCCCGCTTTCTGGTACGACATTTCGTTTGGCCGTGATCGCGGCTAGTTTCGCGTTCTCGGCCATAATGCGCATGTCACACAACAATGTCATGTCCATGCCGTAACCTGCGGCCGCTCCGTTGATCGCGCATATGATTGGTGTGTCGGTATGCCACATAACATTAATGGGCGCATCGCGAAGATCAAACAGCTGACGGGCTCGTTTAGCCCCCTTGTTGGACTGACTTTCATGTCTGTCTCTGCGGTCTGAGGTATCGATCAGATCTAAACCTGAACAGAATCCGCGGCCTGCGCCAGTTAAGATAATGCACCTAACGTCTGGGTCTTTATCTGCTTCGACCATTTTGGCAGAGAGTTCTGCGAGCATTGTCCGACTGATTGCGTTAAGACGCTCCGGCCGATTTAACGTCATCGTGACAACATGTCCGTCTTGCTCGACGAGAAGTTCTTCAGTGGTAGATGGTGAAATAGCCATAATATGTATGCCTTTTGATAAAGAGTGTGTGAAGTGAAAACCTGATATTGCAGATTCATGGTAGGCAGGAAACCATCCTCAAGTAAATGTGTTTGTGTCTGAGCCAAGCTTTGGCTAGCCTGGAGGCTGAATTCACCTATAAGGAAAGGAGAGAATATGTACGCAAGAGTGCAAAAGGTTGCCATCGTGCTAGTAGTGGTGTGTCTATCTTGGTCGGTCGCGGCCAAAGAGCTGCGAACCACTAAACCAGAACGTGAGGGGATGTCCTCACAACGGCTGGATCGTTTAACAGATTTGATGGAAGCTCGAGTGGCTGACGGTACGATGATTGGCGGCCTAGGTATGATCGCGCGTAATGGTAAGATCGTTTATCACGAAACCTACGGCCAGGCCGACCGCGAAGCCAATCGGGCCATGAGCGAAGATGCCATTTTTCGTATTTATTCAATGAGTAAGCCCATCACTGCCGTGGCTCTGATGATGCTCTATGAAGAAGGTAAATTTTCACTGAATGACCCGATTGCACGCTATATTCCTCAACTCGCTGATTTAAAAGTTGCGTCCTCTACTGCGGGTGGTGAAACCGGCATTATATCCGACGGCACTACCAGTCGGACCCTTGGCGAAGGTGACGCCTCATTAGTAGGCCAGACTCGCAAACCCGGCCGCCAACCCACTATCAAAGACCTGCTAACCCATACAGCGGGCTTTACTTATGGTGTGTTCGGTAATACTGAAGTTGATCAAGCCTATCGAGAGGTCGGTATTTTGGATTCTGCGAAAACGCTGGAAGAATTCGTCACAGATCTTGGCCAAATTCCATTGCAATACGAACCGGGTACGAAGTGGCATTATAGCGTGGCGGTTGATGTCCAAGGGCGCTTAGTAGAAGTTTTAAGTGGTATGAAATTTGGCGAGTACTTGAAGGCGCGAATTTTTGAGCCCTTAGATATGCCCGATACCAGCTTTACCATAGACCCAGAAAAATTGGGTCGACTTGCACAAATGTACTCACCTGAAGGACTTACAGGGTTAAATTTCTTCGAAGCAGCCAAAGGTCCGGGATTAGATGTGGCGCCAGCTTCCGCTAGTGAAAGTTATATCAATGGTGGCGCCTTCGAGGGTGGTGGAGGTGGCTTGCTTGCGTCTGCACGTGACTATATGCGCTTTTCGCAAATGCTGCTAAATGGCGGTGAACTAGATGGCGTTCGCCTCTTGTCGCCAAAAACCTTGGAACTGATGACTGCGAATCATCTTGGCGATATACCAATGGGTTTCAATGGCAAAGGCGCAGGCTTTGGTTTGGGGTTTGGTATCGTAGTAGACCCGGCCGGGGTTGGAGAAACAGGATCTGCGGGAGAGTACAATTGGGGTGGTGCAGCAGGAACAACGTTTTGGGTAGACCCGGTGGAAAATTTGATCGGTTTGTTTATGGTGCAAAGCATCCCGCACAGAACACGACTTCGCTCAGAGTTTAAGGTGATGGTCTATCAAGCTGTAGTGGAATAAACATCATCTGCTGATCTAGCTCGTCCCGTGCGCTATCTTGGTTGCGCACGGGCCAATGGCCTTTTTTCTATGGGACCATTTTCCTATGGTTCGTCGCCTTTGTGTTCAATGTTGCCAGATCCATGAACGGTTTTGCTTAACGTTGGATCGCCATAGTAATCAATATCTCCAGAGCCCATCACGGTGGCCTCTAGACTCGCCAGGCTCCATACTTCAGCATTTCCGGATCCGACGATTTTTATTTCGGCTTCTTGTGATCGTAGCCCTTTAGCGTTGTAATTACCGCTACCACTGACGGTGACTTTTTGCGAAACAACACTACCGTCCAATTCTGTATTACCTGATCCGGCAATACTGGTTGAGATTGAGTCTGCGTCAACTTCATTTAGCTTCACACCACCAGAACCAGAAATAGAAATATCTAAGTCATTGCATTCAAGCGAATCTATTTCTAAATCCGCCGACCCAGCAATACGAATTGTCATCTCGTTAGTCTGAATTTCGTCGGCGTAGCCGTCGCCACTGCCAGCCATCGTAATGCTCGAAAGCTCTTCGTAGTGAATCGTAATGTCAACGTCACCATCACTCCAATCGAACCAACCGCTGTCTTTACTAAATTTGAGCTTGCCACCAGAAACTTTGGTTTTAATTTCGTCGATGGTGTCTTGGTCGCCTTCTAAGGTTACATAGGACTCGTCATCGGCAATAAACTCTACATCAAAGGGTAGCGCATACTTTACTTCATCGAATTGATCTACCTGACGGGTCTCAGCCCAGGCTACTGTACTCATCACAAAGGCACCGCAGGTGGCGGTGACAAGAATTTGCTTGAATTTATTCATGTTTGGTTCCTCATACAATCACTCTAAGGTCGCAGCAGAGGCTAAAAAAGTTCGCTTCATCGCTTTCTAAATTTGAACACAAAGCGGCTGGTTTTACCCTTTACGGCAGAGTCGAAAACCGACAGTGTCAAATTATCCGTTGGATTTACCAATAATTTTGAAGATTCGATAAATTCAAAACCTCGATTTTTGATGTCCTGTTTGGCGAATTCAGCATCAATCCGATGTAAATTTTGCACGGCAGACTTGCCGCTACCTGCTTGGCCATGATGATCTATAACGACGAGCACTCCATTGGGTTTGAGAATGCGGCGTAAGGTTTTGAACAATGGGTCTGCAGTTACAGTCCAACCGCTTTGTTCAAAGTAAACGTCATGATAGGTCTTGACCAATATCGCCATGTCTAAGCTGTTGGAAGAAAGATTTATGTCTTCAATTTCACGAACATAGATCTCCGCGTTCGGCAGCCGATCATTTTTGACGCGATCGTTCAATTTGTTGGCGAACCCTAGGTATGCCTGGTTGTTATGTAGGTAGACTTTACCTTGGTCTCCGACTGCGTGGCTCAGTACTTCGGAGTAGTAGCCGTTACCGGCGAACATATCGATGACTTGCCAACCCTGTTTAACCCCTATGAAGTCAAGTACTGCAAATGGTTTGCTGTTGAGGTCGCGCTTTGCATCGCTAGGGCTGCGCTTGGGTTCGCCATCTGAAAATGCAAACATTGGTAGGCACAGTAGCGGGACTATTAAGCCGAGCTTGATTCGATATGACATGTTGTTCTCCATGATGCGTATGGTAATCGCATGCGGACGGTGTCTGTGGTTCAATTCAATACCTTTTATGGAAGAGAAACAATGAGCAAGCCAGTTCTATATGGTATTAGCAGTTCGCGCGCCTTCAGATCGATCTGGGCGGCAGAGGAAATTGGTTTTGATTATGAACATGTCGCTACCTCTTTTCGTGGTGACAACAAAACCACTGACTATCTCGCAGTTAATCCCAATGGGCGTATACCTGCCCTACGCGATGGCGATTTATGCTTATTTGAGTCGATGGCGATTAACATGTACTTGGCGAAGAAATATGGTGCTCATCTGGTGCCGACTGATCTGGCAGGAGAGGCGCTCACTCTACAGTGGAGTGTGTGGGGGATCAGCGAAATTGAACCTTTGCAAATGCAGTTGGTGGTACAAAAATTCTTTACCCCCGAAGACAAACAAGACGTCGCAATTGTTGCGCGCTCGACTAAGGCCCTGGCGCGTCCTCTAGATGTATTAGATTCTGCGCTAACCAGTAGTGCCTATCTACTAGGAGATGAGTTTACCATTGCTGATTTGAACCTGTGCGGGGTCATGGAGTTATTGAATATGCTCGAATTCGACTTGTCGGCGTGGGCGAACATCGAACGATGGCGTGGGCTTTGCCACCAACGCGATAGTTATCACCGTGCAAAAGCAGTTGGGGTTTAACATGTCAGTGATAACAGCTCAGAATTCGGCAATGCAAGCGATAGCGGACAGTTATGTGGCTGCAGGTAATTATAGCGGCATTCAATGGTCAGTAGAGGTGGCTGGCGAGGTCGCATTGGCCGGTAATGCGGGCTATGCGGATGTGGGTCAGAAAACGCCCATCCCTGAAGACGCAATCTATCGCATTTATTCGATGACCAAGCCTATTATATCAGTGCTGGCGCTGATTTTAGTTCAGCAAGGAAAACTTCGCCTGTACGACATGTTGGCGCAATACGACTCACGCTTCAGGCGTATGCGTGTGCTAACCCCTGATGGTGATATTTTACCGGCTGTGCGTCCAATCACGGTAGAAGACTTGATGACGCACCGGTCTGGTTTTACTTATGAGTTTATTCACGGCTGCCATGTTGCGCCGTACTATCGTGAGGCTTGCATTATCGGTGATGGTGATAGATCGCTTGATG
>Ga0256847_1001611_pt1 | contig 11171 bp, 5 predicted proteins | sample TeddybearmetaG_FD_189099 | JGI IMG/M metagenome (GOLD analysis project Ga0256847, IMG submission 189099) | Hydrothermal vent microbial communities from East Pacific Rise, Pacific Ocean - Teddybear | ecosystem: Environmental > Aquatic > Marine > Hydrothermal vents | place: Pacific Ocean: East... | reverse complement strand
AACTTCAGACAACGTGAAATATAAAATCTGACAAGGCTTAAATGGTAAAATAAAGAATGAAGCAAATAAAGAAAATATCAATACTTACAATTCTGCTAAGCAGTTTTATCTTATTGTGGACAGTGTCATCAGCCCAATCTCCCCAAGTCCTCCGCATCTCTCAAATCAAAGAAACTGCTAGGGTATGGGAATCACTACAGCGCAATGGAGATCACTTATATACAAGAATAGAATATAGGAATAATGCCAACAAGGATATTACGGAAGATTTGGAAATTGATAGTTTTCTATTTGTAGACAATATATTGTATTTAGACAGTTCAATGATAAATGAAAATGGTATGTTGATTCTGGACTACGAGGTAGGCAATGGCTTTGTGGACTACGATTTCATAAGCCATGTAGGACGGCATGGAGGATTTGAAAAGAATGATTCATTGGTAGCATTTTCGGTTGGCTCTTCAAATTGTACTTGGAATGGTAAGACGTATCACCCTGAGTTGCATCCTGACAGTATACTTTTGACAGATTATGGCAACTATATTGCTGTCATAGATCACTTGAGAGATTCCTTGATGTTTCTGACCAGAACGCCTCAGGAGTATCGATTAAGTGGAGATCAACTGACCCTAGATGGCGATCACCTCTACGTAGTCACCCGAACGAATGAAGACACCTTCGAATTTATGGGAGAGTATTTCCCAGAGGTTATAGATCCAAATTGGAATGTAAAATACATTCACAAAATCAATTGGAAGACGGGTGTCAAGGAATGGTCTCGTCAATTCAGCACAGATATAGATCAAGATTACCTCTTTGATATTAAAGTAGTAGAAGATGGCAACTTGATTATTGCCAAACGGATTACAGGGCGGACGCATTGGGATGGAGTATCTATTGAGGGTAACTCGGTCTATGATGGTGGGTATGCTTTTTTCAAAGTGAGTCCAGATGGTGAGTTGGTGGACTACCTTCAATCGGTATGTGATTGCAAGGGCTTTCACAAGATGCATATAGAAGATGATGGAGCATTGATGTTATATGGAGCACAAAGGTATATGCCCAATCTTACCTTGGGGGATGCATCACTAGAACTATATTCGGATACTTTGTATGGCTTATTTGGATTCGTACCTCCTGATTGGGAGAATGCATGGATTAAAACATATCATGGGACTTACCAAAATGCAGTGACTGGCGGAGCATTTTTATTAGATAATACTATTCTGACACAGATAGGATTCAAAGAAGAAATTCAAGTAGAAGGAACAGATTTTGTTACAGCTGATGCTGGAATTTTCCCTCACCCTGAAGATGGGAAAGGTGAAAATGTTTTGGTAAGCTATAATATTGATGGAACATTGGCTAAAAATCCAATATCCATTCCCCTTGATGCTCGAATTTATGAAATTCATGAAGTAAACAAGAACCATTATCTATTTTATATAAAAGAAGGATCTGGAGCCACATCTACCTTGTTCGATACACAATTGGATAATTACGGTCCAGCCAATTTTATGATTTTTGAGATAGAAGGTGAATTATTTGATATAGTGGATAATCTCGATGAATTGATAGAGCCATACTTATTGAATGTACATGTATATCCTAATCCTGCAACTTCACAACAAGAAATCACTGTAATGCTGAAAAATGAGTTGACGCAAATAGATAATATCAATTTAATTTCCTTAGACGGAAAGGCAAGCGCATTATCAGAATATACCATTGAGCATAAAAAAATAAATATTAAACTTCCAGCATTGGACAAAGGACTGTACAGTCTTCAAATTCAAGGAGGAAGTATAAATTATACCACAAAATTAATTATCAAATAAATTAAATCATATGAGACTTATTACCTTTTCCTTTTTCTTCTTTTGTTGCATTTATTCTTCAGGAATAAATGCGCAGTGTTCTTCAAATATTTCAACTATAAAAGTATATCAAGAATCATTCAGTACAGGCAGTACTGTAGATGTCATTCCCAATGGTTTAAAACTGGATAATAATGGACATCTATGCACAGACTTTGCATCGATGATAGATGGACCAAAAATGTTTGGTCCAAACATTGATATTACACAGGGAAACAATGCCTCAGCAAAACGTCAAGCAATGGTATTCTACCATGTCAGTGCTGCAAGAGCTTGGGCCAGTAACAATTTACCTTCAAGTCTGATCTCATCATTGGATGGAAATCTCGAATTCAAAGTCGAAGATGTAGGGAAAGCACTCTTTATGGTGGATAAACCCATGAATGCAACGATTGACTATAGAAAGCGAGATATGAATGATCCTGGAGGTGACACCTATCAAGCCTTTGCAGAAGATGCCTTCGCCATCGCAAGTGGATATTTCCAAGCAGCTCATATTAATGCTCTTTCTAGTAGTGTAGAAACACCTGAGGGGCAACTTCCTCAAGACGAAGGCGTCTTGTTCGGCATTTCAGATTATCTGGCATACCGATACATGTCTTCAAAAGGATATAATACGGGGACTCAAATGTATGTACATGCTGGAGTGGGCAGTGATGATTGGTCTACCTTAAATATAGACTATGCTGCGATTGATTATGAATATGGTGACAACAAATTTGTTAATAATAAAACTAGTCAAGAACAATCAGAGCTACTGTCAGCAACTCTAAATCATCTGACTAATATTCTTGATTATGATATATTGGGCAATCAGACAAACTTAGGAAACACCAAGGTAGATGCTATGGTAGTGAATGCGATGGTCAATCTGAATAACTCTACTGTGACAAGTGGTCAGAGTGATGCTGCCAAAATACTCTACGACCAAGCTGTCGTAAATGGATTGGATGAGTTCGATCTATGTCGCATTCTGAATTTATTTACTTATGTATATGGTACCGCATTTTTTACTAGTGATACTTATGTTCCCTCCGCCGACCAAGGCGATATCTTCATCAAAGACAATGCCGCTGACAATGGAGTAGGCGCGTCCGAGGGTATAGTCCACAACAGCCCGAGCCTATGGAATAGACATGCCAAAGATTTCCAATCAGTCCACTTGGCACCCACACCGGTATATACTACAAACGAAAATGTGACCAACTATATCCATGTCAAGCTGAGTGGCAATTTCTGCGACTTGGCATCAGTAGCAAAAGCGGCAGCGCTCAAGATGCAAGTACATTTCAGCATCAATGGTACGGCCTGGTGGCCTACAAAATGGACCAATGATAATGTCGTAAATTATCCCAAAGGAGATTTGATCGGAGTATTGGACTTTGAGACAGCTGAATGGACAGATGATTATGGTAATGTGACTATGATCGATGAAAGTCATCTAAAAGTCACTGCATCAGGACTCTTGAATGGAGAGCCATTTATCACGATTGCCTTGCCGTATAGAGTAGCCCCATTCAGGTCATGGTCGCCACTAAAGTTTAGTAAAAAAGCTACACTTGGTTTCCATGCGATCATGTTGTCAGAAAGCTTTGATCCAATGAGTCTATCTGATTTGGGATGGAATGTAGAGACAAATACAAAAAATAAAAACAATGCAGCATTAAAGAATACGATAATAATACCTAGGGGTTATGGTGGCATACAGCTACCACAGGTACCAAAGTCTTATAATCCATTCGTAGTCCCTCATGACCCTGACCCAGATCCGATCACTCCAGATCCTGATTATACTATAGGTTTAGATCCATCTACTCATGACCCGAATCCAGAAGAAAACGATGATCCAGATTATGAACCACTTCCAGATGCATACAATGACTACTTCGATTATGGGCAAGTAATATTTGCAATGGATGATGATTTATTTGCAGCGTGGCAAGCAGGAGGTGGAAGAGGAACTGGATTTATCATCAATAGCGACAATGAGATAGAAGTAACGGGTAGAGATTTTGTCTTACAAGGATTACCATTCCCAGATCGAGACTTAGAAAACATAATTGGTTTTAATTTTGTATCAAATACTTTACCTGGAAGAACAGGATTTGATATTGTACAATCTAGAACCAATGGAGAAGAAATAGGCAGAGTGCACGTGGAAATAAGAGAAGCCTTGTCAGGAAATAGAAGTCAAAAAGAAAATAATATCGAATCTTTATCCATCTCCATCTACCCCAATCCGATAAATGGCGTATTGCTATATGTAGAAAACCTCAACAGTGAAGGCACCTACACCATCTACGGCATAGACGGCAAGACCCACACACAAGCCAGATACTCCAAAGACCAACAATCATTGAACCTCACAGGATTGAATAAAGGCGTCTACTTCATCCGATTCGCAAAAGAAAATGGAGAAGTAGAAACGAAAAAACTGATTAAAATGTAATAGGAAATTACGAATTACGAATGTTGAATTTCGAATGATAAAAAATTCAACATTCGCAATTCAAAAAATCGAAATTAATAATGTGTTCAGGTAAAACAATATTTTTTAAAATGATGACAAAAAGTATAGCCAATGACTGGGTAGGTGGGCTGAGGGAGCGGCATTGCAGGGCTGCATTAGCCAGTCTTGATTTTTTTGGTTCTGTTTTTTATCAAGAAAAAATAGAACGCATAGCCGGCGAGGCGAATGTTGAGTTGAAAAACATTGTTTATTATAACAAAGACAACATCGGTAAATGCACCTTTTCAATTATTAAACTACTCATTAAAAGTTATCAAAATAACCGAATTACAGCATTTAAAGTAAATAGAAAACAATAAAATTATGATACATCACGTAAGATACCTACATCTACTCTTGTCATGTCTACTATTTCCATTATCAATGACTTATGCATATAATTCAGAGTCATATGATAGCGGAATAGATCGATTGGAAGCAATACAACCTTTGCCAACACTTAAGGTAGAGCGAATGGGTAAAGAATTGACAAGGCGATACATCGCTCCAGAAGTAGTCTTGGATGCTATGCCAATGGCACCTGCGGTAGGGATGCGATTTTCTCTAAATGAGTTGGATGTGGAGATCGCTACCATAGAATCATCCTTCATGGCTGCGGCAATGATGATGGATCCTGTAGATCCAGAATTCATAGAATATATGAGATCACTGGGACAAGGAAATTATTCTGCCAAGGCGAAAAAGGTGAAGGAGCTCGTAAATGGAGCATTGGAATCAGCGAAGGTCATCGATCAGTTGACAGGTGGAGATCTAGTTACAATGCCCTTGGTCAAAAATCAGATGATCGGGCAGACTGAGGTGAGTATCATATTTAATAAGGCTAGAATCTATCCGCAATTTACCTTGCTGGAAGTATTCATTAAGGTGAAGATGGCACAGGTAGATATTGAAGGCAATCCTGTAGAATTGTTTTTTGCGGCAGATGATATTCTTTTTTCTCAGGAAGAAGGGATCATAGGAGGTACGATAAGTCTAGTCAATGATTACGCAATCAAGATAGGCAATAGTGAACATGCAGCAGTTTGGTTGCAAGGAATGACTAAAACACTAAAAGAAGATATTCCTGAAGGAGTAGTTCCAGATCCAGAAGATCCATTCGATGATAAATACTATGACAAAGGAGGTACTTATGTATCCTTCGACTGCGATGGCTTCAAAGAAATGGGCATTGCGGGAGAAGTATTATTCAGTAGAGTGTGGGTAATACCAGCGGATGAAAATGGGCTTCCGTTGACGGGCACTTCATCCGAGCCTCCGAGAGTCAAAGCCTCATTCGGAGCAGTAGTGCAAGACATGGACGATCTTTTTATATCCATGGACATGCCCCACTTTCTAATCTCAAAATATCAAGACATCAGCCTCAATATAGGAGGAGCATACCTAGACCTCAGTTCGTATCGTAATCCACCAGGAATACCTGAGGAATATGGTATTCAGCCTGATCTATGGGAAGGAGTGTATATTCAGAATATTGGTATCACCTTACCAGAACCGTTCAAGCGGACTTGTGGATCATTTGCAACGCCGCCAGATAATCCAAATGCCAAGCCACAAACATGTAGGATAAAGATTGATGCAGAGCACCTGCTGATCGATGAATTTGGAGTGGATGGTGTATTTTCAGTATCAGGTCAAGCGCCCCTCATTGGAGGCCCAATAATGGATGGCGAATGGGGCTGGTCTTTGAACACGCTAAGTATCACCTTGGAGAATAGTGAATTGACGGGGTTTGGATTTGCAGGAGGATTGGGTGTGCCAATATTGGACAAAGATGATCCATTGACCTATAGTGCAGCGATCAATCTAGGAAATAAAAAAGAGTTTATTTTTAATGTCGAATCGTCAGAAAATACTAAAAAATCATTTCCGATATGGAATGCGGCAAGTGTAAACCTTGATGGTCCGATCAATGTAGAAATTTCTGTCATAGATGGAGAATTTGATGCATCTGTCAATTTATCTTCAGGATCATTGACCATTGGCAACCCAAAAGATAAAAAAGAAGGAGATGGAGGAAGTATACTTAAAATGCCATCGATTGATTTTACTAACCTCAAATTTTCTACAAAGAGTCCAAAGTTTTCAGTAGGATATTTTGGTCTCAGCGATCCTGATAATCAGGCTTCAGTAGTCAATTTCCCAGTAGTACCTACAAATTTAGGATTGAGTACACCCGCAAATTCAAATAATGTAAATCTTGATTTTGGAGTTCTGCTCAATCTGATGAAAACAGATAAAAGTACCATCCAGGCATCGGGAGCATTCACGGTTAAAGGAAAGATTGAAAGAGATTTGGGTGGAGCACAACGATGGGTGTACAAAGACCTTATATTTACTGGAGCACAAGTGACGATCAATGTGCCACAATTTTATGGCAAAGGCTCTCTGCATATCTTCGAAAATGATGAAGTATATGGCAAAGGATTTAGTGCAAGTATCACTGCAAAAATATTAGGAAAAAACTTGGACCAGCCCACAAGTAAAGGGAAATTTAGCCTTGGAATGGCTGCTATATTTGGAAGTTCACCGTCTTCGACAGGCGATATCGAAGCAGAAGAGGGTGAGGAACTGGACAATTATAGATATTGGATGGTAGATGGTTTGGTGCAAAGCGAGAGTCTATCGATTCCGTTAGTGCCTCCATTTGAGATCAATGGTTTTGGTGGTGGAGCATTCTATCATATGAGACCTCATTCGTATAATGATGGTGGGGGTGATTCGGATGGAATCATCAATCAAATAGGACAAGCTACGACTGGGATTGTCTACAGACCAAATGCCAATACGGGTCTTGGTTTGAAATTTACGACTTCGATCACGATGAAAGGCGACCTGATGAGCGGATTGTTGACCGCAATAATTAGATTCAGTCCTTCAGGATCCTTACAAAATATTACCTTCTGGGGTACTGTAGATATCTTGAAAGATGGTGGGCCATTCAACCGAGCAAAACCAAATATTAATGAAAGATTGGAAAACAATATAAAATCTACCGACGAAATTATCGCCCAAGATGAAAAAGATGTAAAAAACCTAAAAGATATTGAATATTCTTCTGGAGATGAGTCTGAACCTGACCCACCAGGTGAGAAGAATGGAATCCAAGGACAACTTGGAATATCATTTGACTTTGAAGGAGGATTTACCTTCCATGGATTTGCTAAAGTCACGATCAAAGCAGGGGACGTATTACGAGGAGTCGGGACGCTAGATATCCTGTTGGATCTGAGCGATGATGAAGGAGAGGGTTCTAGTTCTTCCGAGAAAGGAGATTGGCATATTTATATAGGAGGATATTATGACAATGATTATGGTCAGCAAGTATTGGTGCCTGGATTTTTTAATGAAAGTGAACAAGTAGTATTAGAACCAGTATCTGTAAGAGTTGGATATGGAGGTATAGAAGTTACTGCTGAGGCGTATTTCCTCACAGGAACCACAATCCCAGGACCTCCTCCCGCCCCAAAGGATGTTATAGAATTCTTTGGAGAAGATGATCCAGATGTGAAAGAAAGCAACAGAAAAAAAATGACTTGTGGAGGTAAAGGACCAGCAATGGGAACTGGAGTAGCCTTCGGAGCGACAGCAGCATTCAGAATGGATACGAAGATAGGAGGAGTATTTGGCTCATGTGTACTCGGATTTGAAGTAAAAGTAATGGCAAGAGTTGGATTTGATCTTGCATTGTTAAAATATCGATCAAATACTGTCTGTTCTTTATCTGGAGATACGCCACAAGGATTGAAAGGTTTTAGAGCTACGGGAAGAGCATATGTGATGGTGGTTTTGGAAGGAGGTCATATCACTTGCATACCATTGCCCAATTTAGGAATTGGTCTTAAGATTGAGTTTGATCTGTTCAAACCTTCCTATTTGGATGTCAATGTTACGGCGGTTGCTTTTGGCGAGAAAGCCAGCTTGTCATTGAAAATTGGAGATCAATGTGGAGTAGTGTGTGAATAAAGAATTGGAGAGAATTGGGAAAGAATTGGGAAAGAATTGGGAAGATTGAAAAAGATTGAAGAGATTGGAGAGATTGAAGAGATTGAAGAGATTGGAGAGATTGGAGAGATTGAAAAAGATTGGAAAGATTGGAAAGATTGGAGAGAGTCAAATTTTTCTAATCTCTTAAAAGAATTAATGGAATACAAAACACGATAAAAAAAGAAACTCGATGAAATATATAAGACGAATAATAATTATAACATTTGGCTTGATGTCAATGTTAAGGTCAGATGCTCAGTTATTGCTTACAGAGTATAAAGCCCATAAGGTAGAAGAAGGTAAAATACTAATCAGATGGGAACCTAGAAGTGGAGAGGAATGGGTAGCATCTAAAGAGGAAGGCTATACCATAGAAAAGTTCAAAATATCTTCATTGGGGATAGAAGAATCTGTAGGTAGAGAATTAATAAAACCAGCACCACAGAGCGAATGGCTGAAATATGAAAGCACTACAACTGATTTTTTGCATGAATTTGCAATAGGAGCCAGATCATTTGTTCATCCTGATTCAGAAGAAAAGAAAAATCAATTTGATAAGATATTTGATTTGAAAGGAGATAAGGCTAAAGGGAATAAGTTGTCTTTGGGTTTTCTTATGTATTCTGCCTCTTATGATTTTGAGATTGCAAAATTGGCAGGATTAGGATATGAAATTCCAGCGGAGAAAGGATATTCTTATAGGTTTGAAATTAGGACTGGAAATTCTGAACCTATAATTGTATCAGTTGACCCGAATACATATCAGGAGTCTGATGTGCCAGAACTCATGCCAGAATGGGGGAATAAGGAAGTGAAAATCAGTTGGGACGGATCAGCACATCAAGATGATTTTTTAGGCTACATGGTTTCAAAATCTGAGGATGGGGTGCAGTATGAACGAGTGAATGCGAGGCCACGAACCAATAGTCTTGGACTATTAGCGGATACCAGTGCACTATTGAAAATGAACTATACAGATACATTGGTGGAAAACAATAAAACCTACTGGTACAAGGTAGAAGGATTTGATTATTTCGGTAATGTTTCTTCTACTCATCAAACCATTTTTGGGCAAGGATATGAGTCAATCAGAATATCGCCGATAATAGAATATGCTAATCAGACAGAAGACAATCATGCCCATCTAAAATGGTTTATGCCAGAAAAAATGGAGAAATTGGTAGATATCTACAGAATTACAAGGTCAGATAATGATGAAGGGCCATATAATATTTTAGTTGATTCTATTAATAAGTCAGTAAAAGAATACAAGATTCCATTAGAAAAAACGGAGAATCATTTTAGGGTTGAAGCAGTGCCATATAGAGGAAGACCTGTAGGTTCTATTTCAGTGTTTATTATGGGGCAGGAAACTATACCTCCCGCCGTACCAGAAATTATTGGAGCTTTTATAGATAGCGTCGGGAATATAGAAGTGAAATGGAAAGCAAATACAGAGCAAGACTTATGGGGATATAGAATCTTCAAATCAAATTTTGATGAACAGGAGTATGGCCTTGTCAATAATGTGATCACAAAAGATACCATTTTTAGAGATACAGTAGACATCAATTTCAATACGGAAAATGTGTTTTATAAAATCTACGCAACAGATACAAGAGATAATAAATCCGCTTTTACACTTCCAATAAAAATAGAAAAGCCGGACATATTTCCTCCTGCAATGGCAGGTTTGGGAAAGCTAGAACAAAAAGGCGATTCAATACTAATACATTGGCAAGCAAGTGCAAGCAAAGATGTGGTAAATCATCATATATTTAGGAGAGCTATAAACGTTGAGAATTCATGGACCTTAGCAGGTATTTTAGATAATACGAAAATAGGTGAACCATTTATTGACTTAGGATTAGATTACGGTGTCCCTTATGCATATACCATAATCGCCTATGATGAAGTAGGATTGAAATCTGAGCCTGTACATCCTAGGAATATATCTTTACAACGAACAAAAGAGAAGTTTGACCCGATTAAGAATGTTTCTTACGTATTTAATGAAGAACTTAAAGAAGTAAAGCTGACATGGGAATTGAAAGAATCATCCAGGATAGAACATATACTCATTTATAGAGGAAGTGCTAAAAATAAACTGGGGAAATACAAAATCCTTAAAGGCGATGAACAGAATTTGGTGGACTTAGCTAAAAATGAAGAAACTCTATACTACAAGATAAAACCTATATATGAAGGGCAATCTGAAGATTATTACAGTGAGACAATAGAAGTAAAAATTACGAAATCGGAGTAATTTTAACATGACATTTTCGAATTGCTTCGATTCGATTATATCTCTTTTTGAGGTATAGCTTGACGCCTTTGTTGAACCATTTTTTCATTGAGGAAGAAATGTGTTGTAGTACAAGTATAGGGATATTTTTTTGCAATTCTAGATACAAAATAATTGCAATATAAATATGTTTAATTAATAATAATTCTTCAAAATATGAATGTGTGTATCACAAATTGCACAAAAAGTAAATCATAATTGTTTGTTTAGTTATTAACGTTGTCATCCTGGACCGCAGTGGAACATTGTCATCCTGAGCGCAGTCGAAGGAAGACAATGCTATTATTGCAGTAATTTCGACCGAAGTGGAGAAATCTAACTCTTGATGTAATAAAATGGTGGATTTCTCCACTTCGGTCGAAATTAAAGTAAAGGCAAACTCCTTGATTCTTCGACTTCGATGAATCTTCGCTCAGAATGACAAGGAGTGCCTGACTGCGCTGGCGCTTCGCTCAAGATGACAAGGAGCTTATTT
>Ga0256847_1001610_pt1 | contig 11172 bp, 9 predicted proteins | sample TeddybearmetaG_FD_189099 | JGI IMG/M metagenome (GOLD analysis project Ga0256847, IMG submission 189099) | Hydrothermal vent microbial communities from East Pacific Rise, Pacific Ocean - Teddybear | ecosystem: Environmental > Aquatic > Marine > Hydrothermal vents | place: Pacific Ocean: East... | reverse complement strand
CAACACGTAGGAGAATTGTTACATGATCAAGCTATTCACCATGGAGCGGAGCTATCCATACGGCACACTTCGCTCAACAAATGGCAGTAAAACAAAGGTAGTTCTAGAAGAGAAAGGTCTCGACTACACCGTGGTTAATGTGCGCCCTGGTGATGTGTGGAAAAAAGTCCCTGAGGTGCTCGCTAAACACCCATTGGGTAAGGTGCCTTGGATAGAGGATGAAGATGTCACGCTCTATGATTCAACCGTGATCAATGAGTACTTGAATGAAAAAACTACCGATACACCCCTGCTACCTGACGATTTGGTTTTGCGCGGTCATGCGCGGGCATTGGAGAACTACGCAGACGAAGGTATTCTGTCAAAATACTTGCCGCTAATTTGGATGCCTTGGTGGTCTCCGGAAGATCAGCGCGATCAGGCCGGTATGCAAAAAGGCCGCGATGGATTGGTTCATGAGATCTTTCCCTTTCTGGAACAGCGATTACAAGATTCAACCTACTTGGTGGGTGACTTTTCTCTTGCCGACGTACCTATGATGGCGGTGGCCATGGTTTTGCAGGTCGACGCAATGGATGTGTCAGCGTTTCCGGGCGTGTCCGCCTACTTTACGCGACTCCGTAACAGGCCCAGTTACGCAGCCATAAACCCAGAAACATCGCTCGAGTAAGCTGCACGCTTAAATTTCAGATGTGCCGGCGACTTTGTCGGCCTGCAGCATTGATTGCTGCAAGGAATCGAGTGAGCGAACCCAAGGTTTCATCTTGTCGAACGGTGGTGCTAGTGAACTTATTGCGGCTTCTGCGTTAGTTCGTGTTTCGTAAATGCCCAGCAGTAGCACATAAAAAAGTTGGTCACCATTCCAAACTCGAGCAGCTGACATACCTTGAATTTTGTGTTTCGACGCAAAATCTTCCAAATTTCCTTTTGTTGATACCGCAACTAGTTGCACCGCGTAAAACTCGGCCGGTAAATCCAGAATTGCCACAGGTTTGTCTGGTCGATATGACAAGGCAATGTGTGGTGGTAAATTGGCCTCGTCACTGCCGCGAGACTGGGGTGCAGAACGCGGAGCAGCGGAGGAAGCTGACACAGATGCGGCCGCTGGTTTTGTTGTTTTTGGATAGGGTATTTCCTGCTTGGCTAACACTGGCAGCCGCCGTTCTGCTCGAGTGGGCAGGCGAGTAGGTGTTGGCTTTGCTGCTAAAGCGTCATCTTGTACGCAGTCCCATGCCCCCTCGCTTTCTCCAACCTGACAAAACCAAGTGTCACCTACCTTGTCAGTAGTTGCAGCATTATCATCATCATTGCTACTAGAATCGGTAACCTTTGCGCTAGATGCGCAAGCAGTGGTGAGTAAACACAGCAGGATGATCGATAAAACTTTCATAATCGGTACTCTGCCCGTGCGCGCAGCGGCTGTAAAGTGTCGGTGTTGCAGCGAGAATGGATTTAGCATAGGTTTGCGCTCAGCCACGCCGTGCATTAGTTCAAGGCATTGTATGATCGCGACACTGACAGATTTCGAAAGAATACCGCGCATATTGCGGCTCAACCTTGCTGGCCAGCCCATTGACTGGCTGACCTGGCAGGAAGCCGTGTGCTTGTATGCGCGCGATATTGTTGTGTGGACGCTTGGTGATCCCGTTATGCAAATTCGCGGCGGCTATTCACGTATAGACAACTGTCCGAGCGCGCTTGATATTCACGGCATCATAGCTTGCGACGGACGCGTAATTTCTAAAAACAAAACCGTTCCGCCGCTTACCAATAGAGCACTTTTTGGTCGAGACCGGGGTTTGTGCTTGTACTGTGGTAAGTATCTACCAGACAGTGATTTGACCCGAGACCATGTAGTGCCCGTATCTCGCGGAGGCAGAGATATATGGGACAATGTTGTTTCTGCCTGCAAACGCTGCAACCATTTGAAAGGTAGTCGGCTCATTCAAGACTGCGAAATGGATTTGTTGGCGTTGCCCTATGTGCCTAATTTTTCAGAATACCTAGCGCTTATTAATTCGGGTCGGATTTTGGGCGACCAAATGGATTTTTTGAAGAAAAGTTTTGGCGCTCAGAGTCGGCTCCTACATTAATAGCGTGAACTCTTCTTGCTCAAACCCTACTCAGGTAATGTTTTAAACGCGATACTCGCGGCTGCGATGACATCTACTGTGCAGGCAGTGATTTTTTTTGCGGTGTCAATATGCAGGAATTCATTTGGACCATGTGCATTTGATTTTGGCCCAAGCACACCGGTGACAAAGAACTCAGTATTTGGGTAAGCGTCGCCTAACATTTTCATGAACGGGATAGTGCCACCGCAGCCCATGTGCATCACTGGCTTACTAAAATATCGTTGCGAGGCTCGATTAAGCACCTCGGCTAACCACGGCGCCTCCGCTGGCGCACTCCAACCTGTCTGAGGCGTTTCTAATTCGAAAACAACTTTGGCCCCATATGGTGGTTCATGCTCTAAGATTTTTTTAATTTCTTGGCCCGCTATTGTGGCATCTAGGGTAGGCGGTAAGCGGATGACCAGTTTTGCAGTGGTGTAGGGCCGTAACGTATTGCCCGCATCTTCAATTAATGGCGCCCCAGCAAGACCAACGGTGGCCAGGCTCGGCCGCCAAGTGTTTGTGATGATTAACTCAGCTAAGTCGTCACTGCCGGCCTCGGCGCCGTCAACCCATGGGAAGCGCGTGATGATTTCAGGCCCTGTGACTTGGGCCACATCTAGTGCTGCTAGTTCAATATGGTCTGGTATATCAACATATAGACTGTCGTGCAGCTTGCCTGTGGCAGATTCTTCAATGCGCTCGATGAGATGGCGCAAAATTCTAAAAGAAGACGGGACGATGCCGCCAGCCGCGCCGCTGTGTTGGCCTTCACGCAGAATATCGACACTGAGTACTCCGGGAAGCATGCCGCGTAATGACGTTGTCGCCCAAAGTTGATCGTAATTGCCGCATTCTGCGTCGAGGCAAACCACCAACTGAGTGTTGCCAATGCGTGATTTTAGATGGTCGACGTAATAGGGTAGATCAAAACTTCCGCTTTCTTCGCACCCTTCAATGATCACGACGCAGCGTGGGTGTGGAATGTCTTGTTTTTGTAGAGTTTCAAGGGCAAGCAAGCTAGAAAAAAGAGCGTAGCCGTCATCTGCTCCGCCACGACCATACAACTTACCGTCGCGGTCTACCGGCTCCCATGGGGCCAGACCTTCCTCCCAACCGTCGAATTCTGGTTGTTTGTCGTAGTGTCCATAGAGAAGGACAGCGGGAGCATTTTCTTGTGCACGACCATCTATTGAATCGGTGGCCTCAATTTCGCAGAGCAGTAGTGGTGTACGCCCGGGTAATTTAACGATTTCTTTAGAAAAGCCTTTGAGTTCAACGCCATCTGCCCATTGCGAGAGCAGGTTTGCGGCTTTGTCCATATACCCATTGGCTTCCCAGTTGGCATCAAACGCAGGCGATTTATTGGGGATGCGGATGTACTCACGTAGCGCTGGTAGAATGCTGTCTTCCCAGCGAGCGTCGATGTGTTCGTAGGTCACTTGTTGGTTTGGCATTATCTGAACCCTTTAATGCAGTCGTAGTTGTACAGCCAATCGATGCGTTGCATGGCAATCTCAGGCATGAAGCGCGTAGCGAAGGCAGTATTGAGATGCCGCAGCGCTCTTTTCATAGGTGTGTGCAAGTTATGTTGTTGTGCAAGCATATCTAGATTTTTAGCCACCTTTGCGGCACGCGGACGCCGATATTTAACGTACTCACGCAGCCCGTCGCCGATATCTTCTTCGTAGTTGTCGAGCATGCGACTGAGTACCCATGCGTCTTCGAGCCCCAACGCCGTGCATTCGGGGCGATATGGATTGTTCTGATAGTTGGCGTCCCCCACATAAACGGTATGCCCCGCATGCCAGTGTTCGCGGACATGACTTTCGGTAATTTCGAAGTCATGGTGCGGTACACGAGAAGATAAAGCTTGATGCAAGCTTGGATGCCAATCTGATACTTGCCAGGGGGTGTGAGCTGGCCCGGCCATTAGGTAGTGCGTCTTGCTGGGTGTGGTGAACTGCCATATCGTTTGCTGTTTGCCTAGCCAAGTAATGTTGGCTTTGCCTAGAGCGGCATCGAAGGGTGATGTGGCGTGCCATAATTTGTGGGTGGCTGTACCTACGCCTGAATCTGTTTTTGCATCATCAGAATCAGTTTTGATGACAACCTCATGGTCCTGTTCTAGCTGTCGTAGTTCTGCTTGTTCTAGTTCTACAGACGCTGGCGTTAGAAGCTGCATGAGGTCGTCGGCTTCAATATTTACGTGTGGTGCGCCATAGCGATCGTTACAAAAATCTCCCAGCGGAAGTTCTGAGAGTAGGTAGGCTGATTTACCGAAGCGAACTTGTTCGCGATCAGCTGCGTGTGAGGCTTTGTTTAACGCTTCTGTACCTAGGAGTGCTTGGATGATGCGTGAAAGGTTGGCAGATAGTATGTAAGCGGGTGCTAGCTTGTCCGCGGTGGGTTGCGAGCCCCCGGATGCTGTGCGCACCCAGGTTAACTTGGTTAGTCCAGATTTTTGGCAAGCCAATAACATCGCCCGGGCAGCGGGATTGTCTCCAACAACAGCTATAGGGTACATCAGCTGCGTCGCCAGCGGGTTCCTTCACGCAGGTCCTCTAACTCTATCCCAGCAGCGGCAAGTAAGTCGCGGATTTCATCTGCGCGAGCGAAGTCTTTGCTATCTCGGGCTGCATTGCGTTGCGCGATGAAATCATCGATTTCTTCATTGCTCATGCTGTCGCTGCCACCGGCGGTGAAATGCTCAACCGGGTCTTCGAGTAAAATGCCTAAAAGCCAGGCACCGGACAGCAGTGCGCGGCGTGCGAGTCGGGTCTGCTCGGAGGATTCGGCGCGTTGTAACTCCGCCGCTAGTTCGTGCATGGCCGCCAGTGCTTGCGGGGTATTCAGGTCATCGCATAGCGCGCTGACAACAGATTCTGGATATGTATCGATGCTGCCGTTGGCAAAATCGTTGACGTTTGAGGGTTCGCCGGGATTATCACGTAATGCTTGGTAGAGGCTGTCTAGGCTAGCTTGAGCCTGCATAATGAGGTCGTCTGACCATGCTAGCTGGGATCGATATTGACCAGCAAGCAATGCGTAGCGCAGCACTTCGCCGGAGTGTGTCTCGGCGAGCTTGTGAATGGTCTGCACATTGCCGACTGACTTAGACATCTTTTCAGCGCCCAGTGTCAGCATTCCGTTGTGTAGCCAATAGCGTACATATTCGCTACTTTGGTTGGCACATCGACTTTGCGCAGCCTCGTTTTCGTGGTGAGGGAACGTAAGATCTGAACCGCCGCCGTGAATATCGATACTGTCACCCAGATGTTTGCGGATCATGGCCGAGCACTCAATGTGCCAACCTGGGCGGCCCAAACCCCAAGGGCTTTCCCAACCGGGTTGTTCCACTGAAGAAGGCTTCCACAGTACAAAATCTTTCGGGTCTCTTTTGTATGGTGCTATTTCGACGCGTGCGCCGTCGATCATGTCTTCTAATGTACGACGCGACAGACTGCCGTAGCTCGGATCAGACGGTACATCAAATAACACGTGGCCTTCATTGGCGTAAGCATGTCCGACCTCTATCAGCTCGCCGATCATAGTGATGATCTCGTCGATATGATGAGTTGCTCTGGGGGCGATATCTGGCGGGGTTACACCGAGAATGGCCATATCGCTTTCGTAGGCCTCGGTAAAGCGGTCGGCCAGCGCTTGGATGGACTCACCATTTTCAAATGCGGCAGTATTAATTTTGTCGTCAATGTCGGTAATGTTACGCGCGTAGACGACGTGCGGGTACATTGTGCGTAGAAGCCGGGTGAGTACGTCGAAAACCACCGCTGGTCTGCCATTGCCGATATGCACAAAGTTGTACACAGTTGGGCCACACACATAAACCGTCACCCGTTGCGGATCTGCCGGTTCGAATATCTCTTTTTTACCACTGAGGGTATTGTGAAACTGCAATGTAGCCATATGCTTAGTTAGTACTGTGGGACAAAGGCGCGCAAGTATAAGACAATTTTAGCAAAGGACACACGCCTGCAATAATTTTTGCATGAGGACACACGATTACACCACGGGGCTAATTTCGCATGAGCCCGCGCTATTACTGGAGGATCTCTGTATCGCTTTGGAGCATTTAAGCTACATAATGTTATGCGGGTGCTGAGGTAATCTCGATTTCTTCACCAGATACAGTGAGGTAAAAACAATTTTCGCGGTTCGTGTGACAGGCTGGGCCGGTCTGATTCACAGTGACGAGTAGTGCGTCGCCGTCACAATCGAAGGCCATACGCACTAGGGCTTGAAGGTTGCCGGAAGTCTCCCCTTTGCGCCAGTAGGTCTGACGGCTGCGTGAGTAGTAGCACACGAAACCTTCAGCGAGAGTGCGCTCAATTGCAGTGCGGTCCATCCAGCCCAACATGAGTACCGTTTGGCTGGCTTCGTCCTGGGCAATGGCCGCGATGAGACCGTGCTCGTTGTAAGGTAAAGCATCGAGCACTTCCGTGAGCGGATGCCGCTCGCCGACGCGAGCAGCTTCGAGATCTTTAAGCAGCGCCATAGGTGTCTTCGAGGTAGCTGTAGACGGTACGTAAAGCCATGGCTTCGCCGCCTTCAGGGTGTGCAGGGCGCTCGCGAGTATTGAAAGCCATGATGTCGAAATGTACCCAATTTTCAATGGAGACGAATTTTTTCAAGAATAGCGCTGCCGTAATGGCACCAGCGTACGGTGAGGCGGCAGAGTTAACTAAGTCAGCCACTTTTGAGTTCAACATGTGGTTGTAACCTTCGTGTAGTGGCATGCGCCACACCGGGTCATCGCTGGCTGTGCCAATTTGGTATAAAGCAGCAGCCAATTCATCATTACTGCTAAACATCGCCGCTATTTCTGCGCCTACTGCAGAACGCGCAGAGCCGGTGAGGGTTGCGTAGTCGAATATCAATTCTGGTTCATCCTCGCAAGCGACCGACAGCGCATCGCAAAGCAGCAAGCGTCCTTCGGCGTCAGTATTGTCGATTTCTACCGTCAAGCCTTTGTGTGTGTGGAGCACGTCGCCAGGCCGAAACGCGTTGCCAGATATCGCATTCTCCGCTGCCGGAACTAAAAGCCGCAGTCGTACTGGTAGATTTTGCGCCATAATTAGATAGGCTAAGCCGATGACGGTAGCGGCCCCACCCATGTCTTTTTTCATGTTTCGCATGCCGGTGGCAGGCTTTATATCTAAGCCGCCGCTGTCGAAAGTAACGCCTTTACCCACGAGAGTGATTTTTGGTGCGGTTGGGTCACCCCATTGCAGGTCGATAAGCCTAGGCGGATCTTCTGCCGCCCGACCAACGGCGTGAATGGCACCACACTCTCGATCTAACAGTTCTTCATCGAGAGTGACTTCGCAAGTTGCGGCAAAGGTATCAGCCAGTGCTTGCACTTCTGCTTGTAGATTCGACGGCGCCATATCTTGGGCTGCGGTATTGATGAGGTCTCGTGTTAAGTGGGAGGCTACGGTAGTGTTTACGACTTTGTCTCCATCGTTTTCCGATGGCAGCTGGAGGCGCGCAGGGTACCGCTTTGCGTCTTTGTAACGTGTAAATTGATAGGCACCCAAACCCCAGCCTATGAGTTGCAGATCGGTGACTGAATCTATCAGCATATAATCACCTTCCGGCAGTCGCGATGGTAATCCGCCTAAGCTGCTGAGATTGTCTTTACCATCCCAGGCCACAACAACCTGAGCTGTAGCACTATCTGTGCTTGCTTCTAGCCACGCAAATTGTCCAGCAGAACCGTGAAAATTTTGCCGTTGCAACCACGTAGACTGTGCTTCACTAAGTGTTGTGAGCCAGGTGTCGTACTCATCGGTAGCCACCAATTTGATGGCCGTGGGTTGATTTGGCGAGACCGTGAAGGCCGTGTCTGCGATACTTTGGCTTTGTTCTTTTATTGATCATTCATAGGAGCGCTAGTGTAGTGGTAAGCCTAAGGTCAGTCGAATGTCATCGGCGTTTATTCTGCAGATGTCGAATAAAGATAATATCTCTCTTGTGCATAGGGCTGCTACAGCTTGGCATCTACGCGCCGAGCTGGGCGACCAACAAACCCATGTTGCATGGTCAACATTGGATGGCCATTACTGGTAAGCCGCTGGCGGCTACGTCGGGAGCGCGGATTTTTAATGAGGGTGGCAATGCGGTGGATGCTGCTTGTGCGATGCTTGCGACTACGTCAACGATGTTCGACGTTCTAAGTTGGGGCGGTGAGACTCAGGCACTCATTTATCATCCTATTGAAAAGCGAGTTATTGGTATCAATGCGCTTGGCGTGGCGCCGACGGGCGCGACGCCAGAATATTTCCGGCAACTAGGTATGACCCAACCACCGGAATATGGTCCATTGGCGGCCGTAACGCCGGGTACGCCAGGTGGATTGTTGGTGATGCTGGCAGAGTTTGGATCCATGTCGCTACAGCAAGTACTGGCACCAGCTATGGAGATGGCGCAAGGTTATCCCATGGAGGCGCAGACGGCGAATTCCATCGAGCGAATGAAGGAAGAAATCCGTCGGTGGCCACCTTCGAGGAAGTTGTTTTTAGTACATGCGGGTGACGAAAGTAGGGAACGAGAGGCGCCGTACCCGGGTGAAATATTTCGACAACCAGATTTGTATCGTACTTTGGCCAAACTTGTTGAAGCAGAACAAACAGCTCTAGCGGCAGGATTGGACCGAAAATCTGCCATCATGAAAGCTTATGAGCGTTTTTATCGAGGCGATATTGCAGAAGATTTTGTTGCGGGATCGCGTGCGCTTGGTGGGCTGCACACTTTAGACGATTTGGCCAATTGGCAGGTTCATATAGAAGAACCGGTGGTGGCGAATTATAAAGGTATTGATGTGTACAAGCTCACTACTTGGGTGCAAGGGCCGGTCATGTTACAAGCACTTAACATGGCAGAACAGCTTGACTTGAAGTCTATGGGTTTTAACAGCGCGCGTTATATACACAATCTTTATCAAATTATCAGTCTAGCCTTTGCCGACCGTGATTTTTATTACGGTGATCCCTATGTGCCTCCCGAAGAGCCAATAGATGGATTATTGTCAAAAAAATATGCAGCCGCTCGTTTACGCACAATTGATCCGTTGGCGAATGACAAAACCATTAAGCCAGGCGACCCATATCAATATCAAAAGGGTAAAAATCCTTACACAGAATTGCTTGATCAATGGACCAATACACCTAATGCAGATGGTGGGATTATGCCGCCGTGGCAGCAGGCTGCTCTCGATTTAGACGATCTTGGCCAGAACACACACGAACGTGGCTTCCTCGCAGGAACCACATCCATTCAAACAGCAGATGAGGCAGGTTGGGTTGTGTCCGTGACACCTTCGGGTGGCTGGATACCCGCGGCGATTGCGGGTGATACCGGTATCGGCATGAGCCAAAGGATGCAGAGTTTTGTGATTGAAGAAAACCAAAACCCGTTCAATGTGGTGCAGCCGGGCCAACGCCCTCGAGCGACGCTGACGCCCGGTATGGCGTTAAAAAATGGTAAACCATACCTATCCTTTGCCGTGCAAGGTGGTGATATTCAAGATCAGGTGTTGCTGCAATTTTTTTTGGGCGTAGTTGAATTTGGTATGACCGTTCAAGAGGCTGTGGAAGCGCCGTATTTTTGGAGTTACCAAATGCGCAACAGTTTTGGTGATCATCGAGCAGAACCTGGCAAGGTGCTCTTGAATGATCAAACTCCGGCATGGGTGAGAAAGGAGCTAGTGCGTATGGGTTACGAACCATTCTATCGAGAGAAAACTAGTGGTCCCATTAATGCTATTTTGTTTGATCAAGAACAAGGTACATTTATGGGCGGCGCAAGTGACTTTGGCGAGGATTACGGGTTGGCTTGGTAGGCCGCCGATTTACTTGATCTGTATGACGTCAATTTTGGTGGCTAAGTTGGCTGGGTCTAAACCAAGGTTGTTTTGTTCGAAAATTCGGTCTGCTCGATAGCTTGAGCGGACCAATGGTCCGGACGCAACTTCCATAAACCCGAGCTCTAACCCCCAGTCTCGATACGCGGTGAATGTTTCCGGTGTCACCCATCGATCCAATGGTAGGTGATTTGTTGTCGGACGCAGATATTGTCCCAATGTAAGTATGTCAACGTTATGGTTTCGCAGGTCTTGCATAGCTTCACGGATTTCGCCATCTGTTTCGCCAATGCCAACCATTAAGCTCGATTTGGTGAGCACGTCTTGGTTAGTTTGCTTGGCGAAAGCGAGAACATCGAGGGTTTGTTGATAACCAGCGCGGATATCTCTAACCACATGGGTGAGTCGTTCTACGGTTTCAATATTTTGAGCAAAAACTTGCAGGCCTGAGTTCACTACCCTGCGAACGGCATCTTCTTGCCCGTTAAAATCTGGGGTAAGAGCCTCAACTGTGGTATTTGGGTTGCGCTGCCTGATCGCTTGGACACAATCTGCGTAGTGCTGCGCGCCACCGTCGCTGAGGTCATCTCGGTCTACTGAGGTGAGCACTACATAACGAAGGTCCATTAGCTCCACAGATCGTGCAGCATTGGCGGGTTCCTGTATGTCCAGCCAGCCCTTTGGGTTGCCTGTATCTACTGCGCAAAATTTGCAAGCTCTCGTACACACTGCACCCATCAGCATGATTGTTGCCGTACCATGGCTCCAACATTCACCAATGTTTGGGCAATGGGATTCTTCGCAGACAGTTGCAAGACGGTGCGCAGAGACGATGCGCTTAACCTGCTTGTATTTCTCGCCGCCACCCACTTTGACACGTAGCCAAGGCGGTTTACGCTCCACAGAGTGCTGAGCATTGGCATTCGTCTTAATTCCATCCTTAATAGCCGTAACACCCTGTTCAGTAGTGAATTTACCGCCGCTGGTTGGCCTCTGCACCGAATCTGTTTTACTCGTATTACTCATAAATAGAGTTTAGCACTCTCTTCTCTCAGGACACACTTCTCTCAGGACACACGCGCGCTGGTCCTCACAGACTGAGATTATGACGTACAGCAGCTGAGGCGCAGGTCCTACCGCTAAGACCTACAACATAGCCCACACTGTGGGTATGAC
>Ga0256847_1001609_pt1 | contig 11174 bp, 9 predicted proteins | sample TeddybearmetaG_FD_189099 | JGI IMG/M metagenome (GOLD analysis project Ga0256847, IMG submission 189099) | Hydrothermal vent microbial communities from East Pacific Rise, Pacific Ocean - Teddybear | ecosystem: Environmental > Aquatic > Marine > Hydrothermal vents | place: Pacific Ocean: East... | reverse complement strand
GTTAAAGTGCCTCCATATCACAGAGTAGTGGATGCTGGTTTTGTTTAGAAAACTCACTCACTTGCATCACTTTTGTCTCTGCGACCTCTCGCGTATAGACACCACAAATGCCGACACCCCGAGTATGAATATGCAACATAATTTCTGTTGCCTGTTCTTGATTTTTGTTGAAAAACATCTCCAACACTTCAACCACAAAATCCATCGGTGTGTAGTCATCATTTAACAAAACAACCCGATACATACGTGGTTTTTTTAGCTCAGGTTTGGCCTCTTCAATGGCTAAACCCCCATCATAATCTTCACTCTTATCACTCATGATGTATCTACGATTCTAGCTGATTTCTAGACATGCTGCTCATCACATTTTGAAATGAACAGCGCGAATAAGACTTGAGTCGAAGTTTAGAATATCTGATATCCCTCTCTGACTCAATCTTCCCAACAAAACAAACCCCATTAGGATTAATGGGGTTTTCTAGGAGGGTATAAATGGCATCCCGCAGCTTACATATGGTCAACCATTGCTTGTCCAAAGGCTGAACAACTCACCGGCTCAACCCCGTCCATCAAACGGGCAAAATCATACGTCACTTGACGTTGTTCAATCGCTTTGGACATCGCCTGAATAATTAAGTCCGCAGCCTCCAGCCAACCCAAATGCCGCAGCATCATCTCAGCCGATAAAATCAAGGAACCCGGATTCACTTTGTCTTGCCCTGCGTATTTTGGTGCGGTGCCATGCGTGGCTTCAAATAACCCAATGTTATCGGATAAGTTCGCACCCGGTGCAATCCCGATGCCCCCCACTTGTGCGGCCAAAGCATCAGAAATATAGTCCCCGTTCAAATTCAGCGTCGCAATCACACTGTATTCTTCTGGGCGCAATAAAATCTGCTGTAAAAAAGCGTCCGCAATCACATCTTTAACTATGATGTTCTGGCCCGTCTTCGGGTTTTTGAACTGACACCACGGCCCGCCGTCAATCAGCTCAGCCCCAAAACAATCCCGAGCCACTTGATAACCCCATTCTTTGAAGGCACCTTCCGTAAACTTCATGATGTTGCCTTTGTGCACCAAAGTCACAGAGTCTCGGTCATTATCAATCGCATATTGAATGGCTTTTTTGACTAAGCGCGTTGTGCCTTCTTCAGACACAGGCTTGATCCCAATCCCCGCCGTTTTTGGAAAGCGAATTTTCGTCACCCCCATCTCATCTTGAAGAAACGCAATGACTTTGTTGACCTCATCACTCCCCGCTGCCCATTCAATCCCGGCGTAAATGTCTTCTGAATTTTCTCGAAAGATCACCATATTGGTTTTTTCAGGTTCTTTCAAAGGGCTGGGGGTGCCCGCAAAATAGCGCACAGGACGTACGCACATATACAAATCTAATTCTTGACGCAAAGCCACGTTCAATGACCGTATGCCGCCACCAACTGGTGTGGTTAATGGCCCTTTGATGCCAACGACAAATTCTTTCATCGCCGCCAGCGTTTCTGCCGGCAACCACACATCATCGCCATACAGTTTATTTGCCTTTTCACCAGCATAAATCTCCATCCAAGCAATCGATTTTTCACCTGAATAAGCTTTATTCACAGCCGCATCAACAACCTGACGCATCGCAGGCGTAATATCAACCCCCGTACCATCACCTTCAATATAAGGAATAATAGGCCGCGCTGGTACCGTGAGCGTACCCGCCGCATCAACAGAAATTTTCTCCCCATCACTGGGCACTTCGATTTTGTTGTAACTCATCATATATCCTTATATCTATTTTAAGCCGCCGATTCTACCTGAGTCTCTGACAAAATTCACCTCCACACCGTCCATCATGGGTTAACGCGGATCATTCACGCTGGTGACCCGCTGATGATATCATGGCGCCTGTGGCGAACGCCTACCCCCTATTCACCCATCACGAGCTGACATAACCTTCAACATGACTGAGACAACAATCGTACTGTTTAATAAACCTTTTGGCGTATTAACCCAATTTACGGACAGCCAAGCACGTCCAACGCTCAAGGATTACATTCCCATTCAACAGATTTACCCCATCGGCCGCTTAGATAAAGATAGCGAAGGTTTATTGGTATTAACCAATAATGGGCGTTTACAACATCAACAAGCCCACCCCAAACACAAAGCCTGGAAAACCTATTGGGTGCAAGTAGAAGGCTGTATCAGTGATGCCGCCATTCAACAATTGCGCGCCGGCATCCAACTGAAAGACGGCTTAACACGCCCGGCGAAAGCCGAAACCATTGACAACCCTGATATCTGGCCACGCACCCCACCGATTCGTTATCGTCCGAGCATCCCGGATAGCTGGGTAGAAATCCGCCTGTGTGAAGGGAAAAATCGCCAGATTCGGCGTATGACGGCGGCGGTCGGTTTTCCCACGTTGCGTTTGATCCGCGTCACCATTGGGCCTTGGCACTTGAATAATCTACAACCAGGAGAATGGCTTCAACTATAATACCTAGAAAAACATGAAGAGATATCATTATGGTGTGGAAGCCGCATACAACCGTTGCCGCCATCATCGAGCAAAAACAACGCTTTCTTCTCGTAGAGGAACGCGTGAATGGGTGCGTTGTGTTCAACCAACCAGCAGGTCACGTTGACGCCAACGAGCGTTTGATTGATGCGGTCATCCGTGAAACACAAGAAGAGTCGGCCTACACCTTCAAACCGACCCATATCATTGGCTGTTATTATTGGCAAAAACAAGATAAATCAACAACCTATATGCGGGTTTGTTATACAGGCGAGATTACACATCACCACCCAGAACAAGCCTTGGATGATGGCATTATTGCCGCACATTGGCTAACACGAGAAGAGGTTACACGGTGTGCAACGAAACTACGCAGCCCCATGGTGATGCGCAATATTGATGACTACCTCAAAGGCCGCCGTTTTCCATTGGATATGATCACCGATTTAGGTGACCTCTGATGAGCCTTACGCTCCTGTTCAGCCTACTGTCTTTTTCCGTCTGTTACGATTATGAATGTGGCAGCCAAAAGACCGTGCAGCTCACCCCGGCACAATGGCAATTCATCACCACGCCTCTGCTGCCAGCCCCCAACTCAAGTGTCCGTGAACGACAAGCCTTACGCAAAACACTGGCGCGTTTCGAACAGGTTATTGGCGGCCTAACAGGCACCTCAGCAGACCTCGCTGAAAATGCCCAAGGTGCTGGTGAGCCAGGGCAAATGGACTGTATCGATGAGTCCACTAACTCAGAAACATACCTGAGGTTATTACACTCTGAGCACCGGCTGCGCTTTCATACCGTCAAACCCAGAACCTATCGTAACAAGTGGATTTTTGATGTGCATTGGGCGGCGGTGATTGAAGAAACAGAAACCGGCCACCAATTTGCAGTCGATTCCTGGTTTTTAGATAACGGTGAACCGCCTTTTATCCAAGCCTTGGATGCCTGGAAGAACAAAGACAGTTTTGAAGATTAACGGCTTGCAGTCACTTACGCGATGAGTGACCAAATTGCCAAGACGATGGCAACCACACCGAGCACACCTTGGTAAGGCGATAATTTTTCAACCAATGACTCACTCACAAACGCTTTCAAAATACCCACGCCCATTAACAAACCTAACGCCATCATCGTGCCTGCGGTCACAAAAGAGATCACGCTAGTGCTGCCCAAATGCAATACACACTGAATCAACCAATACACACCCACGACAAAACCCGCCACGCCCAAATACCCTTGAATCGGACGTAACGGTTTGATCAAATCTGCTGCTGCCGAACTCTTAGCAGCAATTAAATTCGCCGCGCCCAACACACCGAGCAAAAACATTAATATGGTATATACAATACCCATGATACGTCCCTTTTGTTGATTGACTAGAAGCCAGGGATTATAGCATTGCCGTATTAGAATAGAAATATATACGGTATATATTGACACCAGTGCTTAAGCCAATGCTTTGGGATATAATCAAGCCCGGCACTCACAAAAAAACACAATCGTTGTTTTCACATTAAAAATCTTATGCAAAAAACTATTTGTTCCCCCCCTGCGTATCAGCCCATCAAAACACTTTATGAGAGCCATAAAACCCTGGTTTATCGTGCAATACGCAAAAGTGACCAGACCTCTGTGGTAGTGAAACAGCCCAAAATGACCTATCCGGATCTTTCCGAGCTCACCCAATTCCGCAATCAATATAACCTTACAAAAAATCTGGATATTGATGGCATCGAAAAACCATTGGCCTTAGAACCCCATGAAAATGGTTACATCCTGGTCATGGCAGATACCAATGCCATCTCCCTACACGACTACATCGCTCAACATCAGATCACCCTGCCCGAGTTTTTCCACATGGCCATTGCCATGAGCAACACCCTGACACAATTACACACGGTGCACATTACCCACAAAGATATTAAGCCACAAAATATTTTAATTAACCAAGATACCTTACAGGTGCGGTTTTGTGACTTCCATTTGGCCACCCATTTACCCAAAGAAACGCCCGGCATATTGCCACTGGATTTACTCCAAGACACGCTCGCCTACATCTCGCCTGAGCAAACCGGGCGCTTAAATCGCTCAGTCGATTACCGCACAGATTTTTATTCCCTCGGTGTGACTTTTTTTGAACTATTGACCGGGCAACTGCCATTCACATCCACAGATCCACTAGAGCAAATTCACAACCACCTGGCAAAACCCCCACCTTCGCTGATTGGGCTCAACGCGGTCATTCCACAAGCCGTGAATGACATTATCTTAAAGCTCATGGCCAAAAATCCTGAGGATCGTTATCAAAGTGCCACAGGATTACACTCAGACTTAACGCACTGCCAAACACACTGGCTGGAAAAACATACCATCGATGCTTTCCCATTGGGCCAGCACGAGCAAACCGCCCGCTTTTACCACGACATTGCCTGTGATGCCGATGGCACCGAACCGCTTGACCTGGTCAACTGGATGCACCGACAATTACACAAGTTACCATCCAACACACAACGTTTACTTGAAATTGCCGCGTGTATTAACCACCCGTTTCAGCGCTCTCTATTGGCCAACATCACCACAACAACGTTAGAGCAAACTGCGTTAGCCTTACGCCCAGCATTACAACAAAATATCATCGCCCCCATCAGCGATGCCAATAGCAAAGACCCGGTGTACCAATTCACACAAAACCGCACCCAACAAATCATCTATAACACCATGGCCACGCCAAACAAAATCCGCACACATCGACACATCGGCCAAGCACTGAAACACAACACAACCTCACCGGACCAATTGTTTGAAGTCATCAACCAACTCAATTTGGGGGCCGATTTAATCGACAACCCGACCGAGCGCATCGAACTGGCCGAGCTCAACCTCAAGATTGGCCGCAGAGCGAAAGCCTCCACCGCCTATGGTATCGCCGAGCGCTACTTTTCCCATGGCATTGCTTTACTCAAATCCGATAGCTGGCAAACACATTATGCTTTAACTCTGAACCTGCACATTGCAGCCACGGAAATTGCCTTATTAAACCACGATTACCCACGCCAACAGGAATGGGCAGAGCGAACCTTAGCCAACACCAACACGGTGCAAGATAAAACCAAAATATATCAATATCACTGCCTGAGTTTGATCGCGCAAAATAAACCCCAAGACGCCATGCAACAAGCACAAGCTGCGTTAGGGCACTTAAATATGGCCGCGCCCAATACCCCCCACAACGAACCCCCTGAACACAATGCTTTAAATCAGCTTTTAAACCTACCCACAGCCCCAGAAGCCTTCACCATGCCGAATCTGTCGGACATTACCTCAGCTACCTATATTGTCCACTCGACCATACAACCCTGGCAAACACACCTGCGCAAAACCTTAATCCCCTTACACAAAAGCCACCAGCTTGATGTGAATACCGGCGATTTACACCGGGCCTCCGCCAGTGCCAGCTATCACTGCATACATGCGTATTTTGTTGGCAAATCGTTAACCGACCTCAAGCAAAGCATCCGCCGATACACCGAAACCCCATCCGAGCTTGAACAAAACACGCACACACAATGCCTGAACATTCTGCACCAAGTGGTCATCAATTTATCCAGCAACACAAACCAACCACCCTATGAATTGGAAGGGTCGGCTTATCACGCCGCCACCATGTTACCCACCCACCAAATCATCAACGACCGTTTTACAATCGGCACACTGTATATCCATAAAATGATGTTGTGTTACCTTTTCCAACAGGTCAATCATGCCGCCCAATACGCCGCCTCTGCACAACGCCACTTAGATGGCCTGATTGGCGCTTATCATATTGCTATCTTTTATTTTTATGATGCGTTAATCACACTGGATCAATACCCAGAGCTGTCCCCAGATGATCAAATCAGCGCCTTGATCAAAGTCTCCAACCATCAAGACAAAATGGCTGACTGGGCAAAAAGTGCACCGATGAACTTTCAACATAAATGGCAGTTAATTGAGGCTGAAAAAAACCGCTTACAGGGCCATTTCGCCGCTGCCGCTGATTTATATGATTTAGCCATCGATGCCGCACAAGCCCAGGAGTACCAACAAGAAGCCGCACTTGCCCAGGAATTGGCCGCCCGTTTTTATCGCACATGGCATAAACCCAAATTGGCCAATGTGTATTTAACCGATGCTTATTACGCATACGCCCGCTGGGGCGCAAAAGCCAAAACACGCGCACTGGAACAACAATACCCCGACTTACGCCAACATATGTCGACAGGCTCCTTGGCCGACGAAAAACTTGACCTGACTTCTGTGATGAAAGCGTCCCGCACCTTATCGGGCGAATTATCCATGCCGGCACTGCTTGAAAAAATGCTCGATATCACCATGGAAAATGCCGGTGCCGAACGGTGTGTGATGTTACTCAAGCAACAAGGTTGGCGCATAGAAGGCGAAAGTGTGCTCACGCCCCGTAAACAGCAAACGTTATCCTCCATTGCCTTAGCCGACTACGCCAATCTCCCACACACGCTGATTCAAGATGTCATCACACAACAGCGTTATCAGGTTTTAGATGATGCCAGAGATGGTGTTCAAGCTTTTTGTGATGACCCTTACTTCAGCCAGCACGAATTAAAATCCGTTTTATGCTTACCCATTCATCTACAAACAAAACTGATTGGTTTATTGTATTTAGAGAACAACCTCACCGTCTGCGCATTCCACCCACAGCGGCTGGCGATTTTACAAGTGTTATCGGCACAAGCGGCCATTTCGATTGAAAACGCGTTGTTATATGAAAACTTAGAGGAAAAAGTGCAACAACGCACACAAGAACTCAAATCGGCCCAAAACGAACTGGTGAAACAAGCCCATGAAGCTGGCATGATGGAAATGACCGCCAGTATCATCCATAACATTGGCAATGCGTTAACCCCGGCCAAAGTCGATACCAACCGCCTCATCAACACCTTAAGCAACAGCCCATTTCGCCTGTACTTGGGAGATTCGATTTCGGCCTTACCCCACATTATTTCAGAAACAACGCAACTGGCTGACGATGAAAAACAACGCCTGCTACAAATTGTACAAATCTTGCCGGGCAGCATTCAGGAAGAATATGATACCGCCATTGCCCAATTAAACCGGATTCGAGACAAACACACACACATTGAAAGCATCACACAGCTACAAATGCGTTACGCACAATCGCGCAACCCACATGAAGTGATTGACATCACCACCTTGCTGCAAGATGTGATCAGAATCCAACAGGCGACCCTGAAAAAATACCATATCACCCTGCACACACAATTCACGCCTGGCATCTTGGTCTGTGCAGAAGAGAATAAACTGCTGCAAACGTTTATCAACATCACCACCAACGGTTGCCACGCCATGTATAAAACCCCGATTGAGCAGCGCCAATTAACGTTATCAACCCGCTGTGTCGGCAACGACCTACTCTTCTCAAGCCAAGACAATGGCCTCGGATTTACCCCTGCGGACAAAAGACAACTGTTCGAATTTGGTTATCGCACAGAGGATAGTACGGCAGAATTTGGCTTGTATGCATGCGCCAGTTATTTAGAAGCGATTGATGCCAGCATTGAAGTACACAGTGACGGCCCCAATCAAGGTGCCCAATTTGTGGTAAAAATACCCCTTGCAAACACGAATCAATAGCGGTAGATTTCGTCCTAAAAACCCTCCAATTCAATTATTATAATAATATATTCTTATAAAAGGAAAAAATAATGGATGACGATAAAAAAGAAATCGGGATTCATGCACTCTACCGTGATAACCCTGAAACAGCCGATGAACAAGTCTGGGGCCGCAAGACTGACCCGGTTACTCGGCGTGGTTTTTTAAAGAAAAGCGGCTTATTCACCATGACCGCCGTATTAGGCGCTCAAATTCCTTTTGCCCAATATATGCCAGGCGGTTTAATTCCTGCGGCTCTGGCCAGCACGGACGAACCGTTTAAAATTCCGGGGAAAGATGGCTTAACCATTCTTAACGACCGCCCAATCAATGCAGAAACACCCCCACATTTACTCGATGACGACATCACCCCAGCCAACCGATTATTTGTGCGCAACAATGGTATCCCACCCGCCATTCAAGCCATCAACCCCAAAACGTGGACGCTAGAAATCAGTGGCGAGTCGTGCGAACACCCAACCACCTTCACCATTGATGAACTCAAAGCCAAATTCTCCCACCACACCTACCAGTTACAATTAGAATGTGGCGGCAATGGTCGCAACGAATTCAACCCACCGGCCAAAGGCAATCAATGGTCTTTAGGCGCTATCGGCTGCCCAAGCTGGACTGGCGTGCGTTTATCTGACGTACTAAAATCCTGCGGCATCAAATCTAATGCGGTGTATATCGGCTATTATGGTGCGGACACCCACTTAAGTAGAGACCCCAAAAAAGACGCGATTTCTCGCGGTGTCCCCATGCACAAAGCCTTAGAAAACGAATCCCTGATTGCTTGGGCGATGAACGGCGAAGACATCCCACACCTCAATGGTTATCCGCTCAGAGTCATCACCGCAGGCTGGCCTGGCTCCACGTCGGGTAAATGGCTGAAAAAAATCGTGATTCGAGACCGCGTTCATGATGGTAAAAAAATGACCGGAAAAGCCTACCGCACACCGTGTAAAACGGTAGCACCTGGCACTTCGGTTCCGAATGATGAAATGTGCATTATCGAGTCTATGCCGGTTAAATCCCTCATTACTTTTCCCAAGTCTGGGGTTAACCACACATTGGGCCAAACCTTCAATGTCCGTGGGTTTGCTTGGGCCGGGGATCTAGATGTTAGCGAAGTACATGTTTCTAACAACTTTGGGGCTACCTGGGAACGGGCCAACTTAAAAAGACCCGCCAACCGATTAGCCTGGCAAAGATGGACCGCCAGCGTCAGTTTTCCCAAAATAGGGTATTACGAAGTATGGGCACGCGCAGTAGACAGCCAAGGCCGTTCGCAACCGATGGTGTTACCCGGTTGGAACCCCAAAGGTTACCTCAACAATGCTTGCCATCGCATCGCGATTCAAGTGGTGTAAGGGGAAATTTATGCGCAACATCATCACCCTATTCATCAGCCTATTGCTCTTACCCAACTTGTCATCGGCGGTTGAAAAAGACCCTGAGAGCGGTTTTATCATCGACACACATTGGGAGCTGGTTAAAGCCCAGTGCACCGTTTGTCATTCATCCAAACAGGTGACGGCACAACGGGGGACACGGCAAAGCTGGTTAGAATCCATTCGTTGGATGCAGGAAACCCAAGGCTTGTGGCCATTCGATGCAACCACAGAGGACAACATTCTGACCTATCTGGCCAAGAATTATGCCCCTTCTAGCAGTTCTAGGCGCATTCCTCTGTCACCCTCGGCAAGGCCTATCAACCCTTACACCCCAGCCATCAAGAAAAAATAAAGCGGGGAGCCAACTCAAAACAATTCAACCGACTCTGACGCTTGCGCAGAGTCGCCGTCTTGATTGGTGAGAATATGTAACTGCTGAGACAGTTTACACAGTTCTTTCGCTTCCATCTCCAAGCTTTCGGTTAACCCAGAAATGGCCTCATTTTCTTCATTCAAACGCTGTAAGTTCGCAAACACCTCTGCGGCAACATCTTGCTGTTCATGCGTAGTCTCCGACAAATGGATGTTTAAAGAACCTACTTTCATCATGTAACCGACCAAATCCGAATAGGCTTCCCCCATATCGCAAATTTTTTCTTCCAAAACGTCGGACTCCGCCATCGTTTTTTCACTTTCTAAAATGGATTCGTCCACCACCTTATTCAAATGCCCAATGATCACCGCAATCTCACCCGCAGAGTCACTGGTTTTCGCCGCCAACGCTCGCACCTCATCGGCCACCACCGCAAAACCTCGGCCATGCTCTCCGGCTCGGGCAGCTTCAATGGCCGCATTCAGCGCCAATAAGTTCGTTTGACTGGTGATATTTTGAATGGTATTAACGATACTGTTAATGCCTTTTGTTTGCTCGCCTAGCGCCTGAATCAACTCCGAAAACTCGATCAACGACGTATTCAGTACGGTAATACTGCCAATCGTTTCGGTCATCACCAGCTTACCGCGATTGCTGTTGTCCTCAGCCTTTTCAGCCAATTTACTGGCGGAGTTGGCGGTTTCCGTCGCCACCCCCAGCACATTTCTCAACAAGCCAACATTGTGATTAATTTTTTTACTTTCCAATGCTTGTGCACGTAGGTTTTGATAGGATTTTTCCGTTTCCCCAAACACATGCGCGGCTGTTTCTGAAATATGCTCAGAAGCCGAATGAAACACACTAATCGCTGAATTATTTTTCCGCATATATTCTTCTAACAATGCGATTGCCGTACAGATCTGCGGGCTTTCTGAGGTAAATCCTGATGCATTCAAGCCACCTTGTGAGGCCTTTAAGGCAGAGGTCATCAAGCTTAAAAACTGTTTGATGTGTCGATACCAGTACCCAAAAGCAAACACACTCAAGCCAGCAAAGAGGCCAAATAACGTCATCACAACCAAGGCTTGCTGGGCTTTTGGAACGAATAATAAACTTAACGGGGCAGACACAAAAAGTAGAGAAAGGCCAAGGGCAAAAAAAATCGATTTTTTGTATTGGTACAAAATAGAATATTTATAGT